>Ga0209636_10000207_pt1 | contig 51323 bp, 47 predicted proteins | sample DeeMarSWOR152_54_FD_187464 | JGI IMG/M metagenome (GOLD analysis project Ga0209636, IMG submission 187464) | Marine sediment microbial communities from White Oak River estuary, North Carolina - WOR-1-52-54 (SPAdes) (version 2) | ecosystem: Environmental > Aquatic > Marine > Intertidal zone >...
CATCACGACCCCAATCGATACAATTTCCGTTAGAGCAGTGAGTACATGAACCCACACAGTTGATTCCATTGCCGAAACTGTGGGGCTGGGATGTTGGGTTAACACCATCACACCAGTAGCATGTTTGGGTGACTTCTGTATCTTCACCAGCTGGTCTCACTACACATCCACTGCCTGCAACACATTTGGTACAATCGTCGTTACAGTTCTTACCATTATTTGCAGATATTCCTGTACAATCCCCACCGGCAACATTACAGGCTTGGCATGTGCCACATTCATTAGTTGCACCAGCAGGTCTGTTGGTAATCGTACATTCATTCGCAGAACAGGATTCTATCTTACAATCGTCTTGAGGACAGTCTGAAACACCTCCAGGGCAGCAGTATTTTCCGTTTGGCCCCATCATACCTGCACAGTCTGGATCGGCACAATCTATATCCCCATCTCCATCATTATCTGCATAATCATCGCAGATTTCCATTGAAGATAAAAAACATCTATACTTTTCTGATGCTAAACAGGCACCAGCACTTATCTCTGTATCTAAACAACAAGTCTCACTTCCTGAACAGTGAGAATCAGAAGTACATTCCACACATATATCAACAGTACCAGCACATCCAAAATCGCTTCCTATATCAAGTCCACATATGAGACCTGATTTACATTGACCAGAATCACAGTCCCCCCTACCAAATTCACAGGGACCTCTACAGTCGATATCACATTCGTCTGAAGCACACATACCGCAGTCTGCACTGAGACAGTAATCACAATTAGTTGACTTCCAAAAATAAGTAGGACCACCATTATGACAACACCACCAAGCATTACCCTCAACGATTATACTGTGCCCAGGTTCTGAACATCCGTCTCTGGTATCGTCACACTCTTCCCAGTCAGATTTTATAGGATGTGGGATAACAATTAAAAAAACTATAAAAAAGACTATAAAAAGAGTTGAAAATTTATTAGACATTAATTAAAGATTACTCTTTTGTCTAAAAAAACTTTTGTTATCATAGAAAATAGTTTGTTGAAATAAATTTTGTCTGAATGACTAAGGATTATTATCGTTTTTATTTAAATTTACACATTATACATTCAATATGAAGATAGTTGAACTAATCATCGATGCGTATAAATGTAAAGGAGACATTCATAACGATAAATTACTCCTGAAAACATTGATAAAAGCTGCAAAAAAGGTAAATGCAAAAATAGTAGATAAATTTGTTCATAAATATAAGCCATATGGAATAACAGTAGGTGTTCTGCTTGCTGAATCTCACATTTCTATGTATACTTGGCCAGAATTTAAAATGGTTGTAATAGAGATATTTCTTTGCAATGAAAAAATGAATCCGTATGAAGCTTGGAAGGTTATAGAGGAAGTTATTTTACCAGAAAATAAGAAAATAAAGAAATTTATACACCATATACGGTAACAGACTTATTATAACTTGTTCAAACTTATTTTATGCAAATAGGTATAATAATACCTGCTTATCGACTAAATCTTCGAAAGGTTAAAGACATATTGAGAAACGTTAAAACTAAACATACTGTAGAAAAAATCGTTTTATTTGTTCATAAATTTCGAAAATCTGAGTTGGAAAAAATAAGAAAGTTGAAGATAAAGAAACTAAAAGTTTTTATAGAAAAGAAACGAAAGGGAAAAATTGGAGTAATAAAAAAATCTATCGGATTTTTTAAAAGTTCTTCAATTATATTGGTTATCAACGGTGACATACAAATTAGAAGAGATAGCATTGAAAATCTCTTATCGCCTTATATAAAGTACAATAACGTTGGTTCAACTACGGGAAAAGGAACCATAGGAGAAAAATATAATCGTTTTGTAAATTATTTTAATAGTTTTGTTTGTGAGCTGCATCATAAAACTTCCAAGAAGAAAACCAAGCTTTCACAATTCTACTCTTTCAGGCATTTACCATTAAAAATACCATCAGATATAGTTTCCGATGAAGCATTTTTTGAGTGTATGATGAAAAGATTTGGATTAAAAAACATATATGTTGAGAATGCTATTTTCTACTATTCTACACCAAACTCTATTTCTAAACTTTTCGAGCAAAGAAGAAGAAATTTTATAGGAAACATGCAGGTTAAAACAAGATATCATTATAATGTATCTACTATCATTCCTTTCAATGAAGTAACGTTTAAGACCTTCTTGATTTTTTTGTTTAAAAATCTAGTCTTTATGCTATTCTCATTATTTTTTGAAATTCTAGCGAGGATTAAAGGTATGATTGATTATTTCATTTTAGGCGAAAGACCGTATAAATGGAGAGTAGTTACACATTGATTAAATTTATTATTTCATTAAAATGATGTTCGCTTTTTTTCAAAACATCTTTTCTTATTTTCTCTAATTTATTTTTTTGAATAAAAATACTCCCCAAAATTTTATTTATCAACTCTCTGTTCTGGATATCATTCGGCGTGATGTAAAAGTTTTCCAATCCATGACTTTTCATAAAGTAGAAGGTTTTATAATCATCATCGACGACTAAAAATGGTTTTTTGAGTGAAATCGAAAAAATTATCCCATGAAATCTGGAAGTTAGTGCTATGTCTCCACTCTGAAATTCTCTTATAAGGCTAAATGAATTTGGAGCACATTTTATCAAATCCGTTTCCAATCCACTTCCTTTAAGTTCTCTTTTTACATCTTCATGAATGAGACAGTCCTTCCCAACTTTTCTTATTCCAAAATCCAGCGATAAAAACAAAACATGATTAAGGTTTAGTGTATCACACATCTTTTTTATTAGTTTTGCTGTTTTTTTGGAATATTCCTTTCTTTTGATTTTAGCTATTTTATGGGAATTATTCCGCAAACAAACTATCAGTTTTTTCCCTCTCTTCTTATAAGAAGAAGTGTTTTTAAAAAAGGTAAAAGAAATGTCGGTTCTTAATCTGCAAGAAGTTTTTTCAAAAAACTTTTTACATATGAAAAGACTTCTATCATCTCTTACACTACAATATTTTATGTTTTTGCTACACAACCTGAGTAAGGGGGAAAATGCAGGAATGAATAAGGTATTAGAAACTAATGCTATTTTTTTCCTAAAAATTGATGTTAAAAGAAGTAGAAAATAGTTGTATACTTGAGATAAAAAATTGTGCCTGTTAGTCAAAGCGTCGCCATAAATTGTAAAAACCATATCAGAACTCAAAATAGATTTTATAAGGCGTAAAAAATCGAAGATATCGATAATTTGGAGTTTATTATATTTTTTCAACTCGCCATACAAATTTTCTAAATATTTAAATGGTGTCGTAATGAAAATTGTTTTTATTTTTTTATCATTTTCTAATTCTTCAATAAGCGGAAGGAACATGGTCAATTCGGCCTTTCTCAAAGAAGAATAAAAACCCAATATTAGGATTTTCATATCTATATTTACAAACATTTAAATATTAAACAAAATCTAAATAAAATCATGAGTAAATTTTATTTCCTATCTCAACAGGAGATCCAACAGCCACAATCTCTATCACGCCCTACTCGACCAACAAAGACCGCAATAATACTTACTATTCTGTTTTTGGTCATGATAGTTTTTCTTTTAATTTGGCCATCATCTCCATTCAATATAATAAAATCGATTGGAATATTTCAAGGGTCTACAGAAACATTTAAGGGACCTTTTGAGAATTCGGATTTGATAATGGGTGAAGAGGATAAACCTGTGAGCGGGGTTCAGTTTAAAGAGGGTAGTGGTTATTGGATGGGTGAGGGGTATTATATTTATGGACCTGTGGATGGAGATTATGGGGTGATCACATTTCCTCCAATGAGCACAGCTACAGAAAGGACCATAGGGACGTTCTTAGTTTTGGAAGATAGGGTTTATACACTCAACATAAAAATGGGGAATATTGCCGGAAAGACTTATATTTCTGAAGCAACAGGATGTGATGATGCAATAATTGAAATAAAGCTTTTAGATTTTGTCAATGGGGAAGAAGTTTTGATAGATAATGTAATCGTAAATGCGAATGAAGGGTGGTTAGAAAAAAGCTATGATTTAACTCCATTTGGGGGGGATACGTATTATTTGAGGATTGCCGGTATAGCTGGTGGGCCTTGTGGAAAATGGAACGGAGAATGGCCAGCGATAAGCTATATAAATCTGGTTTAATAATTTATTTACTGATAGCATGTTTGAAAAAATCATTGAAAAGATATTCCTACTCGTCCTTGGGCACTTGAAATATAAGAATGTTAGATTAGAAATAATAGCTCAAAAGAAATAATAGCTCAAAGGAAAGATAGCATTGATTTTTATTTTTAGTAACGTTTTAATTTATCATGGGAATTTATTATGAACGGCATTTAAATGAAATCAAGTTTCTAAAAATTTCCACAAAAACTGATATTATCTGGGAAAATTTGTGGAAAAATTTTTTCTTTTATTCCTTAGTTGAATTGAAAAAAAATGGAAAAAAATTCGATAAAATACTGAAGTTTGACGTTTGGGAAGAATCCTCTAAGGAAAGAATGAAAATAAGAAGCCTACCATTTCTTATTAGGGACATGCTTAAGCCTTCGAAAGTTTTCTATCTAGATATAGAAAAAAACCTAATCAAAAGTGCTATAAATGTAAATACTGTAAAGAAAAAAATCGTCAACGGAAATGTCTGCTTTCTCCCCTTCAAAAAAGATGTTTTTAATTTAATACTAGATTTTAGCACAACCGATCATTTAGACGATTATGAATTTGGAATTACAATGGAGGAAATTAATAGGATTTTGAAGAAAGGTGGATTATATGCAATCTATCATTTAAACAAAGAATATTTCAACATAAAAAAATGGAATGAAATATATTCAAAAAAAATCCCATCCTATTCTAGAAGTTTCCCTGAAATTAAAAAATTCTTAGAAAAAAATGACTTTGAAATTCTTCACACAAAATTTTTATTTCCATTTTATTTGGATACAACTTTAGTAACTTTTCAAAAAATTTATTTAGACCCTTGGATTTTTACAAATCTTCCAAATTTTTTAAAGGCGAGTTTTTTAAACAGCGAGAAATTAAATATATTCTTTTTTATTATAGCCCGAAAAAGATAATTATTTTGTCTTTTAAGTAAAGCAGAGGGCATCTTAAATCGTTTTTATGAATTCATACTTTCCTCTTCTCTTCCCCAAAAATTTTTCATTTGAACTTAATTCTAATTTATCTTTTTTTCCATCATAAGCCAAAACGAATTTTTCTAAATTTTGTTCTATGGCTATCTCTACAGCTTTTTTTATCCCCCTTTTCTTAAGTGCCTTTTCTAAAGCGTATCTGTTAATATCCGAGATTTTTGTGATTATACCATCTTTCTTTTCAATCACAGTCGCGAAATCACCGACTTCATATCTTATTAGTGGAAATGCTTTATTTAACAAATTGGTTATGACAACTTTTCCCCTTTCCCCTTCACCAACAATATCATTATTCTTATCCAAGATTTCAACAAAAACCAAATCATTATTTATTTTATAGACATTTTTTTCAATCTCATATCCTATTATGCCAGTTTCCACGCAACCATAAAAATCGATAATTTTGGTTTGAAAGAAGTTTTCAAGAAAAAATCTTATTGGTTCAATTAGTTTTTCAGCCTGCAAAAAAATCTTTATAAATTCTATATCGACCTTGGATTTTTTAGCAAGCAGAGAAATAAAAAATAAAGAATTAGTGAAGTAGGAAAGAAAACTATTTTTATGTTTTATCAATGTTTCTAATTGTTCTCTTTCACTCATCGCTGAGGGAACCCATGTTCTTTCAAATATTCCGAAATTTTGGAAAAAATACTCGTCGGGTTTATAACGATCATAATGTACGATTCTCTCAGATAATTTGTAGCCAGAATCTAATAAGTTTCTAAGGTAGACACCATTCATGTAAGAATAACAAAGGGGATTGAAAAATATCTTGATTTTATTTCCTGTTGTACCTGTTGTTAATCTGAATTTTAAAAGAGATTGTGGATAACTTAAAGATATGAAATTTTTCCATTTTTTTTCTAAAACATTTCTATTTAACAAACAAATTTTCCTCCACGTGGTATTAAATGTCTTTATAGGAATTTTTTTGATTTCCTGGTGATAAAAAGGTACGGAGTAAATAGAATGTTTTAGAATTTTGAGAAGTCTGCCTTCTATTTTCCTATTGTTTATTTTTCTATTTTTCATTACATTGACAAAGGAGATAAGACCAAATAACATATTCGCACATAATTAGGATGAAGTTTAATTTATAAAAACCAAATGAATATCTATTGATATTTTTTAATTATATTAAACATAAATTATTTTATGATGAAAATTGAGAAAAGAAACCTAGTTTTACAAATATCTTTAATTTTTTTCATTTTGTTTGTGATATATTTACTTTTGCCATCTTATGACGAAAAAAATGGCTTTTATAACGAGATATTTACACAGAATTATACTATTTTATATAAGGATGGTAAAACTCCTCTACACTTTTCTGTAATCAAAAAAATACTGAATGGAGAAGTAGTGGAATTTCAACCAAATGAAACTATCGGTTCTATTGAATCAAGTGAATATAAGGATTTAGTTGAAAAAAACGGTATTTATTATCCTGATTTTCCTCTAATACCAGATTATATAATTTCTGCATCCATTTTACCATTCAAATTTATCCTTACTTCAGAAATCATTACTTATAAGGCCCTGATTTTAATTAATATAATTCTTTCTATTATTCCAGCTATAATTTTCTATTTCTTTGCACGAGAATTGAAATTGAATGCTAAAATATCTATGGTTGCTTCGATAATTTTGAGTTTAGGTAGTAGTTTGATTGTTTTATCCAGATACCTGTTTTTAAATACAACGTTCTTTCTCCTTTTCTATTGCCTTTTTATATATCTTGCAATTAAATTTTATCCAAAATTCAACCCTCGAAGGGGTATAATTATTTTTCTTGTCTTAAGCATCGGTATTTTGAGTGGGATTACAGATTTAAAAATTGTCGCTTTATTTTTAGCATTCCATTGGTTGCTTTTAAATCTCATCGGTATAAGACTGTGGAATAAATACGAATTTTTAATTCCAGTCATAATAATTCTTTTAAGTGTGTTTGTAGATTTCAAATATAACTTTCACAGTATAAAGTTTCCTCACTATTCTTATGCTATAGAAACTAAACTTTATAAGAGACTCTACATATTAGATACGTATTATTTTTCACAAAAACCAGGGAATGCAATATTTTATCATGGATCATCCAGTATGTTTTTAACTTTATTTGGAGAAAGAGGTGTAATTTTCAACTCACCATACTTAATCTTTTCGATTCTTGGAATATTTTGGTATAAGTATAAAAAGAGGAAAATGTTGGTCTTTTTGCTTTTGGGTTATATTCTATCCCTAGTTGCTTATACTAGCTGGTATGGGGGCTCATCTCCCAGATATATAAGGTTTAGTTTTCCAATAGCCTTCATATTAAACTTTTTTGTTTTTTATTTTTTAGGAAAAGGTTTAAACAAAAAAAATCTTCTAAATATGTTTTTAATTTTTATGCTAAATGTTTTTGTAGCTGCTAGCATTTTAAACGTATCTTCTCTTTTCATGAGAAGAGACTGGTCATACGAACATCCAGTGGATTTGTTTTCTTACGATCTAGTTTTATGGCCTTGGGTCGAACCTACAATAAATGAGAGTATTATAAATCTATACAGTAAGGATGAACAACAAAAATGGGAGTTAAACTGGGGAGAAGGTTGTAATCCTCCGATAACAGAGCCAAGGTTTTCAGATTCAGGTATTGAAACAGGGCCTTGTGTATGTAGTTTCGAAAATAATGCAAGTAGAGTCATCGAAATACCAAGTCACTTTGATATTTTAAAAATCTTTGCATGCTGTAGATACGCGGGGGGAGATGGAGCCATAGGATATGTTATGATTGATGGTGATGAAATAGGGAAGTTTCATATAAACTCGCTTTCGTGCAACGAATTTCTTTTTAATGTATCAAAATTTTCGGATAACAAAAGGTATGTTTTAACGTTATCTTCATCACGTACTTTTAAATGCGATGAAGAGGTTATACTCTGGAAGAAAATTGAATTCTTTAAGTACAACGAAACTGTTCCTTCTTACCCTTTTGATTTGATCCAAGAGCAAAGAAAATGGCTTTTAAGCGAGGAACCTTGTGAAGCGGAGTTCGTGAGAGATTACATCATTACCGATTATTGTTATTGTAAAAACCCGTCTTTTGCCAAAATAGATTTTATCCTATCTAAAAACAAAGCCAATATAAAAATAGATGCTTGTACGGTTTATTCGGGTGGAGATGGAGTGAAAGGAAAGGTTTACCTAGACGACAGCCTATTTCTTGAAGTATTCATATCCAGCAACGAGTGTATAACAATAAATAAAACTGTAATAAGCTCTCCAGGCAAACATAAGTTAACTCTTATACCAGAAATTTATGGAGAGTGTGATGCAGAGATTGTTAAGTGGAAGAGTATAGTCATTGAAGGTGGGTAAATGTTAATTTTTTTAATTTTTGCGGCTCCCTTTTTCATATTTTTCTTCTCAAAACCTCAAGATGAGATAAGCTACAGAATCCTATGGAGCTTTACTCTGACGATGGGTATCGTATTTTTCTTTACCATTATAACTTCAATTTTTTTAGAATCGCTTATTTTTTTACCAGTAGTGGTTTTATTTTTAAGTACTATAACGGCTTCTGCCATCTATTTATATTATAAAAAAGATAGGGTTTCCAACAAGAAAGTTAAAAAAAAGATTTCATTAATTTTCTTGATAACGATTGTTTTATCCTTATTTCTAAGATTGGTCTTTCTATATAAAATCGATACTATTCTTGGTGCTGATGTTGGAAGGTTCGCAAACATTGTCCATACATGGAAGGTTAAAGATCGTGTAACTACTTATTTGCCGCCTTATGACCTTGCGACTAAATTTTTCTACTTTCCAGCAAACTTTTTTTTACCATTGTTGGGAGAAGTAGAAGGAATAAACAGCATACACTTCTTAACTTATTTAGTCTTTGCTCATAGCTTTATTTTTCCCTTTATTGTTTATCTCATTACAAGAATGTTTTTGAAAGAAGAGTATGCTCTATCTACATACTTTTTTTCTTCTTTCTTTTTAGATCCAACAATTAACATCGGCGTCTTCGGTGTTTTTGGCTATTCTATAGGAATTGTTTATTTTTTAAGCGTTGTTTTTTTGCTCTTGAAATATTATTTTACAGAGAAGATAGATAAACTGTTTTTTATATTTTCATTTTTCTTAATTTCAGGATTTCATGCCTATCTTCTTGTTCTATTGATTCCGTTTGTTTTTTCTCTAGTATTTCATACTTTAACTAAAAAGAATATTAAAAAATTTCTGAACTTACTTAAATTACTACCTCTGCCTCTTGTGAGTCTCTTATTATTTTCACCACTTTTTTACCTCTTCACACCAGATTCGATTTACATCTCTTTTAATAAAGAAAAAATTGCAGATTTAATGATGTTCTCCTTTCTTAACAGGAAGGCGAATTTACAGCAAAGGTTGTCATTTATATTTTTTTCAACACCCAACGGATTAATCTATTCTCCTTTTCTTTTCGTCGGTTTGTTATGTTTTTTATTTTTCATGTACAGAAATAGACAGAATGAAAAAATATGGTTCGTCTTTTATAGCTTCTTATTTTCTCTTATATTACTTTACGGCTTGTTTGACGATTTGAATCATGCGAGGAGCTATTGGTTAATGTGGCTATTTTACTCGATGGGGCTTGGTTATGTTTTTTCAAAATCATCATTCAATCTAATATTCTTATTGGTCTTATCTGTAGTGATACAACCTTCTCTTATTTTTTACATACTTAATTTACACCCTGTTTATGAAACAGGCCATATACCATGGATAATTTGGCCTGAATTCAAAGAAGTTATGGAATTCATTAAGCAAAACGTCCCACTTGACAGCACTTTCCTGATAGATGGTGGGGGGGCAGGGTGTACAGGTGCCAGTTCTTCGTACGGTGAGAGAATTTTTGATTTAACTTCTAGAAAAATATTTTACTTTACAGATTATTGTTGGGCTGAATATGATGAAAACGATTATAGGAAAAGATTAGAAATATACAGGAAAATTTCTATAAATCCTGACGATAAGGATAGCATCATATCCTTAAAGAATTTTAACGTAACACATGTATTCATAGGACCAATTTCTGTAGGTTTAGATAAAAATCTATTTTTAAACAGCAAATATTATAAACTTACTTATGAAAGAAATGATTTTTACATCTTCGAAATTTTATAAGGTTTCACTATTTTTAGTTTTTGTAGTTTTAATTTATTCGATTAGTAAATATCTGATTAAACCCGATAGCTTAGAAGTTAATGTGGAGTGTAAAAACATAGAAGTATCAAATTCCAGCTGCAAATTTACTTGTGAATTGTTTGCTCACTGTGATGGAAAAATAAAAATAAGATATGTTGCACTACATTCTGGTTGGGCTGCAATAGAAGATAAAATGATTGATGGAGAATGTAACGAAAAAAATGCATTCTCTTTAGAATTTCCAAAAAGAGATTATAATTATATGTTGCGAGTGGGTATTTTTAATGAGGAATATGGCATATCAGAAAAAGTTCTTTACTGTTAAACTCTTGTTTGTATCGTGCTTAATCTTTATTGTCTTTAGATTATACACACTTCATCCGAACTTTAGCGATGAAATAATTTACATAAACATGGCAAGGGTTGTTTCTAAAGGTCTATTGCCTTATAAAGATTTTTTCTATGCCCATCCACCATTACACCTCTTCTTGTTAGCACCTATAGCATCTTTAGGCAATTTTTCTTTAGTAAAATTTTTTATTTCAGTCATAGGATTGATATGCATTTTGTTGACTTATTTCATAACAAAAAAATTATACGACGAAAAAACAGGAGTTATAACTGCAATAGCTTTTTTAATTTTCCCTGGCTTCCTAATTTTTGGAAATTTGGCCATGGGTACTTTTGAGGCTTTACTTTTCTATTTATTGTCATTTTATTTTTTGTTGAACAGAAAGACAGTCTTATCAAGCATTTTCCTAAGCTTAGCTATTTTTACCCGTTATCTAGTGGTACTTTTAGTCCCAATCTTGGTAATCTATCTATTTAAATATCAAAGAAAAAAATTGAGCCGATCCATTTTTTATTTTTCTTTAATAAATATCCTTTCTTTTACTCTTCTTTATACTTTGTTTGGGAGTGATTTTTTCATTTCTACTATTCTATATCATTTTCAAGCAAACATAGAAATTTCACAATTCGCGGGATTGGGAGAACAATATCTTGCCTTAGGTTTCTTCACCATTTTTATGTCATTAATCTGCTTGATACACGGGTATTTGAAAAAAGACTCTAAAATATTATTATTCGCATTTTACCCTTTAATCTATGACCTAGTCATTTTATTAATTTTCAAGCAAGTAATTTATCACTACTTTGCTTTTATGCTACCTTTTATATTTGTTGCATTCGGTGTAACTCTTGTAAAATCAAAACTTTCAGTTGTTAAATTTTCTTTATTGACAATTTTAGCATTATCTTTCTTTACAAATCTAACTAGCCTTAATTTCTATTTTAATGAAGATGAAAACAAAGTTTTCAACGAATTGGTCGATTATACTTTGATAAACACGAATCAAGACGACTTGATTTTTGGTTCCGCGACCCCAACTAATTATGTCTCTTTTGTTACTGATAGAAAAATTGTTGGTAATTACTTTGACTCTGACTTGAAATTCATTAGTTTTTATGGGAAAGAAAGGGTTTTAAGTGAAGTAAAAAATGCAGAGCCAATATTAATTTTTGCTACTCAGTCTTATGCTGATTTTTTTGAGGATAATTACGTACTTGTAAAGGTATGGAATAAACCTGGATATTACCATTTTCTTTTGTTGAAAAAAGGTATAGTGTAAAGATTTTTTAACTAAAAAGACGAAGAATTAATTATGAAAAAGGCTCAGCAAGAGTTCAAAATATTAAGAAATATTTTATTTATATCAATACTCTTTCTTTTTTATCTTTCCTATGTTTATAACTTCTACATTCTATTTTTTCATGTATTCTTGCAAAAACCTTTACTAATATTGTTAATTCCAACATGGTTATTTTCTATTTTAGTTTTAACGAAGGATAGAATAGCAAATTACAAAATGACAAGAACTATTAGAGAAAAAGCTGTGCTCTACTCAGTCTTTATAACTTTTTTTGTTTCATACTTCATAATTTTTTCTTCTAACATACCACTAATTGTAGCACAGACGACCTGTGCTGGTGCTGGTGGAGGTTGCATGTGGCCTTCTGAATGTACCGGTTTTGGTGGTACTTGTATCGGTACGTATGATTGTATTGGTGGTGAATGTTGTTGTTCTTTCGAGATTACAACTACCACTGGCTGTGAATGTTCGCAAGATTCAGATTGTGGTTACAATGGTTGTAGTAGTAGTTATGAATGTACATATTGGTATTCAGATACATGCGATGGTTGTTCTTGTACAGGTGAACCTTTGTGGGTTGAAGATAATAGTTGTGATAACTTATGTGATGCTGGAGAATATTGTTCGGGTGGATCATGTGTAGGTGAAACTACTACAACAACGATAAGTACTACAACCACTACAGCCGGACCATCTTTAGATTGGTACTGTTGTTGTGATTGGTCTGATTGTTCAGACTGTTCACCAGAATACGTTTCTAGTTGTTCTGATATTGGCAAATACGATTGTGGTTGCTTGGGTAATTGTTGTGACCCCCAATGGACTGATGGAGGTTGTGGGGGAGGTGGCTGTGCAGCTACTGAAAAATATTGGTGGAGAATTTGTTTACCTAATTTAGATTGTAATGAAGAAATGTGTTTAAGTGATCCGGTTTGTCTGCCATCCTGTACTGATGCTGGTGGAGTTTGCATGTGGCCTTCTGAATGTACCGGTAATGGTGGTACTTGTATGGGTGGTACTTGGGATTGCGCTGGTGGTGATTGTTGTTGTGAGCTACCTTCGACTACTACCACGACTAGTCCAAGTAATTGTAACACATACAAATTATGTGACATTCAGTGTGGTTATGGTCCTTGGGTAGGTTGGAAGAGCTGTCAGAGTACTTATGTAGATGGTGATTATTGTTACTGGGGTGTAGGTTGTTGTCAGTGCTGGGAATATGGCGCTTGTTCTCCTTGTGATGGTTATGGGTGGTGTAGCTATGGAAGTAGACAGGGGGGCAAACCAAGCGAAGGAGACTGTTGTACCGTAAATTGTGTTACAGGAGGATGGGAGGTAGTGTGGGATACGCCATATAATGATAACATATGCGTGGGTAAATATGGAACTGGATATGAGTGCCAATCTGATTGTACATGTATACCTCCGCCAACAACTACAACTAGTACAACAACTACCACACCAACTACTATACCGTGCAGCATAAGTAGCGGGGGGGCATGTGAGGGATCTTATAATTGGATGTGTTCAGATTCAGAACCAGCCAGATGGTGTTCAGATAGGAAGTATTATACTTCTGTTCATGCCTCTAGTGGAGACCAATGGTGTGTAGATAATTGGGCGGAAGATATGTGTTGGTGTATTGATCCTACAAATGTAGAATGTTGTCTTGATTCTGATTGTACAGAACCATCGAAGCCATTATGTGATAAAACAAATCACGTATGCCATGCAGAGTGTACTAGTGACAGTGATTGTACAGATCCGGCGAAACATCGTTGTTATGTCTCCCAAGGAATATGTGTAGAATGTTATGATTTTACTGTTGATAATACACATTGTGGCCCAACCGGCGATGGAGTAACTTGTGATGATCATGGTTGGGATAATAGGAATGCATTGTGTGAAGCTGATGTCTATACTTGTACTGAGTGTGGACCCTGTGAGTTTGATGAGGATTGTAAAGATACATGTTGTGATAGCGATCCGGATGGACCTGGAGGTCTTGGTAATTGTGTAGTAGCGGGACCATACGCACCAGGTTCTGCTTATTTATGTGTCGTATCAAGCCCTGCTCAATGGACAAATTGTAACAAAAATACTGTTAACACTGTAATAGAGAATAATGGAAATAAATATACCTGTATTGTAGAAAATGGGAATTATAAATGGATTGAGGGAAGTTTCACTAAAACACCCCAATATAGTATGATAGATTTGATTGTTCGGTTTATTCAAAAAATAATTTCTTTTTTCTAACTTTAATTTGTTTTTTTTCAATTTAATGGCATGGGATTGTAATTTCCATCGATATCTCTTTCTTTAATGTATGGTTTAATTTGACTGTCTTCATAGTCTGCTTTGAAAGATTCTTTTTTTAGATAAAATCCAAAAAGGTGTGGCTTAAACCAATCGTCAGAAGTGCGTTCAACTATTATATTAGCCTCTGTATGGTGCCCAATTCTATCCGGTGGGCTGGTTGGATAATGTGCCGTTCGTATGCAACCATATATTCCATTCTCACTAAATAAAATAATTGCATAACCTGGTTGTAATTGTTCAATAACATTTACTATACCATTTCTTCTTAGTGCATAAGGAAGACCTAAAAGATAACATGCTTTATCATCTTCTTGTACGATAATAGCAAATTCTTCTTGAAAAGATTCTGCCGAGTTTGGCCATATACGTTTTAGAGCAGATTCACGCGCACCATTTATAGCATCTTGATATACTTTTCCTTTTTCTTCATAGTGTTGATCTGAAATTTCTCTTAACCATTCCTGTATAGATTTTCCTAACTCTTCATCAAAGTTAACATTATCTATACCAATCTCTAGCCTTTTTTCAGGACCCATTAGATATTTGCTACTAGTCTTATAGTCTATTTCTGTTATTCCTATAGGCATCAAAGCTAGTCTTGCCGTTTTCATTTCATATTCTGAATCGGCAAATCCTCTTTCTTTTTCAAAATCTCCATAATCCAAACAATTTATTTCACCACTATTTTCTTGCTGAACTTTGTGTTCTATACGCGGCTTGACAAAATGTAACCAGACATATTCCTCGCCCTTTGGTTTATCCATATCATTACCATAAACTATACTATCAATTTGCAAAGTTCCTGCTTTCGCCCCCAACTTATGCTCGGCAATCTCTGGATTATATTTCATCAATAAACAATAGACGTGATGTTGATTGGGTGTGAAATCTTTATTGATCCCAGGATCTTCGTATATTACGCAAATACCTTTATTCAAAGCATCTTCACCATAAATTGGTAAAATATATTTACCTTGATATTTGGTCAAATTTCCAACAAACCAACCATCTTGTTTGATTATAGAATATTTTTCTAAAACGTTGAAAACTCTAGACATGTTTGCAATAAACATCTCAGGATTCTTAATATCATATTTTTCGATATTATTGTATACTATGTTAGTAATAATACCAACAGGGTTCTTATCAATCGGTAAAGTCCCATTATTAACAGTAAGCTTAACAATCTCTTCTAAATCATCTCTTAAGTCTTCTATTGGAAACATCTCTTCCTCAAATCGAGGGTATTTATCAGACAAAGCTTCAAGTATTGTTTCATTATACCCCTTATCAACAAAATGCTTGACAAAACTTGTTTCATTTACGGGTGGTTGTGGTTTCTTCACAACTTCAAATTCACTTGTTACTCTATCAAAATTTCCAGCTGGGTCTTTTACTTTCGCTTCTATTTCCCACTTCCCTTCCGTAACGTTCTCTTTTAATCGGAAGAAATTGCTTCCAATTCTTTCGGCTGTCTTATTTATGTAGTCCCCAGAAGAGTGTGTTAGTTTTACATTTGCACTAGCTATCGGACCTGTGTTATTCTTTGAGTCTATAATATCAGTTGCAGTAAAATTAACATTCTGCTCATGGCCAACATAAACTTTTGGACTATACTTAAAATTCGAGATTTGTGGTTTGAATGAGTCTCGTTTATTTTGCTTTGATAAGTATTGAGATATGGCCCATGCACTTCCTACAGTCGCGGTAAGGAGGAGGACTGACATTATCGTATAGTTGATTTTTGCTTCCTTTGACACGTTTTTTGGCATATAAGCACTCATAATGTGCATGAGAGTATCAAAATCAATTGAGTATAATTTTTCTAACTTCTTTATGGCTTTACGCCAAGTTCCATCAGGCTTCCTATTTCTAATATCTGCTCGGATTTCCTTGATTCTATTATGAACACGACCTGGATTGAAGTTTGAGTGATAATGATTCATATTTTATCATCTACCATTTCCATACATCTATCACTACTTTTAAGTGGTATTTAAATATTTCTATATAGTGGTATATCATCTTAAAAATACCCTTTTTTCGACTCTATCAGGGTTGAATCCTGAGACATTCATTACAAATTTATTAACAATTCAATTTACAAATATAAATTCATGAAAAGACTGTTACTGCCCTTGATTTTACTACTAATTCCCTATTTAGTCTTAGCCAGTGTGATTTCATTAACCACAACTATTTCTACTGATTTAATGGCAGAAAACACTACTAAAGTTCAAGTAAAACTCTTGAATTCGGGTGATGAACCCGCTAATAACGTCCAAATCTCTTTGATATCAGATTTTCAATCCAATCCTGTTTTCGTTGGAACATTAACGCCAAATATCCCTTTTGAACAGGAATTTAACATTAGCTTAAAGGAATATATCCTACCGGGCAATTATCCTCTAGTTGTCTTGGTCGATTATTCTGATGCTAATGCCTATCCTTTTTCTTCAGTTTCTCCAAGTTCTATCGTCTACAAGACTCCGACTGTATCGAAATTATCATCAATGTTATCTGAACTCTCTTTGACTGATAAAGAAACTAAAAAACTAACACTCACCGTTAGAAACTTAGATGACATTTCACATGAATTAGATGTCAAATTAATATTACCAAGAGAGTTGAAAGTTGCTAATGGCGAAAGGACAATTTCAATCCAATCCAAACAAGAGAAAGAATTAAGCTTTGATGTTTCTTCATTTTCTGCGTTGCCAGGAAGCAGTTATGTAATTCTAGCTTCTATAGAGTATGAACATGAAGGTTTACATTACTCATCCATTGGAAGAGGGATGATTAGAATAACTGAAAAACCAGATTTGATTGAGTTGCCAAGCTGGTTACCTATACTAGTTATTATCTTTTTAGTCTTAATTTTCATTTATTATCAATTCAGGGGAAAGAAAAAATGAAGATAAAAAAGATTCCGAAAGCTCTTATGATTGAAAGGTCGACTAATTTTATCATCCTGCTTTCGATATTTCTATTCCTGTTGAATTACTTCAAGCCAGAGGTAATGCTATCAAAAACAATAACGACAGGAGGAGATATGGCATCAGACTATTATCCAGCAAAATACATGAGAGATTATTTGTTGCCAAACTTGAAGATCATTGGCTGGTGTCCTGGTTGGTATGCTGGTTTCCCCATATTCCAGTTCTATTTTCCCTTAACTTTCTTGTTAATGGTATTGATGAGTTATATCATTCCTCTACAGATAGCCTTCAAACTAGTAACGATTTTAGGGATATTTTCTTTACCTTTAACAACATTCTTTTCGATGAAACTGATGAAGTTTAAGTTCCCAACACCCATTATAACAGCGATCTTGACTCTTCCTTTCCTTTTCATTGAAGCAAACTCTATGTGGGGTGGGAACATCCCAAGCACTCTGGCAGGTGAGTTTTCTTACAGTATTAGCCTGTCCTTGACAGTATTATTCTTTGGATTATTGTACAGAGGATTAGAGGAGAATAAATTCCTAATCTCAAATTCTATCCTGTTTGCCTTGGTATCTCTAACACACATCTACACAATGATGTTTGCAGGCCTCACGTCTGCTTTTCTATTACTGGAAAGAAAACGGAAAAAAGTCGTAAATAATTTCATGTATCTTTTCAAAACCTATTTTTTGACATTCTTGTTGATAGCCTTCTGGTTTTTGCCTTTAATGTTCTACATAAATTATACTACATCGTATGCTGATACTTGGAGAGTTGGGTTAGAAAAAATGTTTCCTAAGATCATAGCAGTGTTCAGTCCTCTATGTTTGATTACCCTATACGATTACATAAAGAAAGGTGATAAGAGACTTGGTTTTCTGTTGTTTTCTCTTGTTGTGAGTACTATTCTATATTTCTTTGCAGAGACTATAGGTTTGGTCAACATAAGATACGTCCCTTTCATGGAATTGTTCCTAATGATAATAGCAGGATATGGTCTCTCAAGACTCGTCGAAAAGTTAGAAGCAAAATGGCTCTTTGCCTTCATCGTTCTATTCGTAGTATCGTATTTTGTCAAAGAATCGACTACTTACATTCCTACATGGATAAATTGGAATTATGAGGGTTTTGAAGCGAAAACTCTATGGGATTCTTATCGTTCTGTAAATGAGTTAGTATCTGGTACACAAAATGACCCTAGAGTAGTTTATGAACACTCACCCGATCATAATGCTGCTGGGACTACCCGTGCATTCGAATCGTTGCCCTTATTCTCGGGTAGACCAACTCTAGAAGGACTTTACATGCAATCCACCATATCCTCGCCATTCATATTCTACATCCAGTCTGAAATTTCAAAAGTCAATTCTTGCCCATTCTGGAATATTTGGCCCTGCACAAACTTCAATATAGAAGATGGAACAAAACACCTAAAGATGTTCAACATTCAGTATTTCATAGCAAGAAGTGAACAGGTGAAAACTGCTGTGAGAAATCATCCAGATTATAGGAGGGTAGAAATAATTGAACCTTACGAAGTCTATGAGTTAATGACGAATAAAAACAAGTATGTCATTGTCCCAGATTATGAGCCGGTCTTGTTCGAGACAACGAATTGGAAAAATATCTCTTACGAATGGTTCAAGGACGTGGATAAGATCGATGTCCCATTAGTCTTTGTAAAATATATTTCAGATGAAGATATAGGTAGGTTTAAATCGATCATAACTAATGAAAGATTGGATGACTTGACTGGGATTCCAACAAACCAAGATTGTAATATCCAAGAATATGTGTCAAACGAAGAAGTCACTTTCACGACAACTTGTCTTGAAAAACCTCACATCATCAGAATATCGTATCATCCTAATTGGCAAGTTGATGGAGCAGATAAAATCTATCTAGTATCCCCATCTTTCATGCTAGTATTTCCCAAAGAACAAGAAGTTAGGTTGTGGTATGGCTATAGTTGGATTGACATCCTTTCTTATGCTGCGACTTTTATTGTAATTGTGTTTTTGATTTTTTACACTTTTTTGAACAACCATAAGGTTATCAAATTTCTAAAACGATAGAGAGATTCGTCTATTAAATTGAATTTACTTTTTCTGGTATCTTCACATAATGTTGGAACTTGGATTATTTTTTTATCATCCTTTTTTAACCAGTATGTGAGTTCATAAACATACGCTGACCCTTTGTCGATGTGTTTAAGGTATTTCATTATATCTTTTTTTCTGAACCCTTTAGCGGCCATAGAATAGTCCTCATATTCTAATCCTAAAGTAATTTTGGTTAACCAAATGAAAACATTACTTGCTAAAATCCTATACCATTTTCTTGCTTGGTTACCAACTTTTTTAGAACCTATAACTATACTATTATCATCAAGAAGTTTAATGCATTTGGACACGAAGTTAAGATCTATACTTAAATCCATATCAAGAGAAATTATTTTGTCGTAGGTTGAATTTCTAACTCCCTTTCTGAAAGCAAAACCGACATGGCCTTTTTGGGGAATAGAAAGTACTTTGAATTTTTTTGGATATTTTTTTTGGAGTTTTTTCCCGAGTTCAAAAGTTTTATCTGTACTTCCGTTATTGACTACTATTATTTCAAAATCCTTTCCTAGTTTTCCTAGATATTTTATTAATTTTTCAGTATTTTTGACTATTAGATCTTCTTCATTATAAACTGGGATTGTTATCGTGAATCCTGTCATGAAAACACTAAATAGCTTATAAAATTACACTTAAAAACCTAACTTATTGTTTTTCGACATACCAAATCCTCAAAGGTTCTATTTTCCAAGGTGGATATAAATCCTTATTAAATTCTTTGAGCAACTTCCAGTTTTCTAGTGGCGTAAAATCTCCCATGTTAGGTATGCATCTTGGACAACCATAATAAGGCAGCCTTGGTCCACCAGTAACCACATATCCTTCTTCAACTTCTAAGAACTTTTCTTTCCATGCCTCAGGTGTTTCTGCATTGGTCCAAAAATAAAGATGAGGGTTGTAATTTCCTGCATATTCGAGTCTTTGTATTTTTGAGACAAAATACCAATCTGAATAGATATCAACATCCCCTAAACTTTTCAAATATTTTATCGCACTTCTAACTTCACCAAATGCTATTCTTGCTATCCTGGTTGAATCATAACACCAATAAATAGATGAGATAAGATAAAAAACGAAAAGAACACTAAAAAAACTCTTGTATCTAATCCTCAATTTATTCCAAAAGTAAGATATAAAGATTACCGATGGAGGAATCACAATGACGAAATATCTGAAAATTCTTTGAATAGTATAAGGAGTAAAATTCTTTATTTTTTGTGGAAAGAATTCAACAAAGAAGAATATTATCAAAAACCAGACTAAAACAGGGAGAATTTTTTTCCAGTCCTTTTTTCTTATAAAAAGAAAACAGAAAAAAACTGCATAAAAATGATATCCATGTAATCTTTCTCCAAATTCATTCTTGAAAAACATTTGTTTTGGATATACACTGAGTTGGTAAAGATCTATTTTTGAAATATGGGGGGGTTCTCTGTATTCACTAAAAATAGTTATGTATGCAAAAGGATCTTTTATTAGAACCCAGCAAGCAGTAAATAGAATTAAAAATAAAACTGATAGAGATACAACAAAAGACGAGTATTTGAAAATCCTATTAAATTTTAATCCCTCTTTTTTAAGGTAAAATACACAAATTACTGGAAATATATACAGCCCAAAAGGTTTATTTACAAATGCAAAGAAGACAAACAATGAAGAAAGAGAAAAATAAATTTTATTGTATCTTTTTTGTCCTAGAATGAAAAAGTAAACACTTAGTAACATGTACAGAGAAAGATTAACATCAGTTGAAATCAAGGTTGCATTGAGTACTTCAAATGGATTCACTGCCATTAATGTCGCTGATATTAAACCTGTTTCCAAACCAAATAGCTCCTTTGTAATTAAGTATACTGCATATACACATCCTAATGATGAAAGAAGTACTGGTAAAATAAAGGTGAATTCATTTATTCCAAAAATTTTCCATATGATTATTTGAGGTATCCAATAAGAAAATCTGTAGTAATATTGGCTATTCCTTATAATGCCATCGTAGATGTTTTTGAAGGTGTAAAAATGATTGGGATCGTCACCGAGACCATCTCCAGTGAAGAAAATAAGTCTCAATAAAAGACCAAACAATATTATGAGAATGATCGAATTTTCGTTTTTTAAAAAAGAATTTATTAAAACTTTCATACTTTATTTTTTATTTCTGATAAATTTAACAACATTATTTAAAAAATTAGATTTTTTCTCTCATAACATAACTTAAAAATAACTTTAATTCTTTTGGTAACAATTTTATGTTCTTACTTAGAAGCCTAGATATTATGAACGATGGTCTGAAATAGAATTGAAAAAATGCCTTTTTTGTCATATTTTTAAGTGTATTAAATGAGTATGATTGTGTACATGCTATAGGGAATAATTCACTTAAATTTTCCTTGACCATCTCAAAAAACTGTGTTCCTGGATAAGGTGCTGCCACATGGAAGGAAGCATAAGTAGAATTTAATTTCTTTGCGAATTCTATTGTTTTTTCCATGTCATTGGTAGTCTCACTTGGGGACCCGAAAAGAAAAAAACAAACGGTGTCTATACCAGACATTCTGGTCAATTTAACTCCTCTTTCGATTTGTTTGAGGTCGATCTTTTTATTAATTTTCTTCAAAATTCTTGGCGAGCCAGATTCAACACCAAAATGTATTATTTTACATCCTGCTTTTTTCATTTTTTGAAGTAATTTTAAATCCACACTATCCAATCTAGTTTGGCATGTCCAGTCGAAATCAAACTTTTCTTGGATTAGAAAATCACAGACATCGTTAACTAATTTTTTATTAGTTGTAAATTCCAGATCCATAAAATATGCGCTCTTTATTCCGAACTCATTTATCACATAAAAAATCTCTTTGATCAAATTCTGGGGAGATTTTGCCCTGTATTTTCCGTACATTTTTTTCAAACAAAAAATACAGTTGAAGGGACAACCTCTTGAACCTTCTAATAGAGTGAAATTACGTCCTAAAATCTCGTAAAAATATCTTTTCATCGGCAAGAGATGGAAAGCTGGTACAGGAATGGTATTTAAATCTAAAGAGATTTTTCTTTCTTTAATGATTATTTTACCATCTTTCTCATAACATATTCCTTCTGTCTTATTGCCTTTACAGATATCCAAAACAGTTGATTCTGGTTCACCAATTATAACAGCGTCTGCTTTTGTTATTTTCAGTATCTCCTTTGGTCTAACAGTTCCATGTGCTCCCATAACATAAAGTTTCTTATCTCGATTCTTTCTTATTTTCTTAACAAACTCCAAGAAAGGGTTTATATTCAAATGAGGGCACTGCCACCTATCGATTGGAGAGGATGTAATAAATATCTTGTTGAAACCACGGACTCTATTCGCTACTTGATCTGGAGATAATCCTTCGGCATTTGCATCTATTATCTTAACGTGGAATTCTTCTTTCTCCAACAATGCTGCACAATTTGCAATAGAAAGTGGGGGCCAGATTCTGTTGAAGATAGGCAAATCTTTCTGCTCTGAAAAAGAATAATTATAATTCGGATTAATGAATAGTATCTTTTCAGTCATAAAATCATCTCAAACCAGTTTTTAATTCGAATATGTATCGTAGAATTCTAAACGCTTCTTTAAAGTTAGCTTTTGATTTTCCTGATTTTCTTATCTGAAAATTTATTGGGACTTCGCCAACTTTGTATCCTTCTTTAATGCCCTTAAACATGACTTCCATGTTAATCTTATATCCAAGTGGATTGATTGTTAAATTGTCAAAAACTTCTTTTTTAATCGCCGAAAAACCAGACATGGAATCTTTCACGTTTAAACCTAGTATGGGATTGGCAATGCTTCTGAAAACATGGCTGAAAAATTTCCTATGAATTTTGTCGTCTGTTATTCCTCCCTTTATATACCTTGAACCGATAACGATGTCAAACGTATTCAATTCTTGAACTAGCCTATTAATATCCGTTGGGTTATGTGAAAGATCCCCATCCATAATAACAATTGCATCACCTTTAACATAATTTAAACCTTCCATTATTGCATTACCTAGACCGTCGGATTTTTGGGATATGAGCTTTGCGTTCGAAATTTCAGACTTTTTTTCACTCTTATCAACTACTATAATCTCATGATCCTGATCTGACAAGGATTCATGTATCTCATTCACCAATTGGCCTATCAATGGCTCATTTTTAGTAGGTATTATGACTGAAATCTTCATAAAGTGAATAATATTCTTTAAAGATTAATAAAGTCATTTTTTAGAGAAAATAATTCTTAACCCCAATAAACTAATAAGAAGACCGATAGACCTGTCTAGAATCATCACAATAAATCCCCTTTCTGGTTGAACACCGAGTAGTGAAAAAATTAAAACACTCCCAGCTTCAGCAAAACCTATACCAGAAGGGGAGATTGGTATGAACGTTAAAGATGCTATTAAAGGGTTTAAAAGTATGTAAGAAAGTGGTGGTATATCCATTCCCAGAGATGTTCCAATAGCAGACCAACCCAAGCCTGACATCAACCATGTGAATAGAGTTATGATGAAGACTGTTGGTATTAGACTCTTTACTTTAGAAAAATCCCTGTCCATACTGTTCAGGAATTTGAACATTTTTTTACCATACGGGAATCTTTTGATAAATTTTAATCTAGAGGCTCCAAACTTAAAGAATAGAATGATTCCGACAGAAAGGACAAATATCCATCCTACAGCCAGAACAACGAATATAATTCCACCTATGTGAATACTCTTTATAATAACGAGGTAAATTACACCAAAGCTAGCGAGAATGACTTGAACTATGAGGGACATGAATTGACCGAATATCAATATGGATGTGGAGAATGAATATGGAATTTTTTCTTTTTTGAACATATAAGCGATTGAAAGATACCCGACCTTACCAGGAGTAAATTGACCGATGATGTAACCGAAGAAGTGAAGCCAGAATATTTTATTGTAAGGCATCTTATGGAATTTATTAAGAATGTATTTTAACCTGTAGATGATACATAAATGGGCAGTGAAAAACAAGATTCCAGCGATGAGAATCCATCTCAAATCTATACTAGAAATAACCTCAACCAGAACTTTCAAGTTGAGATTGTACAGGATAAGAATGATTATTAAAATCCCAATTAAAATCTTTAAGATGTTTTTATAGTTCATGATTTTTCCTTTTAAAAATATTGTTTTTAAGGACATGATGCAGGACAGCTTGATACAGGTATAAAGCCTTTACAGAAATCACAGATAGCCTCACAATCTGCACCAGATATAAGTATCGTAGTACTATAGAATTGTCCACACTCATTTGCTAAAGTTTCTCCCACTGTAGGTCCAGCGCACCATTTTGCTACATTGCAACTAGTACAATGTGAAATTATTCTAGCTCTACATTCTTCTCTACTTAATGTCGAGCTGGTGAAACTTTTATAAACCACATAACTAATAACTCCAACGGCTATCAAACCAACTACTAGAAGCAATATTGTATGGATTGCTATTCCTTTTTTCACAATTAAATTTTCTTTTTTTAAAATAAAACGTTAAGTCATGGAGTATTTAGATGTGAAGAATGATGAGTTAATTTGAAACAATGATTAAATTGGTATAAAAATACTGCAAAAATCTTTTTCATCTTCACAATTGGCCTTACTAGTCCAACCTGCACCGTAGTAAGAATTTGCACAAGTTTCCAACTCATCTGATGGATCAGGCCCAACATCACAACCTGTTCCACTCCAACCGTCACAATCGCTGCCTGCAGATTTCATGGCATTCCAACAACCAGTACACCAAGAAATTGCCATTGACCTACATTCTTCTTGACCGAGTGCCGAACCACTGAAAGTTCTATATGCTAAATAAATAATAATTCCAGCGACTATCAAACCAACTACTAGAAGCAATATTGTATGGATTGCTATTCCTTTTCTCATGATTAAATTTTCTTTTTTTAAAATAAATCATTAACTCATGAAGTACTTTCCCTTCTCTTTTTGTTCTCTATCTATTTTTGACCCGAATTTATTCGCTCTCGGTCTACCAGTCTGAGGATCTCTCCTAAAAGTGACACCAACTCTACTCAAGAAAGAATTGAATGCTTCTTCGACACTAGTAGGTTCTTCTGTATAACCTTTAACCCCAGGCTCCCCCAAGAAAACCATGCCTCTGTCAGCTATTCGACTCAAGAACAACAAATCATGATCCACTATCATGAAAGAACATTCTCTTTTTTCAGCCAACCTCCTTATCGTGTTAGCTAAAGATAACCTCATTTCAACGTCAAGGAAAGCAGATGGTTCATCTAAAAGATAACCTTCTGTCTCTTGAGAAAGAGCAACTGCTATAGCAACTCTCTGTAATTCACCGCCAGAGAGTTTCTTCACTTTTCTTTCTAACAACTTTTCTAAGTGTAATGGTCTAATTACTTCCGATTTAAAATTCTCTGTACCAAATTCTTTTGAGACTGACTTCAACAATTCACGAACAGTCCCGTCAAAATCTGTATGAGGATATTGAGATTTGTATGAAATCTTTATTTTTCCTTTTATTTGGCCAGAATCTTGTTTTGTTTTACGTGCCAATATTTCGGCGAATGTTGTTTTACCCAGAGCATTCGCACCCAACATTCCGAGTACTTCTTTTTCATACAATTTACCCTTTTTGACATTCAAACTGAATTTACCTAGTTTTTTCTGGACGTTATCAAACTCTATCAAAACATTACTTCCACTAGTCGATCGAACATAGCTCGTTGCGAATGTAATCGATTCACTTCTTATTCTAACGTTATCTTCTCTTATGTATCCATCCAAGAAAGCGTTTATACCTGTCCTAACTGAATAAGGGCTCGAAACTACACCATAGACTGATGGAACTCCGTAGAAGATGTGGATTCTATCCACAAGAAAATCAAGAGTTGCTAAATCATGGTCAGCGATGATTACTGACCTGTCTTGACAGAATTCTCTTATCGTTTTTGAGACTTCCAACCTCTGGAAGACATCTAAAAAACTAGTAGGCTCATCTAAGTAATAGATATCAGCATCCTTGGCAAGACAAGCTGCTATAGCAACTCTCTGTAATTCACCGCCAGATATCTTATCTATATCATTATCCAATACATCTTCTATGTCAAACCTAGTTATCAAATCACTCAAGATACCTCTCTTGTCAGTTCTCTTCAATAGTTTAGAAACTTTACCAGAGTATTTGTCTGGAATTTTATCTACTCTCTGTAGTTTGTAAGAGATTTTCATTTCTTTGCTCTGTAGTTTCTCGAGATAATTCTGTAACTCTGTCCCTCTGTATAACGTGATCAACTCTGACAAATCAGCACGTTTCCTCTCGCCCAAGTTTGGCTTGATTTTTCCAGATAGAATCATCAAGGCAGTAGTCTTACCAAGACCGTTCGAACCGACTAAACCGACGACTTCTCCAGGTATAGGATGGGGTAAACGGAAAAGAACGAACTTATTTTTTCCAAACCTATGAACAGGTTTTTCTTTCAATCTTTCTGGTAAGTTGACTATACTTATTGCTTTAAACGGACACTTGTTTGTACATATTCCACAACCGATGCAAATGTTCTCATCTATCACTGGATACTCTGTATCGGTATCTTCAGTTATACATTCCTCTCCTGACCTATTCTTCGGACAAACGCGTATACAGAGATAATTACATTTCTTCGGTTTACATAAGTCACGATTGATTACTGCTATTCTTGTCAATAGAATCACCCATTAAGAAATAACTCGTTTATTCGAAAATAACATCTACATTCTCGTTGAGCATATATCTAGAAATATTTGCCAACACACTAAAAGATACGGGAAGTCTAGCCCTGTGTGTCTTTGGGATTCTTACTCTGAATATTTCACCTTCTGGCTTGTATAGTATGTTTATACCCATAACAGGAACAGTAAATAAGACATCATTAACTAAATCATTTATGTTAGAAGGCTCTCCTATAATTCTGATGGGCATGTTTAGTTCTCTGGCCAACTTCTTGACTAACGAACCTTCTTTCCCTATGAGTTTTGACACGTCTTCATTTCTCGTCATTATTATCAAAGTATTGTTTCCGACTGCCCTCTTTATTTCCACATCCTTCAAGGACTTTTGTTTCTTTAAAATTTTATTCAAACGTCTGAACATCTTTATCTCATTTATCTTTATTTCTTGTTCTCCTACTCTCTCTGCGCATGCATTGCAAAGGAGCTCGCTTTTCATACAGACCTTACATATCGGAAACTTCATGTTAAAACCTTTAACCCTAATAAATATATTGTTTAGTATTCTTCAAGTGTTGTTTTATTTATAAATAAGTATTTTAAGTTTTATTGTGGTTGAATGCAAGTTGGCTTGGTCGGAAAACCCTCATCGGGTAAATCAAGTTTCTTCAAAGCAACAACGATGATAGATGTTGCTATAGCTGCTTATCCGTTCACTACCATAAAACCAAACATTGGAATGGGCTATGTCACGAGTGATTGTGTCTGTCAGGAATACAACGTAAAATGTAATCCGAGGAATTCTCTGTGTATAGAAGGAAAGAGATGCATCCCAGTCAAACTCATCGATGTCGCGGGTTTAGTTCCAGATGCACATTTAGGAAAGGGGTTAGGTAATAAGTTCCTGGATGACCTTCGCCAAGCTTCGTGTCTCATCCATATAGTCGACACATCGGGCACAACAGATGCTGAAGGCAAACCCACATCAGGATACGATCCATGTAATGACATAAGATTTTTAACAAGAGAGATAGACCTTTGGTTTGCCAGTATTGTTGAAAGGGGTGTCTCAAAATACACTACCAAAAAGAAAGTTACAAAGGTGGATTTGTTGGATATCCTGACTGATCAGTTGACTGGATTAGGGGTAAAAAGAGAAGACATTCAATTGGGATTGGATAAAGTTGGGATCGATGATGTTAAAAAGTTTGCAACTGAACTTAGAAAAGTCTCAAAACCGATTATTATTGCTGCGAACAAGATTGACTTATCGGTATCACAAGAAAATCTGAAAAGAATGAAACAGGAATTTCCTGACTTGATAATAATACCTATCTCTGCAGCATCTGAGATAGCTTTGAAAAAGGCGGATGAGAAGGAAATCATCGAATATAAGAATAATTCTTTTACCATCAAAGACGGATCTAAAATAGACGAAAACCAGAGGGAAGGTTTAAAGATTATAGAAGAAGTGTTGAAGAAGTATGTTTCTACTGGAATACAAGAATGTTTGAATAAGGCTATGTTCGAAGTTCTTGATAATATAGTCGTCTATCCTGTCGCAGATATTAATAAACTTACCGACAAAAAAGGTAATGTTCTGCCTGATGCTTTCTTAGTAAAGAATGGAACTACTTTGAAAGAGTTTGCTTTTTCGATTCATTCTGATATAGGGGAAAAGTTCATCGGGGGTTTAGAAGCAAAGACTAAACGTAAGCTTGGAGCAGACTATGTCCTGAAGAATGATGATGTTATCGAGATACTCTTCCAGAAGAGATGATTACTCTTCTTTTATCTCTATTACCCTTATCCCTTTGTTGGTGATATCAAAAGGGTGGATTAATACTGAGTGATCAGTTCTTCTCATCTTCCTGATTGTTAATGTTCTTTTGAATTCCTCGGCAATCGGGACAAAATCTAGCATCACAACAGAATCAGTCAAGAATTCGACTATTCCGGAAGAACTCAAAGCTTTAGTCCCTTCGGGAATTGAGCCTGTTAAGACTGATGTTGTCCCTGCTTCTTTTAATCTATCTATAAATTGCATCAAAGCTATCTTTCTCAAATAATCATCCTTTATGAAAATTTCAACGAGAGAAATAGAATCTACTATTACTCTTTTTGCATTGAATTTTTTTATGGATTCCTCTATCTTTGAGATGAGGTTGTACATGTACAACTTAACAACTTTTGCTATGTGTTCACCAGAAACTGTTTTTAACGGGAGTTCAGGTCTCATAGAAATGAACTTGATCAAACCCCTTTCCTCCAATCCATCTATATCCCAATTGAACATCGATTTGATGTCGTCCCTTATGTCTACCTCCCTTTCTTCTGTCGTTATATACAATCCTCTCTCTCCTTTAATTGCTCCAGCAACCAGGAATGAACTGCAGAAGGCTGTTTTACCTGTTCCAGTCCTACCGGTTATAAAATTGACGCTTCCCCTGAAAAAACCACCTTCCATTTTATTGTCTAAACCGATGACTCCAGTACTAACTCTTTCGACTTGTAATGCCATAAGAATAATTTTGATTTCCTGTATCTTATATTTTTTATCAAGACTTTTTCTTGGTCAACTTACTTTTTATTAATTCTCCTATGTATAACGGGTTTAATCTTTTCCTTATGAGATTTCGTCTCTGTTGTTTCTTCAAGTTGATCGTAGAGCTTAATTTCAGTGCTTGACTGTGTTTTTGTTCGACAATTCTTCTGAATGTTTGTTCGTCTATCCTCCTCAAGAAGTATTGTTTTTCTGCTTCTTTTCTCGATTGAACTAGTGCGTTCTTTTCAAAAGTCAGTTTGACTATTTCTTGACTTAACTTGAAGAAGGGTGCGAAGATTTGTATCGCTAAGTATGCTGATACTAATCCTATGATGAGACCATAAGTTATTGTCCATTTGTTGGCGTACATGATTTTTCTGAAGGAAAGTCTCTCTTTTTCTGAGTTGATGTATTCTACGTCTCTATCTATGTCATCACTGTAGTTTTTCAACAATTCTAAATTATCCTCTTGAACAGCTATTCTCGCATTTTCAATAATACTTTGGATGCTCTTTATCTTATCTTCTAGATGATCGACATCGATGCCAAGGTCTTGGTATTCTTTTATTTCTGACAAAAGTATTGGAATTTGATCTGGTACATCTTCAAAGATGAACCAGATGTACGAATTTTCTTTCACTATGACTTTAACACTCCTAGAATTCTCTAAGGGTGGATATCTGATTTTCAAATCTATTATATATTCCCCTGGTAGTGTCGATGTGTTAACGTGGATGAACATCAAGAAATCTGAACTGGCTTTTACGGGTAGGACGAAAATCGATGGTAATTCAACTAAACAACAAGCCTTTTCAACGTCAACTTTTGAAACAAGGTTTAGTTTAGTGTTTCCGAGGTTCGACATCGAACCCATTACAGTTCCGTTTTCACCACGAGTTATTTCTATTTCTGATAAGGATAGTGTAAAGTTGAAGTTTGGAATTCTTTTTATACATGCTGAGAAATCAAAACAGTCTGGGTCTGCACAATCAGTTGCACCGTCACAATCGTTATCAAGTCCATCATTACAATACATTTCAAAAGTAGCTTCGGGAACACAAGTAGGTTCTGGTGTCCCACCTCCACCTCCACCAGATGGAATCGTAGTAGGTGGTGTTGTTTGTGCTTCTGTAGTGAATGTATTGTTGTAAAATCCATAATTGTTGTACTGATCAGATACATTAATCGTTATGTAGTATTTGGCGCTATAACCTTCAGGAGTCCAACAAGTACCATCAAAATCTGCATGACCATTATTGTCAAAAGTTAAGGGATATGTTAAATATACTTCGCTCCTGTTTTGACATGTTATATTACCATAGACAGATAATGAATGCAAGTTTCCTCTGGCGTTGTATAGGTCAGAATCTATAATGAGTACTGCATCTCTACTAGCCGAAGGGTTAACAGTAACATCAATACTGAAATTCCTACTTACGTTGAAATACCAAGTTCCATTTCCATAATTTCCGTATTTTGTCGCATTAATGGCGAAAATTGAGTAATTTCCTTCAGGATCGTCATTTAGGATTGTATGGGTGTATGTAGTCGCTTGAGAAGAGTAATTATAAGTTTCATTGATTTTTGTTGTGTTTACGTCCCAATTCACGTTTTCTGCGACTTTATCATTGACATCATTTGCTTGAATCGTCACATTCTCTCCTCTCATGTATAAAGAATAACCAGAAGCTAAGACTAGAGTGTAGGTATCGTTGACAAAGAAGGTTAAGTATGCTGGATAATTATCATAAGTTCCGCTGACATTTTCTTGTCCTCCGAGATCTATCGCAATTATTCCGACAGTGTAATTCCCTGTCTCGTTTAGAGGATAATTGCTGGTTTCAAAAGTATATTCCCAAGTATACCAGCCGAAAGTACTTGGACCAGTCATAGACAAGTTTACGTTATAACCTCCAGGGTAGGTTAAATTGACTAGAACATTATCGATTTTAACATCGTCGCTCACGTTCGCATGTATCTTGAAGGATGTATAGAGGTTTGTTTTGTTCGTGTTTGTTCCTTGGTAACTGAACCAGAAATTGGCGACTTCAGGTGGATTACCTGCCTCAGATATGACATCTATAGTGAAATTTTCTGATTGATTGTAGTTGCCCTTATTTGTTGTACTATTCACAGTGATAAATGCATTAGTTATTCCATCATCCATTGCAAGTAAATTCCATTTTACTTCATCACTATTCCCGCTCAAAATCTCTGAAACATTCTTCAACAATGTTTCACTCGGGGTTGAATTTTGCACGACAGAAATGTTATAGATTGTTAGGTTTAATGTTAAATTTCTCAAGTCACCGTTACTAGCAGTGATGGTGGTAGAATAATTGTTTGTTGCACCTTTGAAATATGTTTCATTTTTAATTTCTATTAGAGGATATCCGAAATTAGCGAAGAAGGATGAGGGTTGAGTCACTATAGCATTCTTTGTTTTCGTTGTGGTATTGAATAAATAAGTTCCTGATTTAGTTGTGTCGGTGAAATTGTACTTGTATATGTAGCATAGACTGACCTTGCCTAAGGTTCCATAAGCCTCAAACTCATAGAGTTTTACGAAGTTTTCTGTGTTGTTCATCTTGAATGCGTTAGTCTTGAATGGCGTGAAACCTGTTAGAGTGGTAGAGTCTTTGGTGGTTGGTGGAGATAGGTTTGAAATAGTAGGATTAGTCACCCAATTTCCAGAACTGTTGTAGTAGATGATTGAAGTACCTCCACTAATATTCATCCATAACAAAACTATCCTTTCTATCGTCTCTTCAGATTCTAGTTTAATGATTAACTCGTAATTGCCGCTATCTTTTCCAACATTCATAAAGGAACTTGTGATGTTATCTATAGTATTATTACAATCTTCTCCTGTACAAGTTGCATTTCCTCCGCTATCCTTTCCTAGGGTGTACCTACCTGAAGATAATGGTTCGCCTGTACAGAAAGCTTCTGTTTGATTTCCTACATAAACTGCAGAGTCGTTGATTATTTCATTGATGTAAGGGATGAAAACAGAGAAATTGATTGTTGATATTCCTGTAAGGTTTCCTACAATCTTGACTGTTATATTTTCGTTGTCACTGACGTTGATTGGTGAGGTTGTTTCTAGAATTGGATGTATTATTGAGTGAGAAGTAAAATCAGAATCGGAAGATCCGTTCTGTGGAGTTGCGTTTAAAGTTACACCAGACAATCCTTCTTCCTTGGATTTTAAAGTCCATTTGGCTACTATGGTTGAGCCGTTGGATACGTTGTAAAGGGTTGAAAGAGAGAAAGATTGATCAGGAGTTACATTCATGACATTTTCGTTGGTTATATCTATAGCTAGGTTAGTGTACCAGATGTCGCCAGAAGAGGAAGATATGTTTGTGGTTAAGTTGAAAGTTTGGTTGACCATTACCCTGTAATTTGGATATACAAAAGTTATGGTTGGTATACCGAAGCTAACGTTGAAGCTTGTTGTGTTAGATTTTACTCTCTGTGCGTAGACTGTTATGTTGACGTCATAATCCCCTGAGGTAGATGGTGTACCTATCTTACGGTATTCATGCTTTGTTGGAGAATAACTCTTTATATAAGACATAGGTCCATTTTCGTAAGTCTGAACTATTTTTCCATTTGATATGTTCATAAAGGTGACATTGAGTAACACACTCGTTATTTTCGAGGCGTTGCCAGTAATGTTGGCGATTATCCAAACTGTATCTCCATAATTGACACTGGGAGGGATAGAAAATGCGTTAATTCCTAGTTCATAGACTTGTAGAGTTGTGTTCTTTGAGTTTTCTGAGGAAGCGTTGTAGTATAAGGTAGAATTATCGGTTATGTTACATTTCATATTTAGATTTTTTGGAATACTATCTGTCGTGACGTAATATTCTAAGGATGCGATGCCGTTGCTATCTGTTGTTGAATTACCGATATAATTATCATCCCTGTAGAAAAAGGTATCATAACCAAGGATTGGATCATCAGTATCAACATCCCTGACAGTACAATCGATTTGAACGGTAGTTGCGTTATAGATGATACTGTCACTTAATTGTATCTGGCTGACTCGTGAATCTCCCCAGACTGTGAAGCTAGTCGTATCCCATTTCTCTTTTCCTACTTGGACTGTTATGTTGACGAAATAATTTGAAGGTCTTGGTGGATCGTAGTTTAAATGGTACTTATGCTTTGTTGAAGAATAACTCTGATCTAAACTCAGGCTTTGTATTTCATACACTTGGACGTATTGATCTCCTGAAACGTCTGTGTAGGAAATGTTGGCTTGGACACTTTGTATAGAAGAAGCATTGCCAGTGATGTTTGCGATGATTTCAACGGAATTTCCCATGTCGACAATTGATGGATCTGCAGATGCTTTAATACCGAGGTCAACGACTGTCACAGTTTCAATCTTTGAGTTTTCTGAGGAAGCGTTGTAGTATTTATTTAGATCATCTGTTATGTTACATTTGTATTCGAAATCCTGTGGAAATTCAGTTGCTTTAACTGTTTTATAGAAATATGCCCAGCCGAAGACATTAGTAGCAGCTTTTCCTACGTAAGTATCGTTCTTGTATAAAGAAACATTGTAATTTTCTATGTCTTGATTAGTGTGATAATCTCTTACTCTACATCTGATTCTAACTGTAGTTTCGTTGTAGACGACAGTGTCATTTATATCAATTTCATATAGTTTCGACTCACGCCAGAGATAGAAGTAATGGCTTGGGGAAGTTGTATTTTCAAGACCGTAATTATCTTCTGCCCAGATGTGAGAGACTTTAATAAGTCCAGGTTCTGAAAATTCTGCTGTATTAGATAAGTCCAGGGTATAGTTAGTCCAGTTTCCTGTGAAATCAGAAATAGTGTAATTTTGGAAAGAGCCTGTTCCGTTGTGTGTAATTTCTGCTGAAGATAAGTTCTTGTTCCAGTGGGCGAATGCTTTGACTGAATCGGATTTTTTTAGGTTGGAATAGTCAGAAACGTTTAAGTTCCAAGAGTCATATGTTAAAGGAATAGTTACAGTGAAGTTGACATCGTCGTTGTCGTATGTAGCAAAACAAGTTTCGCCTTTCTGGTCTGCACAGTAATCGCTTACTGTATTCTTGTTACAAAAAGCACACCTTATTATATGTTCTCCTTCGATACTACTAACTTGAAAAACTACTGAACGATTATATTCAGAAGTAGTATCCATAGGTTCAGAAGTGACCCAACTTCCTAATGTCATCCAATCAGTCCCATTATAATACCACATATAAAGTTGGTCTTGATCACCGCCCCAATTTCCAGCCATAAAGGAACAAGAAGCTTCTAAAGAGTCTCCAAATAAAACTGCTGATGCATTTACTGATACGTCTTTAACATTGTGTTGTTGGGCTGGAGCGTTATTTTCTGCTCCTGGGCAATCTCCCCCAGTCAGATTAAAAAATGCGTCATCAGTAGTACCTAAACCACCCCCATCACATGAAGTACCCCATGTGTCTGCACAAGTTCGGGGAGTTGTAAAAGCTGGGGGAAGACTAGTAGCTAGTCCTAATAGTAAAAAAATCAATAAAAGAGATGATATGAAATAAGGAAACTTATCCTTCATTAATATTATAATGGTATTTTGTCAATTAAATTTTAGAATTCATTTAGAATAAAAACTAAAAAAATAAAAAATTGCCGTTAAGTTTTGAACTTTTTAGATTATTACTTTAACTATTGTAGGAGCACCTGAAACAGTGAAACTTTTAGTTTGCCAAGTGATAGAAACATTTTTAAATTTTATTCAAAATTCTATTCAAATCTGAGCATTAATGGTATTTTAAAATATTATTCTGCTTCTTGTCTCACTATTACAGGAAAGTCCGCAGTCCTTCTTTCATTTGTTGTAAATGATCCTGACCAAAGTTGTTCTCCTACACTGTCATATACTATTACTTTGTATTCTGTACTGGGCTCAAAAGCAGCTTCACAGAAAGTTATTTTGCCACCCCGTCCTGTCTTACCACTTGCAACTATCTCTTCACCAATAACCGTTACTATAAATATGTCAATTTTTGAACCCACAACAGGAGCACCTTGTGGGGTTCTTACTGCAATCTGAACACATCCTGGTTTTTGGGGAAGTATCATGAATATATAGTGATATGCCAATGCACCAACTGTAAAACAAATCAGACCTACTAGAAAAGCTGTTGTAAAACTCACATTCCTGTGATCCTTTATCTCTATGCCGCCTATTTTAATTGATTCAGATTTTTTAGATTTTTTTGCCATGAATAATATTTGTATTTTTAGATTATAATGATTAACTCTTTGAAAACTTTCATAATGTTATTGTAACTTCTACAGGAGCACCTGAAACAATGACTTTTCCCCATACCTCATCTATCAAAACTACTTGTATCATATACTCGCCGTTGGATAGACAAAATTGTGCGTCTCCGTTGCCATCTGTCGTTTTAGTATCGGTCACTGGAGTTGTTCCAGTTCCGTCGTATATAGTGACTTTTGCGCCACTTAAAGAATCACCACTATTTTCTTCGACATGAATAGTCACATCATAACAACTTGGACGATCTTCATCAATTTCTCCATCACAGTCGTTGTCTAAGCCGTCGCAAACTTCAGGTGTTGGTTGTCCTAGAATAGCATTACATTCTGTTCCTGTACCATCTACTGTACATACGTAAGTCCCAGTTGCTTTGCATTCTCCTATACCTACTTCACATGATTGACCTAGACTTGGAAAGTCTTCATCTACTTGACCATCGCAATCGTTATCTAAACCATCACAGATTTCTGGCTCTGGTGTACAACTAGATTCAAACGTTAAAACAACTCTCTTAAAGTATCTTAAACTAAAAACATCAGATTCAGCTATCAATCCATCTTTCCCCGCAACCACATAATAGTCTCCCCTTGGCAAAACAGTGACATACCTACCATATCTTCCTGTAGTACCACTTTTTACATAATTATCATCAGGATCTTTTACCGTGACTGTCGCACCAGATACCGGGTTGCCGCCTGAATCTCTTACAACTACTATTAGCAAACCGTACCTTGTACAGCTTGAGCAGGTGCTTGAAGATATAAAGGTTAGTGCTTGGATGGGAACTACTGTAATCGTAGATATTAAAAGAAAGATTGAAATTGTTAAGAACAGTTCTTTTACTTTCATGTTTAATATTTTGTTTTGGTGGAATAAAAGAGTATACTATAGTACTATAATATAAGAAATCAGATAGATTTTTGTTCTATTTGATGGGGTTTAAAAGTGTTATTGTTGTTATTTTATTTGTGCTTCGAGATGGTAAGCAATACCCTGTGCATTAAATGGTTGACAAAGCAACAATATACTACGGCTGTCAATACATATATTGAGGCTGGGCGAGGCGATATACCATATTGTATTAATCCTACCTGCGGGTTGGTTTTTGTAGAATATGACGGAGTAGTCTCAAAAAGATTTGGATCCTTAAATCCGAAAAGACTACTATATTGTCCACCATGTGCTGAGAGATTGAATTTTGTAACAAAAGAAGAAGTGAAAAAAGAATTGCATGAGAAGGCCGAGAAGCTCCAGCTCCAGTTTTTGGACCCGGACAACTGTTTGCTCGGCAATGTAAATAAAAGACCGAAGTTGAGTGACATAAAAAGTTTGATGGAATTTAATGTAGTACCATAAATCAACCCAGAATCAGATAGATTTTTGTTTTGGAATGAGAAAGATTAATTGTGAAGAAAAAAATTCTTGAGAGTTTTTTAAGATACACACTAATAATTCTCCTTATTTATAATGTCTATGGTTCAGTTTTTGTTTCACTTTTTAATCCAGAGAGTTATTTCTTTGGAGGAAAATTGGTTAGATTGAATGCAATAATTTACTTATTAATAGGGGATATTGGCGCAATAGTAATTGTTTACCTTTTATTCATGAAGAAAAGTATGGCCGAAATTCTATCAGTAATTTACTTTGGGTATTTTTTTATTGAAAGTTTAATAACCAATCTATCTCTCGGATTCGGTTTTTTAATTTCACCTTTAGTCAATTTTGGATTGGTAGTATCAATAGTTTTATTAGTGCTTAGGAAAATGATATATCGATAGGGCTCGAAACTTTTTATCTAGAAACCCCTTCAAACCAACCCAAAAAAAGAATCAGATAGATTTTTGTTCTAAGAACAGAAACCCACACACAATCTTTTATTCCTATTTTCAATAAGATTTAAAAAGTATGGGCTTCTAAATAAGTGGATGCAACCTGTCATTTTTTTGAAAAGTCAAGATATACAACCAACCTTCTTTAGCGGTTACGAAAGACAAATGGAATTTGGGATGACTTTTGGTAAAATGGCGGAAAAACTTAAGACCGAATACAGGCTTTTGTTATTCGGGTTTCCAGGTACAGGAAAGACTCTATATCCCCAAGCCCTCGCCTCTAACTTGAATAAAAACGGATCGGAGTATTCTCTTGTCAAGGTTAAATGTAACTCGCTCAGAATAGATTCACCTAAAGTTGTAAGGAAGTGGATAAATAAGATAGATAGATACCTTAAACATGGTCAAGTAGTTCTGGTGTTAGACGAACTCGACATATTCGCTCAGAGGAGAGATGAAAGTGAATATAACGTTTATAACACAGCGACAGGTCATATAATGAATATTCTAGATGAGAGATATCCTTCAACGATTGCTTTGGGGATAACTAACAATCCCTACAAACTAGATGTTGCTGTAAGAGATAGGTTCGACTATCCAATTTATTTTCCCATATCGAATTCAAACATCGAATCTATACTAAGATACCGTGGAATACCAAACCCCGAACAGACTGCCGAGCAATTGCGTGCAATTTACACGGAGAATCAGACAAATACTTCCAATAGAAATATATTCAAATCCATGGATTTTGTCAATTCTATCGATAAAAAATCAGGCAATATTCTAAGTAAGATGGAAATCTCGGATGACCCGAAAGAAATGGCCACAAGATTATATCTTAACTCTGGCATTCCGATTTCTGAACAAGAGGTAGAAGATTACGAGGAAGAGAACAGATTCATAATAAATAAATCGAACATGTTATTGAGTTACCTTTTTGACAGTAAAATCGATTAAAACACTAAAAATTTGAGTCAGATAGATCTTTGTTCTAAGAAGAGAAAGTTAGATTTAAATCTTTTTCTTTTAATTGGGTAATTATGTCATTTTTAGAAATATGTGGTGAAGACGAAGCCAAAAAAATACTTACAGAAGTGCTAAAAGAAAAGCATAAAAAACATTCTACCTATCCTAGTATCTATTTTGATATTATAAGTCTTTATAGAGGTTTTTGGTCTAAAATGGCTGAGATTTATGGTGTAACGTATTCTGATATACCTAAAGATAGTGTTTTAGATTTATTAGACAAGTTAGTGGATGATGATGTAGCAGAAAAAATTCCTATTTTCATGGCAATCAGTAAAGAACATGCATATAGACTCAAATTCATTACAATTCCAATAGTTCTGGATGATCAAAATAGACCAATAGAATATCCCTATAAATGGGAAAATCAATTATAAATCTTTTTACTTTTTACATATAATTGGACATTATCTAAACCAATAACATTAAAATAAATAAAACCAGATAATATAATCAACCCAGAATCAGATAGATTTTTGTTCTCTGAAATTCCAAGAATGATTTATGAAGGAGAATTATTTCTGTAAAAAGATTTGTCCTTTAAGGAATACTAGATTTTGTTTGGGTTTATTGAAAAAGAAATAAAATATTGAAATAAGAGAAACCAGATAAATTCCTTATACCGAAAACTATTTAAAATATAGTATGCTATAGTCAACTATGGTAACTACAATCCAACTTGAAGAAAAAACAAAGAAAGAACTTGAAAGAATGAAAGTATTGCCTAGAGAAACTTACAATGAAGTAATAATAAGGCTCATCCTAACTAGTCAGGAGGAAAGTGAATTGAGCAAGCAAACAATAAAAAACATTGAAAGGGGCTTGGAAGACGTTAAAAGAGGTAGACTCTATTCTACGAAAGAAACCAGAAAAGAATTGGGAATTAAATGAAGTATGATGTCAAATGGACTGAAACTTCTCTTAATCAACTCAAGAAGTTAGATAAAACTATAGCTGAAAGGATAATAGATAAAGTTGACAAAATAAGAGAAACCCCATTCAAGTTCGTTAAAAAATTGAAAGAATTCAATCTTTTTAGATTAAGAGTCGGGGATTATCGAGTAATAATGAGCATAGAGAAGAACAAGATGATAATATTCGTTCTAGAGGTTGGACACAGAAGAGTTATTTATAGAGAGTATTAATGGTAACAAATTTTAATATCATTCTTCTGAAAACTTTTCAAACAACCCGAATCAGATAGATTTATGTCACTGAAGAATTTAATTTAAGTCTTATTCCGTCTCCTCAGGTTTCTTGCCCCCACGAGTTAATATCAATTCAGCAAGCTTGGCATCCATTTCAGCAAGCTTAGCTTCATTCCTAAACTTCAACTCCTTATACGCTTTCTTAGATATGATACCTTCCTTGTATTCTGTCTCGAGTAATCTCAATGTACCTTTAATTTTTTCTATTTCTGATTCCAAAATTTTTTTCTCTGGTTCTTTTATTTCAATACCTAATTTCTTTGTCATGTCCCATAGTGTCTTGCCAACTTTATAAATACAAAAAGAGAATAACACCCAAGGCAAGTAAAGAGTCATCACTATGACATTGTCTGATAACTCTAAAGCAAGGAAAGAGATTATAGCTGCCAAGAGTCCGTATGCTAGAATACTTATTATACCAAACAACAACCAAGTGAAGATTTTATTAAAAATACTAGTTTTTTCAACTTTTCTCCTGATTAACCATAATATGTATATGATAAAAATGAACGACCATACCATCATTATGTTGAGTCCGAAACTAACTATATTTAGGATTGCCATTTCTCCCACTAATTAAAATTAGAGGATTGGGGATATATCTAATTTTTTGTGGTATGGGATAGTGAAAAAAACATTGAAATAAGGCAAAATTAAATAATTCTTTATGGGTAAACGTCTCAAAAAAGTGTGGATTTGTTATAGAAAGACATGGGGAAATTTTAAGAAGAGATTCTGGAAAGGGGTAAAATAACCCAGAATCAGATAGATTTTTGTTCTTAAAATGAGGTAATTATATTATGAAAAAAAGAAAGAAGAAAGTTAAAAAAATAATAATTCCGGTAAATACTGACATTTTAATCATGGTTTCAATACTCGTTTTAATTTTTGTGATGTTTTTTTCATCTGAATACATTTCAAAAACTAGGGAGACGACTACTACTAGTACAATCACAACAACATCAATTCCATCTCCTACAACAACCATTCCAAAGATTCAAACATGTAGTAATTTTACATGGGAAATCGATGACATGAAAGAATTTGACCTGAGGGGAGATTATAAAACTGTACTCGTTAATTTTACTGCCCAATACATAGGTCCTGAGGAAGAGGATTATTATACTGGATCACACCAATTTAAAATCTTAGACGATGGCGGAAGATATTATAATCCTCAAGAAACGTATTACCGTTGTGATTATGCAAACACATTTAAAATTGGAATCGTTAGACCTGAAAAGGAAATGAGTGGTTGCTTGGAATTCAGGATATTAGACATAAATGAACCAACAAAATTGGTATTCTACGATTACATTGTTCATACGATGTGTGAAATCGATTTGTCAAGTTAAAACAGACTTAGGTCTTCTTAACGACTATACCCTTGTCAGTTATCTCTAATGGGTAGATATCTCTCCCATGTTTTGTTCTTCTCATCTTCTTTATCAACAAGTTTCTAGTAGCTCCACCAGCCACATATTCCATGTATTGTAACACTAAGACTCCATCCACAATGAATTCCTCCACCCCAAACCTACCTAACTTCTTGGTTTCTTCCTCGACTTCTGATACCAACAATGTTGTGACACCCAATGATTTCAAAATCCTACACAAATAAATTAAACCTCTCCTGACGTTTTTTACCTCTTCACCTATAAGGGTAACAGAATCTATTACGAGCCTCTTAGCATTAATATCCTTGACGTTCTTTATGATCAACTTTACCAGTTTTTTCAAATCTTGTGGATCAGCATAAATGATTCTGAGTTGGTCACGTTTTTCGGCGACCTCAAAGTCCCGACCAAATGAAATGATATCTTTCTTTATATCGTCGGGAGATTCCTGTAGTGTGATGTAGACTCCGTTCTCTCCCAAACAAAGTGCATTCCAGATGAATTGTGTGCAAAAAATAGTCTTTCCACTCCCAGCCTCGCCACACACCAAAGTGACCGAACCTGGAATTAACCCTCCTTCCAATAGACCATCAAGACCAGGGATGCCAGTTGGTATTCTATTTACTGGCTTCGCTACAGGAACTGGTGGTTTTTCTATTGGAATGTTTAACGCTTCTTCAGGAGGTTGTATTTCAGGAGATTCAGACACGGGTTGTGTTGATTGTCCTGCAGGTTCAAGGGCTGATTCAAACGATAAACTAGAAGGTACGATTTCTTCGATGGTTTTTAATTCTATTTTCTCTTTTTCCTCGGGGATCTCTTCTTTTGGTTTTTCCTTTCTTTTAAAGAATTTTATCATATAAGAATAAATTCTAAACCTCGTAATTTAAGTTTTTCCTCTAATAGAAATTTGTATAAATAATTGATTTTATTTTCAATCACTCTGTTCTTCAACACTTTCTTCACTGTCACCCTTATTCTCTAGTTCTTCATATTTATCTTCCAGCAATTCTAGATACTTCTCAATAGTTTCTGGAAGTCTTTTTCTTAACTCTATTCTTTCTATGTCTCTTTCTGTAAACGGTATTATTTGGATTGCTAATTTTATTTCATCTATTAGATCGAGGTTATTGGGATCAAACGGTTTATCTGCGATGGACCTTACGTACCCCTTGTTAAGTTCGTTAACGACAGTGATAATATATTTCTTATCCACTACTTCAGGTGACAGTCCTTCTACATGATTTTTGAATGTTTTTTCGATTTCGTCCGTTATGCCATATTCAGCCGCCTTTAATCTAATCACCTTTATGTATCTCCTGTTAAGTTCTTTGACGAGTTTAACCATGTATTCGGTTTTTATTTCTTCTAGTGATAGTCCTCTTTCATAAAGCTCTTCAACACGATTGTTTAAAAAATAAGGCATCGTGTAACCCTTAACGATATGGGTGATTACGTCTTTACCTATTATTTCTTCAATTAGTCTTCTACGGCTTTTAGATGAACGCGACATAATTGTTGGTTTAATACTGAATTTTAAATATGGATGGGTAATAGAATGTTTATTTTTTAAATGCTATCATGTCTAAAGTATAATGTGATTGCAATGCAAAAATTAATCGTCAAAAACTTTTGGTCCCATGATTCTGGAGAATCTAATATTCAAATTTCCTTATTGAAAGATTTACAAAGTCTGTTTAAAGCGAGAGTAGTGTTTGAACATATAAATGTGGATGAAAATACAGAGGAAGCTGAAAAATACAACATCAAGATATTACCTACGATAATCCTTGAGTATGACGGTAAAGAAAGAGAGAGGTTTAACGGTTTGACACAACAACTCTTCTTAAAAAAGGCCATTAAAAGAGCTTTGAGTGAGATTAGATGAAAGTGTATCAGAAGGAATTTGGGATAAGTTCGACTAAAAGAACAGAAGTAATCGATATAACTGGAAGAGTTGAGAAGATAGTCGAAAAGAGTGGTGTGAAAGATGGTATCTGCCAAATCTTTCTCACGCATGCGACTGCTGGCTTAATACTACAAGAGGCTGAATCTGGTTTAATCAGAGATATTGAAAAAATGATTCAGAAACAATTCCCGAAAGGGGCTGGTTATGAACACGATAGGATAGATGATAATGCGGATTCTCATCTTGCGAGTGGATTCATCGGTCAATCCAGAATAATCCCGATAAAGGATGGAGAAATGATGAGAGGGACATGGCAAAGTATTCTTGTTCTAGAACTAGACGGTCCAAGAAACCACAGAAGAGTCTTTATTACTATCATCGGCGAATAGTCTTGAATTCTCCTAATTTTTTTCTCCACTTCTGTTTTTTACATTCCTCTATTCTAACTATAACTTTTCCACGACCTGGTTGCCCGTAGATTACGACAGAGTTGTTCTTCGCGAGTAAAATCGTTGGGATTGCTAGTAGGTCCTCTTCTCCATCGACTATTACAGCACTTTCTTTCTTTAAAGCTTCGCCTATGACTCTCCATGACTCTTTAGAAATTCCACCAGGTGGATTTTTTACATAAAACTTGTTAGAATAAGATTCAACGATTTTGTCAAGATAATCTGTTGGTTTTCTTTCAACCTTACCATCGACTATTATATTTCTCGGTTTAAAGTCATGCTCCAATAAATCGTGAGATACTTCATCTCCAACGCAGACAACATAATCGAATTTCTTTTTCTTTATGTAGGATATTAAGTCTCTCGTTACGTTGAAATTATCTCCCTCAAGGATTGTTTTTGGTGGTCTTCTCAATTCCTCTTTTAACCTATCCGTGATTAAATAATCCACGAGAACTCTACCTTGCCTGTCTATTTCACCTTTTCTAACCCTCGAGGAGGAAATTATCCTTCCATCTTCTGAATAAACCCAAGGGACATGAATTATCTTCAACTCTTTTATACCCTTCCTTTTTCTAATGAGGTTAATCCTCTCACACGTGTGTTTGGTCCCCTCTGATGCTACTATGGCATCCAAATCTTCCATCTCGAGTGTCGGTCCAAAAATATCTTCTATAGGGAAGATAGTGTATTCTTTCTTGTATTTTTTGACGAATTCTTTTACGGCTTTTTTTCTCCTATCGTATGACCAAATTGAATTCTTTCTGACTAACTTTTTAAGAATGGAATGAGTTGTTAATCCTATCAATATTTTTTTCCCAGATTTAAATGCTGTATCCAGAAAATGTTCGTGTCCTTTGTGGAAACGGTCGAAAGTTCCTCCCAATATCACTGATTTAAACTCCATAGAAAATAAAGAGAAAATCAAGAATATAAAAGGAAATTAAAGACTTTTATCGAATAGATATTTTAATGTATTAAAATATGTGTAATTAAATAGATTTTATGGGCAATACTTCACCCGCAATTGTGAAAATTATTGTTCTTATCATTCCAGCCTTTTTTCCTTTCTTGGGTTTAGCTGGACTCGATTATATAATTTCATTTTCGATGTTATTTGTTTATTATATAATTGTCCTTTTTTACATATTCAAGAACCCCAAGTGGCTTTGGGATGTAGAATATTTTAGTAGAGTTACATGGTGGGGAAAAGATTTTCTAACAAAACCAATATTAAACAAAAAATACCTAAACAACGTTCGTAATCTTTCATTGATTGGAATTGTTTTTTCTATTTTATGTTTAATATATTTAATTACTTCTTCTTTGAATTTGGATACAGCTAATATGTTATTAGGTGTTATCTTACCACTAAGCCTAATATTTTATGGAATTGCTCGTTATCACCGACTTAAAACACTTAAAGAAAAATTTTTACGTCATGTATTTTGGTTTATTGCAATAATTTCCATAATTTTTTTCATTGTAATAGTTTACTTATTTTTAAAAATAATGTAACTTAAAAAAGTAAATTAACATAGAATATTCTTGATTGTATGAAAAAACTGAAACTCATCAATTATTCAGAGATTAAACCAAGACTGTATCAAGAATTCATAGCTTCTACTGCAATCGAAAAGAACACTCTCTGTATCTTACCAACCGGTATGGGAAAGACTCTCGTTGCAATAATGGTTGCTGCACACAGACTAGAAAAGTTTCCTAAGACCAAAATCTTGATGGTTGCTCCTACTCGTCCTCTAGTCAACCAACACATGAAAACTTTCAGGAAGTTTATGAATCTTAAAGAATCGGATTTTGTCGCACTTACAGGTAAAATACACCCTAGCGACAGAAAGGTCCTGTATTCAAAAGGAAGATTGTTCTTTGCAACCCCTCAGTTGATAAGGAACGATGTCAGGAATAAGATTCTTGACTTGAGTGATTACAACCTTGTTATCGTGGATGAGTGTCACAGGTCACGTAAAAAGTATGCTTATACTAGTGTCATAGAATATTATGTAAAACAATGTTCTAACCCATTAATTCTAGGTTTAACAGCTTCTCCTGGAGGTATTAAAAACAAGATAGAAGAAGTTAAGAAAAACTTGCATATACAAGCTGTAGAAATCAGGACTGAGCAAGATGTGGATGTTAAACCTTACGTTCAGGAAATCAACATACAGAAAATTTATGTTGAATTACCAGAAGAATTCAAGAGAATAAAGAGATACCTGGAAGAAGCTTACAGGAAGAGACTCAATTGGTTAATGAGATCTAGACTCATTTTTTCCCTAAAAGTTAGTAAGAGAGTTTTACTAGACTTGCAGAAAGAGATTGGTAAGATGTATCAACAGTCGAAGGATTTCATGGTCGCTAAAGCTCTGACCACATGTGCTCAAGCTATAAAGATAGAACATGCGATCGGTCTATTAGAAACACAGGGCGTCACATCTCTTTACAGATATTTTCTTGATTTGGAGAAGAAAAAGAAGACTGTAGCAACAAAAAGGGTGTTGAAAGACCCAGATATAATTAAAGCCATGAAAGAAACAAAAGACCTGTATATCAAAGGAATAGACCATCCAAAACTTGAGAAATTAATCGAGATAATTGAAGAAGAGACCAAGAGGAAATCTAACACAAAAATCATCACGTTTGCAAACTACAGATTTACTGTCGAAAAAATAACAAAACTTCTCGAAGCAAAAGGCATAGAAGCAAGAGAGTTCATAGGTCAGGCTATTAAGAACGGTAAGGGGTTAAAACAAAAGGAACAGATTGAGATTTTGAATGAGTTTAGGTATGAGCTGTTCAACGTTTTGGTTGCGACAGCAGTTGGAGAGGAAGGTCTAGATATAGAAGAAGTAGACTTAGTCGTATTCTACGAGCCTGTTCCTTCAGAGATACGGAGTATTCAGAGGAGGGGAAGAACTGGAAGAACGAAACCAGGTAAGATAGTATTCCTCATAACTAAAGGAACAAGAGATGAGGGTTATTATTGGTCTGCTTACCACAAAGAAAAAAAGATGAAAAAAATTCTGAAAGGAATTAAACACGGGTTTAAGAAATCTGAAAAGAAAAAATTATCTGATTATGTGAGTTAATGATTCAAAGAATTCTAAAACCTGATAATAAAGTAGTTGTTATCGTTGATTTCAGGGAGGATAGTAGTTCGATAAAGGAAATTATAGAAGATATGGGTGCATTAGTCAAACCTTTACCTCTGAAGGTTGGTGATTATCTATGTTCGGATAGAGTTTGTATTGAAAGAAAAACAGGGGAAGACTTCATCTCTTCAATAACAGATGGAAGATTGTTCGAACAAGCAAAAGAACTCAAAGAAAATTTTTCAAAACCAATCATACTGATAGAAGGTGGATATTCTAAAGGGAGGTTGAATGAGAATGCGGTGAGAGCTGCGATAGCTTCAATCATCTTGGATTATGAAATTCCTATCATCATGACTAATAACAGGGAAGATACGGCAAAAACCATATTCTGGATTGCTAACAGAGAACAGATGACAAACAAGAAAGGAATCGGAATAAAGGGAAATAAGAAACCAAAAGATATAAAAGATTTACAAGAGCATGTTATTTCGAGTTTGCCCGGAGTTTCAGTCGTGTTATCGAAGAGGATACTCAGGGAATTCAAGACGATCAAGAGATTTGTTGGTGCGACTGAGGGGGAGATAGCAAAGGTGGGGAGGATAGGTAAGGTGTTAGCGAAACGTTTACATAAGTTATTCAACGAAGAATATGGAGGCAATACGTGAGTAGACTACTCATAGTTGGTTATGATCCTGGAACTACTGCGGGTTTAGCGATAATAGATACTAAAGGGGATATAGTCTTCCTAAAGAGTAAGAGGGGATTTAAGAAAAGTGAAATCATCACTATGATTACAGAAAGGGGTAAAGCCTTGATTATCGCAAGTGATCGATACCCATTACCAAAAAGTGTTAAGAAACTTGCGAGCACACTCGGATGTAAATATTATCGTCCATCCAAACCTCTATCAAGTATTGAAAAGTCTGAATTAGTTATTGATTTTACCGAGAGGTTGAGTAATGATCATGAGAGTGATGCTTTAGCTTCGGCACTCAAAGCTTTCAAAGTTTACTCTAAGATATTCAAAAAAACAGAATCAATGTTATCCTCTGTAGGACTTGGCGAATTTTATGAAAGAGTCGTAGAATCTGTTGTTCTCGGTAAAGTCGAGAATTTGAATGAAGCCATAAACAAAATCCTGACAGAATTGAGAAAGTCTGAAAAACCCGTGGTAATTAAAAAAGTCGTTGAAATAGGCCCAAAAGACAAGATCATCACGAAGTTACAACAGAAAATAAAGAGGTTGGAAAAGGATGTTGAAATTCTTAAAAAATACAATGAAGGTTTGAAGAAAAAACTCAGGACGAGAGAGAGTTACTACAAAAAGAGAATTGCGAGGGGAGTGGATTTGGGTTCCCCCATAACGATACAGAAGAATATAGATAAGTTGAAAGAAAGTTTGATCGAAAAAGAATCGATGATAGAGAGGTTAAAGGCTTTCAGGAAGATGGAACTAGAAGGATACATACCGATACTGGAATTGGATGAACCGAGAAAGGCTAAAGACTTGCATGAAACTACGGGATTAGAAGATAGAGTTGTTCTCGTAAACAAGCTCATTAACGCTCAAATTCTGAACGATTATAAAATAAAAGCGTTGATAGCGCCGCATGAACCCGATGAAAAAATTTTAGAAAGAGTCAATTTCCCGATAATCGTACAAAAAGATATTTCCATTGAAAAAATAAAAAATATACTAGCCATAAAAAAACAAGAATTTGAGGTGAAGGTAAAGGAAGCTAGGAAGGTGGGATTCGCAAAATGGTTAAAAGGTCACAAAGAAAGAAAATTGTGAAAGATGTTTTATTATTCCTCATTAAATTCAACCTCTTGCTGACACCATTCTATGTGATTATCTACCTTGATTTATCGTTCTATCCATTACAGATAGCTTTCACGAATTTTCTAGGTTCAATCCTGAATTCATTGGGTTATCATGTCAGCGCTTCAGATTTCTTACTTTTCGTCGGTGAAAATGGGATCCCAATAGACATTTCTAGGGATTGTATAGGTTGGAAGGGAATGTACTCCCTTTTTGCTTTAGTGTTCGCAACACCGAGTGAATTAAAGAGTAAATTAAAATTCCTTTCCATAGGATTACCATTCATGTTCTTGGTAAATATTCTTAGAATAATAATAACGTTGATCATAGGGTTGAACTTGGGTTTACATTATCTTGAGTTTATACACACATTTCTCTGGCAACAAGTGATGATTATAGTTTTGATAAGTGCGTGGTATCTTTGGTTAAGAAAAGGAAAGATAAATATCGAAAAGATGAGAAATATATTATAGGATTACTGAATTAACAACAGGTGTTTTATCTTTGAGTGATGAGTTAACTGGGAAATTTGAAAGTATTGAAAAAAAGGTTAAATTGAGTAATCTTCTGTCAGGCAAGAAATTCGCAGACTTAGAATTGACCATAGGAAAACTTGAAGAGAAATTTAAAGAGTTTTCATCAGATATTCCTAAACTAAATGAGAGGGCTGAGGAGATAGAAGACCTTCTAAACATCATTAATTTAGGGTTGATCAATTATAAGAAAAAATTTGAAAACATCAATGCTCGTTTCGAAACCATAGAAAAGGTACCAGAAAATGTGAAAAAATCGATGTTTGAATATGAGAAAAAATTGAGAGCTTTGAATGAAAACATCGAGAATATATCGACTGGTCTAGGTACATTCAAAAACCTGAAAGAAGAAGTGACCAAGGCGGTTGAGGGTAAGATTTTACCTGAAATTCAAGCCTTGAAGGAACGTCCTGACACCAACAAATTGGAAATCGAACACATAAAAAGAGATTTAGATGTATTTTCTTCTTCTGTAAAATCCTTTGAAAGAACTGTTCAGTTAACGAACTTAGACAGGGTCATAGATCGATTCGATTCTATAGAGAAGAAGATAATGGATATCCAGGTACAGGTTGAAGGGTTCAGAAAAACATTCTCAGGAATATCATTGGCAGATGTTGATGTTAACCGTTTAGAGGAAGAGTTGAAAAACCTTAGCTCAATTATGATGGAAAAAGTAAGTGAAATGAATGAAGCTCAGATGAATTTAAAGATCATTAATCAAAAGATGGAAGACCTTAATTTCTTTGAGACTATCAGCAAACTGAACTCAGAATTGAAAGATAAAGAAAGAATGATACTCGATGATCGAATAAAGATAGAAGAGTTGAGAGCAAGAATGGATAGAATTTCAGCTATGAGCATAGAGCACTTAGAACCGATTAAGAAATTCGATAAAGAAATTCAGGAAAAAATGGCGAGTCTGGATCTAACCTCTATCGAGGAAGTGTACAGAAAAAGTGAACAGATGTACAATGCCATGGTTGAAAGGATTGCCAAACTCAAGGATTTAGATAAGAAACTCAGGGTGTTCGAAGCAGAGGCAAGAGCCCGGACATTACCTCCAGACGTAAACGATATTCTCACAAAAGTCCACGACAGGTTAGAAAATGTAGAAGATCGCTATAATAAAGTCTTAAACGTTCTCAAGAGTGAAATAAAAACTATAAAGAGTGAATCGGCCAAGCCAGAGTTAGAAGAATTGAGGAAAAGAATTGAACGACTACAGAAAGTCTTGGCTTCCAGAGATAAGAACTTAACAGAATATCGGAAAGGGATGGAAAAAAGACTCAGCTCTTTAGATAAAAAGAAGGAGATAAAAATCCCCAAAGAAATCTTGGATAAAGTTAATACATTGAATAATACTGTATCCTTCTTAACAGCGGATAACAAAGAGCTCAGGAAGTTGGCGAGGGAAATCAGAATGGCACAATTGGAAGCAATTAGCACAAAGGTTTTTACTGGACTCATGGATAAAGTAAAGACTTTGGAAAACAAGATAACAGATTTTGAGAAAGGAATTGGTAAAGAGGTATACAAAGAAGCAGTTGCCCCAGAAACACTCAAAGGTCTTTTTGAAAGAATTGAGGCTTTGGAAAAGAAGATAACAGATTTTGAAAAGATGACTGGTAAGGGAATCATAGATCAAAAGAAGGAATATGAGAGTTTAATGAACTTAAAGGTGGATTTAGAGAAACAGATGAGTGATATAAAGAAAAAATTAACTGAAGAATCTTCTGTTCAACCCGTAATACTAGAGTAAATTTTATAAATGTCGTTCTATTAGTTTTGTTTTATGACTTATACCTTGTTGATTTCTGAAAAACCACAAGCTGCCCTAAGGATAGCCGATGCTCTAGCAGAAACCAAAGTAAAAAAAGTAAGTAAAGGAGGTGCTTATTGGCTTGAGTTCTCTAGGAATAATAAAAAACATATAGTGGTTCCTGCCGTTGGACATCTATTCGCTCTAGACACACCAAAGGGAGACGGGTGGAGTTATCCTATTTTCAACCTAGAATGGGTACCTACATTTACCAAGA
>Ga0209636_10000208_pt1 | contig 51282 bp, 53 predicted proteins | sample DeeMarSWOR152_54_FD_187464 | JGI IMG/M metagenome (GOLD analysis project Ga0209636, IMG submission 187464) | Marine sediment microbial communities from White Oak River estuary, North Carolina - WOR-1-52-54 (SPAdes) (version 2) | ecosystem: Environmental > Aquatic > Marine > Intertidal zone >...
CGAGTGCAGGCATACAAAAATACGCAATAATCAGCCAGTTTATAATCAGACATGCGATGAAACTGGCTACTACTGCGCCAACGACATTCCCCTTCTTTCTGAGGGTGTCGATAACCGTAAATAGCATGGTTATCGCCAGCGATAGTAGAATAAGTACTAACATTTTTTTGCTCCTTTCTTTCTGTCCAAAACATTCTTTGTGTTTAAACAAAACTATCTTTTGTTCGTTCTTTTCTCTCCTTTCTTTTCTCTCCTTATATAAAATTAAATGTGCTGAATTTACTATTTTATTTAATATAGCAATAATAGCACGCTTGTACAAAAAAGTCAAGGCTTTTGACAACAAAAGAGGGCTATTAACCCTCTACCCATATCCGGTGGCAGGACTCGAACCCCGCTCGGTCGCCCCGTCAGGATATACGGCTCGGTCTCTCGAACCGAGCACTAGCCTGCTCCGGGGGCAGGACTCGAACCTACAGGATTTCAGGGAGCCAGATAAAGAAGAGTAAGCCTATTATTACTAAAGAGTTAAACGCTCTGATTAAGAATTTTTCTCTGGTTATTAAAAAAGTTGCTAATATCCAAAGAATTATTATATTAAAAAATATAGTTAAAGCAAAACGGGCTTGCAAAGGAAGTTCAGAAAGCAAAAATATCTTAGCATCTGTTCCATTAGGAAGAGTTTGTTCTTGAGTAAGGTTAGCTGTTTTAATTACATTTTCTTTATACAACACTTCTTCTTCAACTGTCTGCACTAAAACTGGCTCTTCAGGAGGAGTTTGCTCTATAGCTACAGTGCTGGCTAAACTTTCTGGTTTTTTAACATTATTATCTAAATCATCTATTACAGAAGCTGCTACTTGAATATCTTGAGGCACTTGTCTTCCTAAAAACATTACTACTACTGTTGTATTTTCTCCTTGTATTTCTCCTTTAGCTATGCCCACTCCTATTTCTGTAAAATAGCCGTTTAAAATATTCTTGGCATGAGAAGGAGAATTAAGCCAGGCTCTAACCAATGCTTTTGGCTCTGAAGCGTTCATAGCTAGATTTTCAGCAGCAGCAGCATAATTATAATCTACTTCTTTTAACCACTCCCAGGGGTATTTGCCGTTAGGAGAAATATGATCAAAATAATCTTTTTTAACCATATCTTCTGCTTTGTTCTGGGCTGCTTTATTCAACTTTTCATTAGCTTGGAGAGTTAAAAAGCCTTGCTCTTCTCTAACAGGATTAATCTCTTTTATTATTAAATCCTGGGTAAGATGAGCTAAGAAACGGTCTATTTGAACAAAGACAGGAGAAATCAAAAAAAATATCAAGACAGACAAAAAACAATACAATATCAAAGCCCTAAACCCTATTATTCTAGGCAAAAAGTTATTATTCTTGTTAGGTATTAACAATGAGTTTAAGAATTTCCTCATAGATAGTATATTATACTATATTACCAACGTTCCTTGAACTACTAGCCTGGAGCTATCTGAAAATAATGGATGGCAGGTTATTAAAGTTAACGTAGGAATTTCTGTGTCTGCTAAAACTTCTGTCTGGTCAGGATTAACAATAGAAATAGAGCTTACAGAATAAATATACTTTTCTCCTTTCCAATACACTAAAAGATCATCTCCTTGAGAAACCTTGTCTAAAAGATAAAAGGTTTGTTTGTGAGGTGGTCTGTACTTGAATCTATGAGCAGCTAAAGCTGTATTTTTGAGCAAATCAGGAGTAGTGGTTTGAGGAAGAAGCCAAGCTCCTTTTTCCAAAGCAGAATCATCTGAACCTTGGACTATTGGAATCTCTACTCCTATCTTAGGAATTATTAAGTAGTCAATAACTGAAACAGGCTCTGTTACTCCTACCCAGTCTTTTAATAAGCCGGAAATACTAGTTCCTGTATGAGGCAAAGATCCTAAAACAACTACAGCTATATCTTCAACTTCTTGAGGATGGTTTTCAGCAGATGCCACAACCACATTTTCATATCTTCCGTCTGCAACGTCTGATTGAATATATACGCTAAAAGACCTTTCCCAGGTTTCTCCTTGTTCAAGCAAGGATATATTCCATTCTATTTCTGACTTTCCATCTTCTGCAATAAAACCTTGAGGAAGCGTATCTCTCACTACTGCATTAACAGCAGGAGCATCTCCTGCATTCTTAATCTTAATTGTAAAAAGCACATAAGAACCTGCTAAAGCTGAGCTCTTATCAACTGATTTGTCAATTTCAAGCTCTGGGAAAAACTCATCTCCTTTTACAGGTATTTCTCTTACTTCTAATTCTGCTGTATCTTTATACTTATCAGAATTGCTTGCTTGAACTTCTGCTGTGTTAATATATTTTCCTGCCTCTGCATCTTCTGAAACAACAATTTCAAAAGTTACTGTCTCTTTATCACCTCTCATCATATCTCCTAATTCCCATTCTCCATCTTCAGTAACATTTTTATAACTAAGGCCTTCTGGAAGATTATCTTTCAATACAGTGTTCCTTGCGATACCAGAACCTAAACATTCTACAACAATAGTGTAGTTAGCTATTTCTCCAGCATTAACAAATTCTTGTGCAACTGTTTTAATTATTGAGAAGCGTGGACGAGTAGACCCTCCATATCTGCAAGAACCGTCATTAACCGTAGCTTGAGGATTATAGTTTAAAGCTGCAGGCTCAGTACATCCAGGAATCTCATAAATACATGTTCCATCATCAACAGTGGCTTCTGGGTTATAGTTTAAAGCTGCAGGATCAGTACATCCTAATATTGGATAACCTTGGTAATGATTACCAAAATCATATCCAGAAAGATTAGTATCAATTAATTCTACAATATGGCAGCCATTGTTGTTTAAAGGATATGTTTGGACCCATCCACCTACTTGAGGAAGTTCACAAACAGTATATGTCCCAGGGTCTAGATTTAAGAAAGAATAATTTCCTTGTGTATCTGTTATTGTAGAACTAAAAAGCTGATCTGAAACATATAGTTCTATTGTCCAATCTATTAATCCTGGTTCTGTGTCATTTATTCCATTATCATTCTGATCATTAAACTTCATTCCAGATATTGAAAAGAGATCTGGAGAATATTCACATGACCCATCATCAATAGTTGCTGCTGGGTCATAGTTAAGGGCTTCAGGATCTGTGCAGCCTGGTATTACAGGAGGCTCATATTCACAAGATCCGTCATCAACAGTAGCTTCAGGGTTGTAGTTAATAGCAACAGGATCCATACATCCAGGAATCTCATAAATACATGACCCATCATCAACAGTGGCTTCTGGATTGTAATTAAGAGCTTCAGGGTCTGTACATCCAGGTATGTCTTCTCCTCCTTTTTGTTTATTAAGAATGACCAATGTCCTATCTGGCCTTTGTCCTGTTAGGACAATATGTCCGTCTGAGTTAAGATTGGAAATATCAAAAATAAAGAAATCATCTAAAGATTGAATCTGGACATCAAACTGGTCATTATATAAAGGAATTTCCCATCCTTGTAAAGGATAAGTTTCTTCAGAATAAAAATATTCTGTTATATCAAGACCTGAAATAATAATACACTGGGCTTCATGAGAACAATCTCCCCAAAAGCTTCTATTTAAGGTTAATGGGGTGGTAAAAGTTATAACTTGACCAGCTACTGTAATAGAAAATTCAGTTCCTGGAAAATCAGAACCGTTTATTATATTATTTTCAGAATCAGTTATTATTTTACAAACAGTAATAGATCCTTTTGGTTCATCATATTCACAAGTACCATCATTAATAGTAGCTTCTGGATTATAATTTATAGCCGCAGGATCAGTACAGCCATATATATTTAAAGAAGCAGAAGCAACCTGAATAGATAGTCCTACAACTCCAATAGCAATAATAGTAAGTGTTAGTATTTTTTTCATAATTATAGTTTAATATAGTTTAATAATAAATAACATTTTAAAAAAAGAGCTAAAAATAAAGAACTAGTTACAATATTAATATATTAAACAAAATAAAAAGAGTGTCAACCCCCACCAAACAATCTTGATTTTTCTCAAATAGTTTGCTATTATTAATTTATGAAAAAAGATATTCATCCGAAGTATTACGAGAAAGCTAAGGTTAGCTGCGCATGCGGTAACACTTTTGAAGTTGGCTCAACTAAAGAATATATGGAAATAGAAATATGTTCTAAATGCCACCCTTTTTATACTGGTAAAGAAAAAATAATTGATACTATGGGAAGAGTAGAAAGGTTTAAGAAAAGATTAGCCAAAAAGAAAAAAGCTAAATAATATCATGGAAGAAAAATCTTCAAGTTATTCTGCAATAATAGAAATAAGAGCAGGAGCTGGCGGAGATGAAGCTGCTTTATTTGCAGCTGACTTATATAAAATGTATTCAAAATATGCTGAATCTCAAGGATGGCAGACAAAACCGCTGGATTCTCATGCAATAGGGATAGGAGGATTTAAAGAAATAATCTTTGAAATAAAAGGAGATTCATATGATAAAATAAAACATGAAGGCGGAGTACACAGAGTGCAAAGGATACCAGAAACAGAAAAGTCAGGAAGAGTGCATACTTCTACAGTTTCTGTAGCAGTGCTGCCAAAGCCCAAAAAACAAGAAATAAAAATAAGGACAGATGAGCTAAAAATAGATTATTTTAAATCTTCAGGTCCTGGAGGCCAAAATGTAAATAAAAGAGAGACTGCAGTAAGAATAACCCACTTGCCTACTGGTATAGTTGTTGCTTCTCAAACAGAAAGAAACCAGCTTCAAAACAAAGAAAACGCTATGGCAATACTTTCAGCTAAAATATTAGAAAAAAAAGAACAAGAGAGTATAGAAAAATTAGGAGGCAAAAGAAAAGAACAAATAGGCAAAGCCATGAGAGCAGAAAAAATAAGGACATATAATTTCCCGCAAGACAGAATTACAGACCATAGAATAAAAAAATCCTGGCATGGGATAGAAGAAATCATGTCAGGAAAACTAGATAAAATCATCTCAACCCTATCAAAACAACTTGGATCTTGACAAAATTTGTCAGTTTGCTATAATACAAATATATAAAAAATTAAATAGTTCTTTTACTTAAGACTTGCGATCAATACCGATCGCAAGCACCAAAATAAAAGACCCAACGATTTATGTTGGGTCTTTTTTATTTTATCTTTTCTATGTCTGCTTCGTAGCGTTTGGTTATTGCCATTACTGGATAACCGTAATCTCTTCTATAAACTGAAGCATATCTGGACTTGTACCAGTTAGGACCGGCAAAATAGCTTAAAGCAGCATTAAACTCCCCTTCATAAGTTTGTTTTTTAGCTCCATAGTCAGATAAATACAAGGCAGCTGCCAAGAAAGCATCTTTAATATCCCAGGGATCTGCTGGCTTGCCTGTAATATCTTTTAATCTGTCTCTATAAATCATCCAGGTGCTTGGTATAAACTGGGCTGGTCCCATTGCTCCTCCCCAGCCATAGCTCATAGGGCAAGAAACAGGTGTTTCAAAAGGATCTCTGCCAATCTCTTTTGTAATAGTTAAAAATGGCCCAACATCTCTTGTAGGCTTCATCACCCTAGATAATACCGCACCTGTTTTAATAACTTCTCCTGCCCCTGTGTCCGGGTTTTTCAAATAGCATTGGCCAACATTTCTGCCAATGTTGGATTCTTGGGTTAATACAGCTAAAAGAAAAGCAGGCCTAACACCAGTAATGCTTTCAACATACTTGGCAATTTCATAGGCTTCTCCAAAAGTAGGAGGTTTAACAATGCCTATTAATTCAAATATTCTGGCTCTTATTTCTGCAGCTTTTTGATCTACTTCCTGCTTTTCTGACAGATATTTTTGGTATTCTTGTTCTGTAAGCTTTAAATAATATTCTTGTTCTTGCTTTACCTGGTTGCTTTGATTTTTTTGAACAGTCTGAATTTGGACTATATTTTCTAAATCCCCTTTTTCTTCATCTAAAGAAACCTTCTGGTTTTCTAAATTTACCTTTAATATCTTTATATTCTGTAAAAGCTCTTTGCTTTTTGTATTCAAAACCTCTAAAGCAACAAGGTTATCAAAAAAGCCAGATAAATTATCTTCTGCAAAAAAGATCTCTACAATTGGCTTTTGATCTTCTTCGTATATATTTTGCAAAATGTTAGCTAATTTTGCCTTGGTATCTTCTATTTTCAAAGAGGTTTTCTCAATAGAACCTTCTGTATCTTGAATCTGAAGACCCAAGTCTTTAATAATTAAATTGCTCTGATTTATTTGATAATTTAAACTCCTAATTCTTTTATTTAAAGTATATATTGTATTTTCTAAAGTTCTTTTCTCCTGGCTTGTTTTATCTAAATCTTCTCCTATTTCATCGCTCAAAGCTCTATAATACTGCTCGCACTTTTCTAAAAGCTGCCTGCACTCTGTGTCAGGCAAACTCTCACATCTGCTTTCTATGCTATCTAAATCACACAAAGATTCTAAATCTTCTGCATCCGCCTTCACTAAAGTTACGGCGGACAAAAGAATAAAAACTATAATTATAATAAATGGTTTAAACTTTTTCCTCATTTTTTTACCCTCCGTAGCCTTGGCAAAGGCGGGCTCTTTTGATTTTTCTTCCTTGTCCGCCGAAGCTTCAGCAGAGGCGGGTTCTGTTTCTACTTCTTCTACTCCTTCTACTTTTTCAGCTTCTTCTTCAGCTGGTTTTTCTAGCTCTTCTTCTTTTTCTGGTGGTGTAACTAAAGCAATAATATCTTCTGGTTCTTTATTCACAGAAACACCTTGTCCAAGCTTTAAATCTTTTACTAAAATTTCATCTTCAAAAGTTTTAAGACAAGAAACATCTACTTTTATCTCGTGGGGCAGTTTTTCTGGTAGGGCCTTTACTTCTATCTCCTGTACTTCTTTAATTAAAGTTCCTCCTAATTCTTTAACAGCAGGCGGTTCTCCTTCAAAAACCAAAGGAACCCAGGCTTCTACCTCTTCTGTAAGAATTGGCTGGTAAAAATCAGCATGCAAAGGAGTTCCTTTTAAGGGATCCAGCTTAACCTCGTGAATTAAAACAGAATAATTATCTTTTCCCAGCTTTAAAGAAATCAAAGAACTCTCTCCTGCTTGTTTGTAAACTTTCTCAAAATCTTTAAGATTGAGCTCTATATTTATATTTTTTATTTCCGGGCCGTACAAAACAGCAGGCAGGATCCCCTGCTTTCTTAGATTCTTTACTGCTCTGCCAGCAGTTTCTCTTTTTTTAGCTTCAAGAGTTATCATATATTTATATTACTCTTTTACCATAATACATTGAACAGGACAAGCTTCTGCTGCTTCTTTTGAGCATCCTGCTGTTTCTAACTCTAATTCATAGTTTTTGCCTTTTTTCTCAGAACCAATAGGTCTTGCTTTGCCATCATCTGCCATTTCCCAAAATTTAGAACAAAGAGCAACGCAAGAACCGCACCCTATGCATTTATCATGCTCTTGTATGATTTTTGCCATATTATTTTATTGTAAATGGATTAGAAAATAATTCTTTTTCTTTTATAAATAATTCATTAGCTTTACAACCAACGCAAGCTTGTATCATTAAACGATGAAGGCCCTTTTCTACAGCAGGTATTGTAAGCTCAAACGCTTTAACATCTTTGGCCTCAACACAGCTGTCAACCATATCTTGTTCAGGACATTCTTTGTATTTATAGCTAGTCCATTCCTCATCTTTTTTTTCAATATAATAAGGATAGCAAGTGGAAAAACAAAGTTTGTCTCTTGTATTATTGGCTATCTTTACTTTTAAATTTTCTCCTAAAGTGTATTCTTTTTTATCTGTAACAATGCTGATAGCCCCTTCCCCTGTTTCTTTTTCTGGAAGAAAATAAGAAACTATAATTATAGTAGCTAAAATAACCAAGCCAACAATTATTATAATAATATCTTTTTTACTCATATTTTATTAAAGCTTGAGAAAAGCTTTATTTTTTCCTCGACCTTTTTTTGAACTGCTTTTTCTGCTTTAAAAAGAACCTTATAGGGCTTAATCTCTTTTTTGCCAAAACCCTTTTCAACTCCCTGTTTCCAAGCCATTCTTAATTCTGTATTAATATTTACCTTGTTTATGCCTAATTTAACTGCTTTTTTAATCTGACTATTAGAAATACCAGACCCTCCGTGCAAAACAAGATAAACACTAAGATTTTCAGCTAATTCTCTTAATGCTTCAAAATCAAGGCTAACACTTTTATAATACCCATGAATACTGCCTATGGCAATAGCTAAACTATCTACTTTGGTCTTGTAAACGAATTTTTTTGCCTCTGAAAGTTTAGTCAAACTCTTTTTTTTAATATCATCAATCTCCCCTTCTACTATTAGGCCTTTTTTATGAGCCAGGTTAGCCACTTTTTTAGCATAGTTTATATTCTTTTCCAGGCTTAAAAGAGAGCCATCAAAATGAACAGCAGAAAAACCATAATCTATTGCTTTTTTAATTAAGCTTAAATCTTTTCCATGATCAAGGTTTAAAAAAGCAGGAATATTGTAGTCTAGCTTTAAAATTTCAACTAAAGCTACTGCTTGTTTTATTCCTAAAAACTTTAGCTCTCCTTCTGAAGTTCCCAATATAACAGGACTTTTCATTTTAACTGCAGCTTTCATTATTCCTCTTAACTGTTCTAAAGTAGAAAAATTAAACTGGCCCATTGCCCATTTTCCTTTTTTAGCTTTATTTAAATAATCTCTTAATTCCATAAAGCTTTTATAGAGGCCCGTCCTCGCCCACAGGGGCGAGGATGGGCCTCGCCTCAGCTTACTTTACTTTGCAGTTATGACCTAAACAAGCTTCTTTTGAAACCTTGACCTTTTTAAACTTTTGGCCCTTTTTCAATAATCCTCCTTTGGCTCCTAATTTAGTAAGGCAAGACACGCTGTTTGTCATAGCCAGCTGAATTGCATATTCTATATCCTGCTTTTTGATAAACCCGGCCACAAACCCAGAACCAAAAGCATCGCCTGCTCCTGTATTATCAACAATATTATTATGTACTCCAGGAGCTGTAAAAAGATGCTTGCCGTCAGAAACGCTCACGCCTTCAGGTCCTTTGGTCATAATAGCAATCCCAGGGCAAATATTATCTATTTTCTTAAATATTTCCTTTTCTTTATGATAGTCAATATTGGTTAAAAAAGAGGCCTCTTCTTGGTTTAAAACCAAAATATCTACTTTGCTTATAATATCTTCTACTTCTTTTTTAGCTAAAGAAAGCTGACTATTGCCTGGATTCAGAGCCACTTTTATATTATTCTTTTCAGCAAAATCAACTATATCTTTGGTAATTTTAGCTGTTTTTCCAGGCAAAGGAGCTAAATAAAACCATTTAGCTTTTTTAATTTTGCCAAAAGGAATTCTTTTCTTGTCAAACAGTTCAGATGCTCCCCTGTAAACCAGAATTGTTCTATCTACGCCCTGGGTTTTTAAAATAACAGAATAATTAGTAGGTCTTGAGCTTTCTGTTTGAACAAAATCAACATTTATTCCAAAAACTTTTAAATCCTCAATTATTTGCCTGCCAGTTAAATCATTTCCTACGCAGCCCACAAAAGCTGTTTTAAAACCTTGAGAAACAAAAGTAGCTGCTGTATTGGTTCCCCCCCCACCAGAGCTTGAATAAACATCTTCAATATCAACCTTAGAACCTAAGTTAAAACAAATCCCTTTTTTAGAAACGAATCTTTTGCTTGTCACAGGCCTAATCTTCTTTGGCCTCATAAAAACATCCCAGGCAGCAGACCCAAATGTTACAATATCAATGTTTTTCATTTTGATTTTGCAAGATTCATTATTGTTTTGACAACTGTGTCTGGATTCAAAGACATACTCTCTATGCCCTGTTTTTGCAAAAACTCTGCAAACTCTGGAATATCAGAAGGCGCCTGGCCGCAAATGCCGCAGTATTTATTCTTTTCTTTGCATGCCTTTATGGTTTTAGCTATCATATCTTTTACAGCTTTATTCATTTCATTGCCAATATAGGCAATGTTAGCATTATCTCTGTCTAGACCCAAAACCAATTGAGTTAAATCATTACTTCCAATGCTCATACCATCAAATATCTTTAAAAAGTCATCAGCTAAAATAACATTAGAAGGAATTTCACACATCACATAAACTTTGAGATCTTTTAAACCAAACTTTTTTATGAGCTTAAGCACTTTTTCTCCTTCTTCAACTGTTCTGCAAAAAGGCACCATAACACTCACGTTTTCTAAACCGAACACCTCTCGGACCCTTTTAATTGCTTTACACTCCATTTGAAAAGCTGGCTGAAAACTCTCGTCTATGTACCTAGAAGATCCTCTAAAGCCAAGCATTGGGTTATTTTCTTCTTTTTCATATAAATCGCCTCCAATTAGGTTGCGGTATTCATTGGTTTTAAAATCAGAAAACCTAACAATAACTTCTTTAGGATAGAAAGCTGCTGCTATTTGAGCTATTCCTTCTGCTAATTCTTTAACAAAGTATTCTTTTTTATCTTTATGCTCAACAGTAATCTCTTGAATCTGCTTTTTTAGCTTTTTGCTTTTCAGCTTATGAAAATGATAAAGAGCCAATGGATGAACTCTTATCTTTTCTGCTATTATAAATTCCTCCCTGGCTAAACCAACGCCAGAATTTGGTAAAAAAGATGTTTTAAAAGCAATATCTGGAGCCCCTATGTTCATCATAATCTTTGTCTTTAATTTAGGAACTCTTTTTAAATCATACTCTTTTTGAGAAAAAGGAACTTTTCCTTGAAAAATTCTTCCATCTAAACCCTGGGTACAATCAACTGTAACTTCCTGGCCTGTTTTTAAAAGCTTGGTTGCTGTCTTTGTGCCCACAATAGCAGGAATGCCCAGCTCACGAGACACTATTGCAGCATGAGCTGTTTTTCCTCCTTCGTCTGTAACTATAGCTGAAGCAATTCTCATTATAGGAACCCAGTCAGGATCAGTCATAGTAGTAACTAAAACTTCTCCTGGCTTAAAATCTGCTATCTCAGAAACATCAGGTATAATTCTTACTTTGCCAATTCCTATTTTATCTCCTATTGCAATGCCTGTTAAAATAGGAGCTTTTTTACTCTTAACTTTGTATTCTACGTATTTTTTAGCTTCTGAAGGAGTATGAACTGTCTCTGGCCTTGACTGAACAATAAACAATTCTTTTGTTTTGCCGTCTTTTGCCCATTCAATATCCTGATGAGATTCATAAAGCCTTTCAATCCTTAAAGCCCATTTAGCTAAAGTTATTATATCTTTATCTGTTAAAGAAAACTTTAATTGGTCAGAATCTTTAACCTTAACCTCTTTTAACCCGCCTTTTCTAGCATATATATATTTTCTGTTTTTCCTACCTAAGTTCTTTACTATTATAGAATCAAAACCCTTTTCTAAAGTAGGCTTGTGAACATAAAACTCATCAGGCGTAATCTTGCCTTTAACTACCATTTCTCCTATGCCCCATATAGAATTTATTAAAATAACGTTTTCAAACCCAGTTTCTGTGTCTAAAGTAAACATTACTCCAGAAGAACCAAGGTCTGACCTTACCATTTTCTGCACACCTACAGACAAAGCAATTTTTAAATGGTCAAAACCTTTTTCTTCTCTGTAAGCAATAGATCTGTCTGTAAATAAAGAAGCAATGCACTTTTTACAAGCTTCTAATAAATCCTCCTCCCCTTTTACATTCAAGAATGTTTCCATTTGTCCTGCAAAAGAAGCAGTTGCTAAATCTTCAGCAGTGGCAGAAGAACGAACTGCTACGCTTGCCCCGTTAGTCCCGCCTCGGCGGGATTTTTCGGGGTCAGGATATTTTTTAGAAAGCTTCCAATATGCCCTAAGAATCTTTTTCTCTAGATCTTTAGGAAAAGATGAATTTAATATTAATTCCCTTACTGCCTTGCCTGTTTGCTGCAGGCTTTTAATATCTTTTGGATTAAACTTGGAAAAAAGCTGTTTAATTTTTCTATCTATTTTATTGACTTTTAAAAAATACCAAAATGCCCTAGATGTTAAGCAAAAACCCTGGGGAAGGTTAATTCCTTGTTTGGTTAAATGTCTGTGCATTTCGCCTAAAGAAGCGTTTTTACCCCCAACCAGCTCGCCGTCATCTTTATTAATTTCTCTATACCAAAGTATATGCCTTAATTTCTTTAACATATTATTATATTATACCCTATCCATAGAAAAATATAAAACCAAAAATATTATTTTTACTTCAAATCCCAATATAACAACAATGCACGATCGTGCATAATTATTATCATTTATTATTTAATTTTAGTTTGCGGAATTCAAATATGTCTGGACGTTCTGACTCTATCCAGTTCTTGCTTGGTTGAGGATTAAAAGACTTAAACCCATGTTTTTCAAAAAATCTTTTAGCTCTAAAATTATCTTTAAAAACATCCAAAACAATAACTTTATAATCTTGTTTTTTGGCAAACTCTTTTATATTCTTTAAGAGCAGCAGAGCTAATCCTTTTCCTCTGAAATCTTTAACAACATAGAATCTTTTAAGTAAACCTTCTTGTTCAGATAAATTCTTTAACCCTGCGCAGCCAATTATTTCTTCTTGCTTAGCAAGCAAAAATACTTCTCTGGGTCCGGAAAAAAACTCTTTTAAGTTTTCTAATTCGTAAGAAAAACTTTTATCCCAACCAAGCTCATCCCAAATCCCTATACAAAACTGATAAGCCTGCTCAATATCTTTATTCTTAATTTCTTCAATTTCAACGTGCATTTGCAGACTTAATTATTTTTCTTATTTGCTCTACGCTTTCAGGATTAGCTAAGGTGCTTAAGTCTCCTAGTTTTTCTCCAGTAAACAACTTTCTTAAAATTCTCCTCATTATTTTACCAGACCTGGTCTTTGGTAAATCTTTAATAAGATAAACCCTTTTAGGAGTAGCAATAGGCCCTATCTGGCTCCTTAACTGGGCCACTACTCCTTTTTCAATCTGAGCTAAAGGCTTTTTATTTTTAGAAGTTACAAAAGCTATTGGCACTTCTCCTTTTATTTCATCTGCTATGCCAACCACAGCGCATTCTGTAATGTCTTTGTGCAAAGCAATAGCTGATTCCATTTCGCCTGTTGTTAAACGATGACCTGCAACCTTCATTACATCATCTGCTCTACCAACAACTCTTATCAATCCCCCTCTGTCTTTATAGGCCCTGTCTGAAGTAAAATAAATCTTTTTGCCATAATCTGTCCAGTAGGTTTTTAAATATTTCTTAGGATTCTTGTAAACTCCTCTTAAAAGCCCCGGAGCAAAAGGCGCTAAAAGCACTAAATTGCCTTCTTTGTTAGCTCCTAGTTTTTTACCTTTTTCGTTTAAAATCTCAAATCTTAAGCCAGGAAACGGAAGCCCAGTAAAAGTGGGTTTAAATGGGCCTATGCCTGGCAAAGAAGTAATTAATATTCCCCCTGTTTCTGTCTGCCACCAAGTATCAAGCAAAGGCCTTTTATTTCTGCCTATTTCTTTAAAATACCATTTCCAAGCAGCTTCATCTATTGGTTCTCCTACAGAAGCAATAATCTGCAAAGTATCAAACTTATTGTCTTCTAAAAACTTAGCACCGTATTTCTCAAACATCCTTACTGCTGTAGGTGCTGTGTAAAAAGTAGTTACTCCGTATTTATCAATAACATCAGCCCATCTATCAGGATCAGGCCAAGTAGGAAGCCCTTCAAAGATTATAAAAGTAGTTCCTGCTAACAAAGGCCCGTAGCAAGAATAAGTATGGCCAGTAATCCAGCCCAAATCAGCTGTAGACCAGAAAATATCATCTTCTTTTAAGTCAAATATCCACTTGGCAGTAAAGTTAGCCTGCACAGCATAGCCTGCTGCAACGTGCATGCAGCCTTTTGGCTTGCCAGTAGAACCTGAAGTATAAAGAATGAAGAGTAAATCTTCAGCATCCATTATTGCGGGTTCTACAAAGTCTTTTTGGCCTGCAATAAGCTCATGCCACCAAATATCTTTGCCTTTTTTAAAGCTTATTTTATTTTTAGCTCTTTGCACAACAATAACTTTTTTAATATCTGTTTGTTTTATTCCTTGATCAGCTTGCTTTTTTAAATCAATTATTTTGCCTTTTCTATAATAACCATCTGCTGTTATTAAAACTTTAGCTTTAGTATCTTGCAGCCTTATTTTAAGAGCTTTGGAACTAAAAGCAGAAAAAACAACAGAATGAACAGCTCCTATTCTAGCTGACCCTAACATAGCAATTATTGCTTCTGGAATCATTGGCAAATAAATACCAACCCTATCTCCTTTCTTAACACCTAGAGATTTTAAAGCATTGCTAAACTTATTAACTTCTCTGTACAAATCATAATAAGTAAAAACCCTGGGTCTTTCTTCTATTGGCTCTGGCTCCCAGATTAAAGCTACTTTGTTTTTCCTCTGTTCCAAATGCCTGTCTAAAGCATTTACTGTTATATTTATTTTTCCGCCTGAGAACCATTGAAAATAAGGCGGTTTATGAGAAAATACTTTTCTCCATTTTTTAAACCAAACAAGCTCTTTGGCCAAATCCTCCCAGAACTTTTTAGGATTTCTTAAAGCTTTTTTATATATCTTTTTATCATTTACCAAAGCTAGTTTTTTAAACTCTTTGGTAGGATAATATAAATCTTTCTTTTTAATCAATTTTGCCTCTCTTTTCATATTTATTATATTAATTAATAATCTTTTATTAATTATACCTTGGAGCTTAAATTAAAAAAAGAGCTTTTTGTGAAAAACTCTTTTTTCCGTCGAGGCCCGTCCTCGTCGCTAATTATTATAACTTTTTGCCGATATATTCTGCAAATTCAGCTAAACGGCAGGCATACCCATACTCATTGTCATACCAGCCAAGAACTTTTACTAAATCATCCTTAACCATTGTTTCTTCTAAATCTAATATAGAAGAATAAGTGTCTCCAATATAATCTGTAGAAACCAAAGGTTCTTTTTCGGTTCTAAATATGCCTTTTAATTCTTTTTCTGCTTTTAAAAATGCTTTATTAACCTCTTGTTTAGTAGTTGGCTTTTTTATTTGAACTATTAAATCCAAAATAGAAACAACAGAAGTAGGAACTCTTATAGCAATGCCGTCCAACTTGCCGTCTAAATCAGGAATTGCCTTGCCTATGGCAGAAGCTGCTCCTGTGCTGGTAGGTATTAGGTTTAAAGCAGCAGCCCTGGCTCTTCTTAAATCTTTGTGAGGAAGGTCTAATATTCTCTGGTCATTAGTATAGCTGTGAACAGTAGTCATAAACCCCTTTTTAATGCCGAAATTATCATTCAAAATCTTAACCATAGGAGCTAAACAATTGGTTGTGCAAGAAGCCATATCCACAATATGGTCTTTTTGAGGATTGTATTTTTGTTCATTTATGCCCAAAAGAAAAGTAGGAATCTCTTTTGTTTTGGCAGGAGCTGAAATTATTACTTTTTTAGCGCCTGCTTTCAAATGCTTTTCTGCCCCTTGCTTATCCCTAAAAACTCCTGTACATTCTAAAACAATATCTACTTTGAGTTCGTTCCAGGGCAGATTCTCGGGATCTTTTTCAGCCAGCATTTCAGCTTTAATCTTTTTATCATACCTGCCATAAATAGAATCATACTTAAAAAGATGCTCTAGTGTTTTATTATCTGTTAAATCATTGATTGCAACCACTTCTAAATCAGGATGATTATCTAAAATTCTCCTTAAAGCAGGACGGCCTATGCGACCAAACCCATTAATAGCAATTTTCATTGGCATAAATTTTAATCCTTTATTTTAAGCAATTGATTTATTTTCTCTTTATCAAATCCTATTACGATCTGCCCGTCAATTTCTATTACCGGTACTCCCATTTGGCCTGATTTTTCTACCATTTCGTCTAAGGCCTTTTGGTCTTGAGAAACATCAATATCTTCAATTTCAAAACCCTTATCTTTTAAATATTCTTTTAAAGTTACGCAGTAAGGGCAGCTTGAAGTTGAAAAAATGCGTATTTTAGGCATAGTTATATCCGGTCAATTAAGTCTTGAATTTCAGAACAAACATCTTCTGGCTGGTTGTCAGTTAGCTTGCAAGTTAAGGCTGTCAAAGCTCTGGCATTTTCCTCTGCTCCTAGAGTTTCACCTGAGCCAACTCTGTAATACTGGCATCCAAAAACCGTAGCTGGAATTCCTCCTGTGCTGTATTTATCAAAAACCTCCATATCTTCTCCAGTATCCATATTATTATGGAAAGAAATAAATCCTTCAAACCTTGCCATAACCTGCTCCATTATTGGGTGCTCCCATTGGCAATAAGGGCATGACTCTGAACCAAAGAAATAGATAATTGGCTTTCCGTCTTCTAAACAGACATCATCAGAGCTCACAGAAAATCTGCCAATTGTAGCAGCTGCCTCTTCAATTGGCTCTTCAACTTCTTCTAGGTCAATAATTTGAGGGAAAATAAATCTTCCGTCTCTAGACGCCCTCCATTCTACTTGTTGCCCCTCTACTTCAAAGCTTATCTTGTAAAGGCCGTTTTCTTCAGCAGCGCCTAACAAAGAAGCTTGCTGCGCCTGGCCCTTTAAAAGATTGTTGTTGATAAAATCCATGACTATATTCCCTGCTTCTTCAGCTGAAACCTGGCCCTCTAAAATATCAGATTGAGATTTTGAATAACTGGTATAGAAAATTGCTCCTGCAATTAAAATACCTGCTATTAACAAGACTAATGGAATAAGTAATTTATTCATTATAATTTATTAAGTTATTAAATCTACAGAGCTAATTATATCACAATAATAAATTTATGCAAGTTTTATAGTTTCTTTTTTCTTGATATTCAGTTTACTATCAAACTCATATTTTATCAAACCTCCGTAATCAACCTCTACATTAATAATATCTTTATCTGGAATTCTTTCAATATGCTTTATTAAAGCCCTTAAAGAATTATGAGAAGCAACCACCAAAACATTCTTGTCCTGCCCTAAATCGTTCTTTATATATTTTTTAAAAATAGGAATAGCTCTTTTATAAACCATTCTTAAGTTTTCTCCTCCAGGAGGCCTTTTATCAAAACTTCTCCGCCAGAGGCGGACTAGCTCTTTGCCATGCTTTTTCATTATTTCTTTTTTATTCGTTCCTTGCAGATTGCCATAATACCTTTCGTTTAATCTTTCTGAAGTATAAACTGGAATATATTTATTATTAATCTTTTCAAAATGGCCCCAGTTTTTCATACCTCCTTGGTCTAAATGGATAAATATTGGATATTTCTTATTATAATACTCAAAAAGAGCTAAAACACTATCTTGATTCCTAATCAAAGGAGAAGAATAAATAGATTCTATGTTCTGCTTGAATATTAGTCTGGAGGTCTTTTTAGCTTTCTTTTCCCAGCCAGGAAGCAAAGGAACATCAACCCAGCCAGTAAACCGGTTTTCTTGATTCCACTGCGACTTAAAATGCCTTAACAAAAAAAGTTTAGCCATATGTTTCTATTTTAACTAATCTATTGTATTTTGACAAACGTTCAGGTTTTGAAGGGGCGCCTGATTTGATGAATTCAGAGCCCACACCAACAGCTAGATCAGCAATAAAATCATCCATTGTTTCACCAGACCTGTGAGAAACAATTGTTTTCCAATCATATGACTTAGCTAACCTAACAGCTTCTAAGGTTTGAAAAACTGTGCCTATTTGGTTTGGCTTAATAATTATTCCTGTGCAATTATTCTTTGCCCTTTTAATTCTTTTAATGTTAGTTGTAAGATAATCATCTCCAACAATTATGGTTTTAAGATTCTTAACAGCCAAAGAAAACCCTTTATCATCATTTTCAGAAAAAGGATCTTCTATAAATATAATAGGATATTTTTTAACAAGTTCTTTATAAAAAGCAAGTAGCTCTTCTCTATTTAGTTTCTTGTTATCTAGTGTATATTTCCCCTTAGAATAAAACTCAGAGGCTGCTACATCCAAGCCAATATCTACTTTAAGGTTACCAATAGCTTTTGAAATATATCCCAAACATTCTTTGTCATTATATATAGGCGGGGAAAATCCTCCTTCATCACCCATTACAATACCCTTTTTGCCAAAATCTTTTTGCAAAAGCTTTTTAAGATTATTAAAAACCTTTTTACCAACCTCTAGGTTCTTGGCAAAAGAAGAATAATTAGGAACTATCATAAACTCTTGAATCTCCAAATTATTCTTTGCATGCACTCCCCCATTAATAATATTAAAACAAGGACGAGGAAAGCTGGTAGAGGCCCGTCCTCGTACAAGCTTGTACGAGGACGGGCCTCTGTAAAGCTCGTTTATGTATTTATATAAAGCAAAATTTCTAGTTTTAGCTCCAGCCCGGCATGCTGCAATAGAAACAGGAAGAATTGCATTTGCCCCAAGATTCTTATTCCTTATTAAGATATTATCTATTTTCTTTTGATTTGTTTCACTCTGACCCTTTAGCTCCTTAGCTATAATCTTGTTTACATTGTCTACTGCTTTTTTAGGTTTAACTGTTTTAGCTTCATTTTCTCCAGTAGAAGCCCCAGAAGGACAAGATGCTAAAAATCTACCCTTTTCTGTTTTTAATTCAACTTCTACAGTAGGCTTTTTCCGAGAATCTAATATTGTTTTAGCTTTAATGCTCTTTATCATCTCTCTATTTTTTTGTGCTTAATATAGTTGTGGGCCGCTAGGGCGGCCTTAGCTCCCTCGCCTGCTGCTGCTACTATTTGCTTAAACTGGCCTGCATTAACATCTCCTGCAGCATACAAACCTGGAGTTTTAGTTTGCATTGTTTCAAACTCAACTTTAATCTCTCCCTGTTCATTAAAATCAACCAAATCATTAACATTAGGAACTGCAGGAATATACCCTACTTCAATAAATACGCCTTTAACTTCTAGGGTTTTTTCTTTTCCTTTATGATCAAACACTATTGAAGAAACCATTTTTTCACCCTTAATTTCTTTTAAAGCAGCTTGAGTGATTATTTCTACTTTGCCAGAAGCTTTAACTATGTCTTGAATATGCTCAAAAGCCTTAACTTCATCAGAAAACTCTAGAATATATATCTTTTTGGCTATATTAGTTAAAAAAGCTGCTGTTTCAAAACCAGCATTGCCTCCTCCAATAATAGCAACATCTTTTCCTTTAAAAAGAGGTCCATCGCAAACAGAACAGTGACTCACGCCTTTGCCTAAAAACTTTTTTTCTCCTGGAACTCCTAAGTGCTTGTAAGTAGAACCTGTTGCTAAAATAACAGAACAAGTTTCATATTCTTTGTTTTTAGTTAAGATAAGAAAGTTTTTACCTTTTTTCTTAATCTCAACAACCTCATCTAGTTCAATATCTATTGGCAAGGTTTTTAAATGCTGCTCCATCTTTTTAATCAAATCTGGCCCCTGAATAGAAGAAAATCCTGGATAATTCTCAATACCAACAGCTTTTGAAGAAATCTGGCCTCCAAAAGTTTTAGTTATTAAAAGAGTTTTTAGATTAAGACGGGAAGCATAAATACCAGCTGTCATTCCAGCTGGCCCTGCTCCTGTAATAATCAAATCATACATGTTTTCCATATATTTTAATTATAGTATTTTAATACATCTTATACAAGAAAAAAGGCCCTGCTTACTGCAAGGCCGAAACTATTTGTCCAAGTTTTTTTCGCGCATCTTCTTCCAAAGATGTGCCCGAGGCTCGATGACAAGTTAACTTAGCCTCATCTATGTCTTTTGATGTTTTTATCATATTAGAGACTGCCGTCTTTCTTCCTTGTTCAGATAATTCCCTACACCAAATTACTGACCAATGATAATGACTCTCTGCCATTTCTCTCATTCGCTTTAAAGATAATTCTGTTAACCAATCTTTATCAGAAGACTGATTAACATATAACCAATCTTCAAAACTACCTTCTGCTGTTAATATTTTTTCCCTAATGCTTTCTGACTTTGTCCGTTCATAAACCCAGACTAAGTTGCTGGGTTTTTTAGCTGTACTTTCCATATCTTTTAGAATTTCAGCTGCTAGTGATATTTCTTCTTTAAATTTATTATAAACTGTAAATTTTCTCCTAAAAGTATCAGCTCTTTTTCTCATTTGTGCAAATCTTCGCAATAAATAGGATTTGCAATAAGATTCACGATAACTTTTTCTACATTCTCTGTCAAAGGTCTCCCACTCCTCAAAAGTAGCTTCTGCCTCTTCCGTTCTAGAAAAGGCTATCTTCTGCACACCAGCGCTATTGCTACTTAGAAAGACTGCTGTCCAATCAATGAATAAACCATCAGTTGCTGATAATCTTTCTAAAAGTGCTTTTCTTGCGGGATTGTCTTCATTCAAATTATTAATGCAATAATTTATCTCAATAGGATTGCTTGCTAATAAACATACGGCGTCTCGCATTAAACTATCTATTTTGAGATTTATCTTCTTTGCAAGAATATCCTTAGCTTCTGAGAATTTTAATTCTTCTGCTAATCTTTCGACGTTCTCCCAAGCTTCTTTTTTTATCCTGCTTTTTGGAGAAGCTGATTTTAATACAACAATCCATTCATTAATATCAAATCCTTCTCTGTCTGATTCTGGAATCTTATCTTGAAAAATAATTACAGCTGCTTCAAAACCTGCTTTTTCTACTGTTTTTTGAAATCCTGTTATTTCTGTTTCTTGAGCATTCATTTTAATTACCTCCATTTATTCAAATATTCAAATTTAAAAGTTCAGTTACTTACTGCTTAATATTAATAATAAATCCTAGTTTGTCAAATAAAAACTAGAATCTTATATTTTTCAAATATTCTTTTATTTGCGGTCCGTATCTTGGATGATGCAATGAAAAATAAATGGTGGATTTTAACCATTTAAGCTTATCTCCTGCTTCCAGCCATTCTCCTGAAAACTCATAGCCGTATATAACTTTTCCTTCTTTGAGCATTTGATTCTCAAAAACCTCAGCTAGAATAATTTCTTCTTTTTTGCTAGGCTTGGCTTTTTTTAAATAATCAAATACTTCAGGAGTTAAAATATACCTGCCAACAATAGCTAAATCAGAAGGAGCATCTTCTAAAGCCGGCTTTTCAACAATCTTTTTTATCTTATAAAGTTTATTTGCAATCTTCTCCACTCCCACTGCTCCGTAAGCTGATATTTTATCCTTTGGCAGGCGCCTTAAGCCAATAACTGGTTTTTGGCAGGTTTTGAATATATTAGCTAACTGCAGCAAAACCGGCTCTTCAGAGTCAAATATATCGTCTGGGAACATACAAGCAACTGCCTCTCCCCTTACATTTTTAGCTGCTTGTAAAATAGCATGACCGTCTCCTAAGGGCTTTGCCTGAAGAACATAAGAAAAGGTTAAATCTGAACAAAGATCTTCTAAAGACTTTAATTCTTCTAGAATATCTGTTCTTTTCTTTTCTTTTAAAAGCTTTTCTGTTTTATGGCAGGATTTTAAATAATCAAGTATTTTTTTATTGTCCTGCCTTAAAACAAATATTATCTCTTTTATTCCAGAATCTTTTGCTTCTTTAATAACATATTGAATTGATGGAATATCTGCCAAGGGCCAAAGCTCTTTTGGCACTACTTTTGATAAAGGCAAGAATCTTGTTGCTAAACCTGCAATTGGAACAATGGCTTTTCTAATCATGTTATTCTTGTTTCTTTCTTAATATTGCTGGAATATCCCAAGCACTTTCTTTTTCTAAAAGATCTTTTTCTTCTTGCTCAGCAACTTTTCTTACTTCTAAAGCATTTCTTCTAACCTTTCCTGGCTCTTTTTTCTTTTCAACCACTTTAGGTTTAGTTTTGGGTTTTGGTTTGGGTTTAGGCTTTCCAGCCCGAGGCTGGTCGGCCTTAGGCCGAGGTTTTGGTTTGGGCCTGGGTTTTGTTCTGGGTTTTGTTTCAAGAGCTAGTTTTTCAGCCTTAGGCTGAGGTTTTCTTTTTCTCTTTCTTTTTTTCTTTACAATTCTTTTCTTCGGAGCCTCTTTTTTAATCTTTAATAAATCACTTTTAGAACCGCATCCTGCAGCTAACAAGGTTATTTTAACTTTATCTCTATACTTTGCATGCTGGTTTATGCCAAAGATAATTCTGGCATTCTTGTTCACGTATTCAGAAATAATTTCAGAAATCCGAGAAACATCAGAAAGGCACAAAGCTTTCCCCCCAACTATATTATATAAAATGCCTTTAGACCCTTTTAAAGTATAAGGATAAAGAGGTGTAGAGCTTACTTTCCTAGCCGCTTCATCTTTATGGGTCTCTGCTATTTCTACTGTATTTAGATAAGCTAGTCTACCACGGCCTGAAAGTATTGTTTTTAAATCAGCAAAATCAATATTAATTAGCCCTGGAAGATAAATCATCTCTATTAAACCTTCTAAATTGTTAACTAATCTTTTATTTATGGCAGACAAAGCATCCTGCAAAGGAGTGTTTTTGTCTATTATTTGAAAGATTCTTTCATTGGGAATAACAGAAAAAATATTAAAATGAGGCCCTATCTTTTTTAACGACTCTTTGGCAATTTCCATTTTCCTTTCTCCTTCAAACTTAAAAGGAAGAGTAAATATGCCATAAGTTAGGCATCCTAATCTTCTGGCAGTTTTAGCAAAAATAGGAGTAGCTCCAGAACCTGTGCCTCCGCCCAAACAAGAAATAATAATACAAAAATCCTGGCCTTCAAATACTTTCTTAATTTTATCTTTTTCTTCTAAAGCTGCTTGCTCTCCTAATTCAACATTCATCCCTGTTCCCAAGCCTTTGGTTAAACTTTGGCCAAACTGAATCTTCTTTATTTTTCTGTTCAAACCCCTTAAAGCTCTAGCATCTGTGTTAAGTGCTAAAAAATCAGCTTTATTAATCCTTGGAATAATCTCCGATATTATAGAACCTCCGCCGCCGCCTATACCGATTATCCTTATTTTTGCTTTATGAACTCCTTCAAAAATATTAAAATCCTCTTGAACAGGCTTTTTTCTCCTTTTCGGCTTTTTTCTTAAAACAACTTTTTTAACTGGCTTTTTGAAAGTTTTCTTCTTGCGTACAATCTTCTTAGGTTTTTTCTTAATAACTCTCTTAGCCTGTTTCTTTTTTGCAGGCTTTCTCTTAGCAACAGGTCTTTTCCTTGTCCGCCGCAGCCTTAGCAAAGGCAAATTTCCTCTTTTGCCCGTTCTAGCTTTTTGCTTGCTAGCGGGTTTTTTAGTTTTTTTGGTTTTCTTTTTCATTATTTAATAATACCCTTTAGAATAAATTTTGCAAGATATTTTTCAACATTATTCGTATACACTCATTAGTATGTGCGTATTCGTAGTACGCTATTCGCATACATAAAAAAGAGGTCATTTATTGACCTCTTTAATTTGTAAAATCGAAGAAAAAGAATAATAAACCTGACTTGATTGATGTCAAACATGTCTAAATTAAATAGAAAAAAGAAACTAGTATTTACCATACTATAATCAGCTCCGCTGATCCTCCTTCAACATCTTCGGCAGGATCCTAGCCGAAGCCTCCTTTATATGCTTTCCCTTTCTGTTTAAAATAGTTCTTTTTCTCCGATCACGAAATAAAAGCGCTCAGTCTCCTTTAGACCATCTGCGCTTTTCTTTATAAAATATAATAAAGAGCTTATATCTATCTTAAGGATTCAAAGCCCCTTGTCAAGTGAATTTTAGGCCAGGCCAGCTATTATTAGCAAAATAATAAGATGAAGAGTTTGATCCACCCCGATATATAACAATGTCCAAAGGGACTGGTTTGTTTTGTTTTGCTTATACCCCTTTAACTTTTCTAATAACCATTGGACAATTTTTTGATTATCAATAACAAAATGAGAAAGAAAAAGCAAAAGCAACCACCAAAAACTAATCCTTAAAAACCAAAATACAGGAACAAATCCAATGGTATAAATAAAACAATGAAAGGCAAGAGCTCGCCAATCTTTATTTTTTTTGGCTGCCTCCCATTGTCTTTGGAAAATAAAATCCATTATCAGGTGAACTATGATAAATATCTCAAAAATGGTAAATTTTGGCATATTGGCATATTTATATTATTATAACCTGTCTCGCTGAATAAAAAAAGGGCTTATCTTGAAAGCCCTTTTTGCCTTTTTAGTTTTTTCTCGTGCTCTTGCAGAACTTTTTCAAATTTCAAGAGCCATTCTCCCCAATCTGGAGAGTTCGGGTCAAAAACCTTGTCTGAAGGGAATCCTGTGCTAGGATTAAACCTCTCCGGGCTAAAAGGAAACCCTAAATCATTGAGAAAAACATTATCCAGGCAAAAAACTCTATCCAGCTTTTTATCAAGGCCTGTATCTTTGAACTGAACAAAACTGTAGCCCCATTGATTTTTAACCAGATAAAATCTGGCTCGTTCTATGCCAAGCTCTGGCTGGCCCACAGATATTGTATCAACATTAAATGTCTCAACTTTTTCCGTTTTTCCTGTTATGAGCTGAAAGACAATACCAATTACCAAAATCGCTAAAATTACATTTAAAAAAACACTCAGATTTTTTTTCATGTTTTTCTCCTTTCAATAAGTATTACTTTGTAGTGTGCTATTCTGAACTAGAATAAAACTACCATAAATATCTAAAAATGTAAAACAAAAAGCGTGGATAAGATTTCTAATCCTCCACGCTTAAGGCTCCAGAATAATCAAAAATTAATTCTCCCCTCTGTGCGCTCCCATAAGAAGCTCCTCTTTTTTTCCTTCTCGCAAGACACAATCACTGCATGTGAAGGAAACTGGGTATGTCACAATTTCATCGCTGGGGTCTATATTTTGTTCGTGTTCGGTCCCACACTTGTCACACTTTCTTATTACTCTGATTGCCATAATGAACCTCCCTTTTACCAAAGGACTTTATCCTCAACAAATACTATTTACATTATATAATAATTTATTATATGTGTCAATAGCACACGCTCTAAACAGAAAACCACCTAAAAAGGTAGCCCTCTATTAGCTAGGGTCTTGGATAACGCCGTGCCCTGAAGAACTGAAGGGTCAGAACCTGTTTTATATTCAAATTAAGACAGGGTGAAAAGGTTTGTGTGTAAAAAAACCCTTTGATGCTATCGCAGGGTTTAGGATTTGATTTTAGCTCCTTTAACGCGGAACATCTCAAGCGGAATTACTTCAGCTAGTTTTCCTTCATCATCTAAGTAACTCATCATGAGAATATCGCCTTCAATTTCTTCCACAAGAAGATTTGGTCTAAGTTTTAGCTCTCCGTCTGGGGTTAAAATTACGAGATCTACTAGGCATTTTTTTCTTAATGCAGTCTCTAAAACCGCTTGAATCTCTTCTTCTGACTGTTCTATTTCTTTCATCGGTTTCTCCTTATTCAAAATCCCTATTTTCTATGTTATGCACTACCCTTATTATACACCTAATTTATCAATTTGTCAATACTAAATGAGAGATGTGTATACCATTAAAACAAGTAGTGCGTCTTTTTAAACCAAAAACCCTCTTTCGAGGGCTTTGGCGGGGATTAAGAGAAAGAGCCAAATAAGGGAATGCTTATGTAGGAACTGGAACTAGTGTCTGTTATAGACGCAGTCCCAGATAACCCTATAAGTTCTACCCTTATTGTCTTCCCCGCATAATCCCACGGATAATCTTTTTTATCCAGCTGACAAACAACAGCATAATTCCTTCTACAATCCAATTCATACGGAGAGAAAGGTTCAATGCTTGCGTTGTTTCCATCGGATATAATTCCTTCAATCATAAGTAAAAAAGATTAATTTTTATCCTCTCGACTAAAAGGACACTTCCATTTTAGTTCTTTAAAAAAGAGGGTCAAGTCCTTAAAATCTGTGAATAATAAAAAGTTTTTTAACAAAATAAAAAACTGCTTGAAACAGGTGTTTTGTAGTGATAAAATAAACTATATGTTTCTTATCTGGCGTATGTGGAGGATAGTTCACAAATTACGCAAACTACAAAAAATATATATGGAAGGACAAAGAAGAGGGGTTGCCGATGCTCAACAGCAAAATATATTATATATGAGCAAAACAATGAGCTATGTGCCTCGTGATAACCTGTCAATTAAAAAGATAAGTAATTCTCTTATTATGGGTGGTAAAAAAGAGTTTGCTGAAGCTCCAAGAGAGTTTGAAAAAAGTCAGGAAGCAATAGATGCGTGTATTGCGGCGGGGTTTATAAAAAATATGGACTCGGCTGTTGATACGGGTAATAGAATGATTGCCTTAACTGGAGAGGGTATTAAGTTTTTAGACCCATTTTTTGCTTTAAAGTATTTAATAAAAGAGCTTGGTATTGTATGGACTTTTCTTGTTTCTATAATTGGTTCATTCGCGGTAGGAACAAGTAGTTTCTTATTATTTAAAATATTAAACTTTATTAAATCAATGATTGGCTTATGAAACCCGAACATTCTGACAAACAGGCATTTTTTGACCTCCTTGACCACGCTGTCCGCAAAGGCGAGAAAGTAAATCAAAAAACACAGGACAAACAGAGTGCCTGTGGTTGTGATAATAAGCAAACTCGTCAACATAAGACTGTAAATACTTCCAAGAAACGCAGTGATAAGTCCCAGAAATAGACCTCTTTAGTTGAGACCAGTGTGCCTCAATAGTATTAGTATGGACTTTACCCCTGACATATTCCTCTTTAGAATGATTAACACTATCGTGAAATAATCCTATTCTACCCGCTTTTCTATAAACAGGGTAATCGTCTGTTATTAAATTAGAGCCAAACTCTACATTATCTTTTAATGCTTTTAATAGCGTGTGGGTTTGTCTGTCTGGGATTACCTTTGTTTTAACCTTACCCCCTCTTTTTACCATACCCATAACACTTGCTTTACCTTGACCGCCTTTAAACTTCATTCCCTTTTTTCTACCGCCAATAAATGTCTCGTCTGCTTCAATAGTGCCAGACATAACATCACTACCTTGCTTCATTAAACTCCTTATCTGTTGTCCTACTCTCCAAGCTGTCTTATAAGTACAACCTAAATGTCTTTGTATCTCTTTAGCTGATACTCCATTCTTTGACTGGCTCATTAAATAGATAGCAAAGAACCAGTTAACAAGAGATGTAGAGGACTTATGAAAGATAGTATCAGCAGTAGGGCTTAAATGATAACCACACCAAGCACAAGCATATGCTTTTCTTCCTTTTACTCTATGAAAGCCCGTTTTAGAGCATTTAGGACATAAATAATCATTACCAAATCGGGCTTTAAATAAATAATCTAAACAAACATCATCATTAGGAAAATCTCTTTGAAAGTTCTTAATGGTGTATTTCATATAATATGAAAGTAATTTTTAAAGAAAAAGATAAACAAGTAATCTTTACTTTTGCTAATAATTGGGAGAAAACAATTAAACCAAAAGAATTGTGGGTATTATTTCAAGAAGCAAAGAAACAATTAAAAAAATCAACTTTCCTCAACAAGAAATAATTTTTCAGGATTAGGATTACTACAATCAGGATTACTACACTTATAAACTATACCCACTCTCCTTATTTCTGGCTTTTCTCCTAATTTGTGTGTCCCTTCCTCATTAATTGCCTTAAAATCAATATCTCTTGGCTCTTTACCGCAAACAGGACACTTTTTCTCCTTAGTATGTATTATCATAAGAATATTACTTTATTTATCTACCGACCTTTATTTCATACTATCAAATCCATTACTTGATGTCAAGGGATAATAACCAAATGAGAAGGCTTTTATATAAAAAGTGCGGCTCAGGTCTCCCCATTCTTTAGAATGGCTGTAGGCGTCCTCACGCCTCGTTATTCGGCCTTAAGACCTACACCTGATGGCCATGATTATTATGTGCTGTTTTAAGTTCAGCAAATTGATTTTCTTTGTCAAGCAAAAAGAGGGCTATTAACTCTCTAAATTAATTCACTGTTTATTTTTTTATTTATGTGTTATACTAAACATAGTGTATTTTAATTTTCTTAACCCTAATTTAGGAGGTTTAATCATGGTTAAGAAACCCCCACTGGCTGCCGTGCTGTGTTCTCACCACTATTAGTTCACGCCGAACTGTACCGTAGAACTGGGTTGAAAACATGACATAAGTAGCCAACGAGACAAGGCTGGGTTCACAACGAACTCAGCCTATTTATATTAACTAAAAAGAGGGTTATTAACCCTCCTGAATTAGCTGGGGGTCTTGGACGCTTTGCCCGTCCGAAGCCCGAAAGGCGTAGGAGGGATGTCAGAACCTGTTTTATGTTCAAATTAGGGCAGGGTGAAAAATTTTATGTGTAAAAAAGAGCGTGGCAGTTGATTATTCAACATACCACGCTATTGTGAGACGAATTCATTCCTCGAGATCAACTTTTATTGGTCCTATTCGTTGACTTCCTTTCCAAAATCCCTGGAAAGGATCGAAGTCTCTGACAAGACATTCGACCGTTGCATCAGGATAAAAATCCGAAACGCTTTTTCCAACACATTCGGCAAGTTGTTTGCGAGTTTCTGGGAGTGGTCGATCTAAATCAGACGAACCGTCGATCTCAACAATAATTTCTTCTCCTAAACCATACTTCATGAGGTCTGGAGGAAAAAGACAAACCATGCCTTTTTCGTCCTTAACGCCGAGCTCAGAAATAGATACCACGGCTTCTACAATCGCCCGATGAATATGGTTTAACTTATCCTCTGTCGTCCCCGAAGGAAGACACCACACTTTAACTATTATCATCGTTAATTCCTTTCCAAAATTCGCTCATTTCTTAATTACCTACAATTTACTATCTATATTATACACCTATTTAATAAAATAGTCAAGCCCAAAAACCCAAAAAGTTCTAACCGTCCAAGACGGGTAGTAAAACTTAAGTTCAAATTTATTAGCTGTGTACCTCAGTTCTGAACCCCGGTTTTAAAGGCATTTTCGACGGTTTTAGCGATGTCCCACTTAGGCGTCTCAGTCGGGTTTATTTTAACACAAAATACCTTCTCAAAGAAGGAACGCTGGTTGAGAAAAGAGAACTACTGTTCTTCCTAAAAAGCAAATTGATTCTCAAAGACAAGAAAGTCCTGCTTCAGTAAGCGAAAAAACAAAATATATAAATCGAAAACAAAAAAAGAAATCCTTTTGGGATTTCTTCCATTGTGAGTGATTGAGTCACCGAGATAAACCCGATAATACCCCGGTGACTCTTTGACGTTCTAAGAAGTTTAAAGGCTACTTTCTTAGGAGCCTCCCTAGTTGGAGTTTAGAGCGGTTCTATATCCTCTCTTTTTTCTATGGGGAGTTCCACAATGTAATCAGAACCCCTTGGAGTAATAGGGGCAAAAAACACAATCTCTCCCAATCTCCAGTGTTTCCTGATTTTCGTGATAGTTGTCTCCTCCCCGGTAGGAAGGTAGCGGACTCTCTGACCGATACTAATACCGTCATAACTATCGCCATCGTATCTACGCCAAATCGATAAAGGTTTCAGGCCGAGCATGTGACGAAAATCATCACGGTCAAGTTCATCAACTTCGTCGATATGTGCATCTAGAAGGTCAGAGAGCAGACCGGATCCCAAAAGCCCTTGAAGTTGTTGTGAAGGAACTTTTTTCTGCAGGATCAGGTTTAATACCTGATTCCCTTGTGCTAGGGTTACCTCTTTCATGGTAAATCCTCCTTTCTTTTGTCTTCAGTTTCTTGAAACCTGAAATTTTCTTCGGGTCCGAGAAAATCTCAAGCACCTATCTATATTATACACTATTATAAATCTTTTGTCAAACTCACCGACCAAAAAATCGCTGATTAGACGGTTTTTTGAAGCTAAGCGTCTCAGTCACCTGACTTAGCATGTGATGGCTGCCGGGCTAGGACTCGAACCTAGATAGACAGATCCAAAATCTGTTGTCCTACCATTAGACGACCCGGCAATGCAGCGGGATCGGCAATAATATATATTATACTAACTTTCTTGGATAAAGTCAACCAAGGCAACTTCCAAAGGGAGTTCTGGTATGGAAGAATATTTCATCTTGCTCTCTGCTTCCATAAATAAATTTACTGCTCTCTGGATTTCTTTTTGACTTAAAGATTCAATTTGAGCTTTCATTTTCTCCTGCTCTTCTTTTGTAAGGCCTAATATCATAGGGTTTTGAGCTGCTGGGTTCATTTTTAAAAGCATTGCCTGCCTTAAATAAGAAACCAAGGCCTTGGCAAACTCTTGAGGATCATACCCTGATTCAAATATCTTTTCTAAAAAGCTCACTGCTTCTGCCCCTTTCTTTTTAGTTAAAAAATCAACAAACTCTGCAATTTGAGCTGTGTCTGCTAAACCAAGAAGCTCCTTAATATCTTCTGTTTTAATCTCTCTTTTAAAAGCTCCTCCAAAAGTTAAAACCTGATCTAACAAGCTCTCTGCATCTCTTACAGCCCCTGAAGAGTTTAAAGCAATAAGCTCTAAAGCTGGCTTTTCTATTTTTGCTTTTTCTTTTTTAGATAATATCTCCAACCTTTTGACTATTTCTGGCAGAGTGAGCTTTCTAAAATCAAACCTCTGGCAGCGGGAAATAATTGTAGGAATCATTTTATGAATCTCTGTAGTGGCTAAAACAAATATTGCATGAGAAGGCGGCTCTTCTAAAGTTTTTAACAAAGCATTAACTGCTTCTTTGGTCAGTTGGTGAGATTCATCAATTATAAAGACTTTGTACTTTTCTTTATTTGGAGAGAACCTAACTCCCTCTCTTAACTCCCTTATTTCGTCTATGCCCCTATGAGAAGCTGCATCTATTTCTATTAAATCCAAAGACCGGCCCTCTTTAATCTCTTTGCAAGAAGAACAAGTATCGCACGGCTCAAAATCTCCTTGTTTTCTATTATGGCAGTTAACTGCTTTTGCCAGCAATCTGGCAATAGTTGTTTTGCCAGAACCTCTAGGACCTGAAAAAATATAGGCATGGGAAATCATATCAGAAGACAAAGCATTTGTTATTGTTTTAACAACATGCTCCTGGCCGATAACCTCTCTAAAACTCTGCGGCCTGTATTTTCTGTATAATACTAGATTAGCCATAAACTGTTTGAGTTAATAATAACACTATTGCTCCTGATATTACAACTCCTGCTGCTATTAAAGGAAATGCCTTTTTAAAAGGAATACCAAACAAAAAAGCAGCTACTGCTCCTGTCCAGGCTCCTGTGAAAGGCAGAGGAATTGCTACAAAGCTTATTAAAGCAATGCTGCCGTATTTTTCTATTCTGGCTGAACTTTTTCTTCTGGTTCTTTCAAAAAGCCAGGAAAAGAACTTGTTGCATATTTTAATTTTCAAAGACAGCCATTCAGAAACAGAACCTAAAAATAAAAGCAAAAATATTACTGGGACTAAATTGCCTATAACAGAAACTAAAAAAGCCAGCAGCCAATTCATATTATAGGCTGCTAAAGCAACGGGCAAAGAAGCTCGCAGCTCCCCCACTGGAGTCATTGCTAAAAAGAATGTTTCAATTATTCCTGCCATGGATTAATTTTACCTCATCAATCTTCCAAAATCAAGAAAATTTGCTAAAATAAACTAATGATTAAATTATATAATACGCTTACAAGAAAAAGGGAGAATTTTAAACCCTTAAAAGATAAGCAAGTGGGGTTTTATTCTTGCGGGCCTACTGTTTACTGGTATGCCCATATCGGTAATTTAAGGACATACATCTTTAATGACGTATTAAAGAGAATTTTAGAATACAATGGCTATAAAGTAAACCATGTAATGAATATTACAGATGTGGGTCATTTAACTTCTGATGCAGATGAAGGAGAAGACAAGCTGGAAAAAGCAGCAAGAAAAGAGAAAAAAACAGCCCAGCAAATTGCCAACTTTTATACTAAAGCATTTAAAAAAGATATTAAGGCCTTAAATATTATAGAGCCTGATATTTGGGCTAAAGCCACAGACCATATTAAAGAACAAATAAATATAGTTAAGCAATTGGAGAAAAAAGGATATACTTACAGAATAAAAGACGGCATATATTTTGACACTTCTAGGATAAAAGATTACGGAAAACTAGCTGGCCAAAAACAAAGAAAGCTCAAACCAGGAGCCAGGGTAAAGATGGCTGCAGGAAAAAAGAATATCACAGACTTTGCCTTATGGAAGTTCTCTGACAAAAAAAGACAAATGGAATGGAATTCACCCTGGGGCATTGGCTTTCCTGGTTGGCATACAGAATGTGTAGTAATGGGAATGAAATATTTAGGCATTCCTTTTGATATCCATGCTGGAGCAATAGACTTAATACCTACTCATCACACTAATGAAATAGCCCAGGCAGAAGCTGCTTTTAATAAAGATTTAGCCAATTACTGGCTGCACGGAGAACACCTTATCTTGAAAAAAGGAAAGATGGCAAAATCAGAAGGCAATATTGTTTTAATAAATGATTTAATAAAAAAACAAATCAATCCTTTAGCTTTTAGATATTTGTGCTTAACAACTCATTACAGATCCAAACTCACATTTTCTTGGGAATCTTTAAAAGCCAGCCAGAATGCACTTGATAATCTATGCGAAAAAACCCAAATGTCAAAATCCAAAATCCAAATCAAATCCAAAATCCAAAAATATAAAAAAGAATTTTTAAACTATATAAATAACGACTTAGATACTCCAAAAGCCTTGGCTTTAATGTGGAATCTGATAAAAGAAAATAAAGCAGACAAAGAACTGTTATTGGATTTTGATAAAGTTTTGGGATTGGGTTTGGATAAAGTTAAAAAACAAGTCATACCCAAAGAAATAAAAGAATTAGCAAAACAAAGAGAAAAATACAGAAGAGAAAAGAATTTTAAAAAAGCAGATCAAATAAGAAAACAAATAAAAAAACAAGGATATACAATAGAAGATACTCCCGGCGGACCAAGTATAAAATAAAAAAGGATTGCTCCTTTAAGACAAAGCAATCCCTTGCAGAAAGGCCTAGAACCTTGGCCGTGACTGTCCAATGACTATGGGAAGCTCTGCCTCCCTTTGAATCTGTTCTAAAATGCCAATTTGCATCTCGAGCGATTGAACAGATTCCCCATCTCCACCTGCTGCAGCTAAGCAGCTTTTGCGATTTTGCATAACATCTGCTATTCCTCCTGGATTGTGACGAATCTCCTGTTTCAACCTACTTCTCATTTGCGATATTACCATAGCCACTGTGGCTTCCATAAATGCCTCCTTGTAAAAAAGGTTCTAGAAATCCCCCATCAAAACAACTAATTATTATAATACACCCAAACAGCTTAACTTGTCAAGAGAAAAGCCCGTGCATTGCACACAGGCTTAAAAAATTTTGATAGGATATAGGTCTTAATCAACCCATACTCCCATTTCCTGAAGTTCGGCTTGCAGTAAGAAAGCCTCAGCCTCGTGCCCGCTTTCCTTCATTTGCTTGAAGCGGGCTATTTTCGTTTCAATCTCTTCTTCTTCTGTGATTGTACCTTCCATATTACTCTCCATTTCTGTTCCTCTCCCAGGATTGGTTAATAATAACCCCTCCTTACAATAACTCCATTATATCATATATTATTATTTCTGTCAACCCCCACACCAAACTTTGGTGGTGGGGATTGAGAGATTAAAATAGGCCCTTGCGATTTTACAAGGGCCTTGCCTCTTTAGAGGCTGTTCTGCCCCTTCCGAAGCCTTAATTAACGGTTAGCCTGTCTACTCTGCTCTACTGGATCCAGAGATTTCTCTATGGCTCGGGCACCATCACCGATATCTGAAGCCATTCCCCTGATGGTCCCACACCCGGAAATAAATCCAGCAGCAAACAAAATAACTGCAAGCAAAACCATCGTAACTTTCTCTTTGAGCTTAATCATTTTAGTCTCCTAAACAGAGTTAAAACTCCTTTCAAACGTTCAAGAGACGTACTTCCTATACGCTCTTCCAACTCCCCTTCCAGTCCCCTCTGGAATATTCTTTGCTTTTTCATTTTTCGTATCTAAACGTGTATATAAATCCGCCATCCAGACGGTCTAGTCAAAAGTACAATATACAATGACTTCTATTATATATACATATACAACTTTGTCAACCCTATTTGACTTTAAATTTCTAACAGTGTAAAAAGGAATTGATGGATAATAATATACAAAAACTTCCTCCTCAAAACATAGAGGCGGAAAAATCCCTTCTTGGATGCTTAATGCTTGATAAAAATGCTATAGTAAAAGTTATTGATTTTTTATATCCCAAAGATTTCTACAAGCAGATTCACAAAGATATATATAAAGCAGTAGCTGAACTTTTTGAAAAAGGAGAACCAGTTGACCTGTTAGCAGTATCTGCCAGATTAAAAGAAAAAAATCTTTTAGAGCAGGTTGGAGGAAACGCCTATCTGACAGAACTTATAAATACAGTGCCAACTGCTTCTCATGTTTTAAATTATGCTAAAATTGTCCAAAGAAAAAGAGTGTTAAGAGAGCTAATAGAAGCCAGCCAGGAAATCAATTCTTTAGGCTGGCAAGAGCAAGAAGATATTGACGAGGTCTTAGACAAGGCAGAGCAAAAAATATTCAGCATTGCCCAAAAAAACCTGGGCCAGAGATTTATCCCTGTTAAAGATGCTTTAGAAGGAGCTTTTGAAAGGATAGACAAACTGTCCAAGCACGAAGGAGGAATAAGAGGCTTAGCCACTGGTTTTAAATCTTTAGACAATCTGCTGGCTGGTTTGCAAAAATCAGACTTTATTATTTTAGCAGCCCGTCCTTCTATTGGAAAATCTGCTTTGGCTGTAAATATGGCAACCAATATAGCAATAAAAGAAAAAATTCCTGTTGGCATATTCAGCTTAGAAATGTCTAATGACCAGGTAGTAGACCGGCTTTTGGCATCTACTGCCAATGTTGATTTGTGGAGATTAAGAACGGGCCGACTTTCTTCTGAAGGAGAAAATAATGATTTTGAAAGAATCCAAAATGCCATGGGAATACTTTGTGAAGCCCCTATTTATATTGATGATGCTGCCTCTTCAAATGTCTTGCAAATGAGAGCCATGGCTAGAAGGCTGCAAGCAGAGCATGGATTAGGATTAATAATAATAGATTATTTGCAGCTGGTTGAGCCAAGAACTGCCTCTTCAAACCTGGTCCAGCAGATATCTGAGATATCAAGATCTTTAAAAGGCCTAGCTAAAGAATTAAACATCCCTGTTTTAGCAATATCTCAATTATCAAGAGCGGTAGAGCACAGAACTCCTCAAATACCCAGACTGGCTGACCTTCGCGAATCAGGCTCTTTGGAGCAAGATTCTGACGTAGTAATGTTTATTTATAGAGAAGACCGGTATAATGAAGAAACAACTAGAAAAAATATTGCAGACATAATTATTGCCAAACATAGAAACGGGCCTGTTGGCAAAGTAGAATTGTATTTTGACGACCAAAGAGTATGTTTTAGAAACTTAGAAAAAGAAGAATACCAAGAGTAATGTATTCTAAAGCTATTCAAAAATTAATTGATTTATTTACTAAATTTCCTACTGTAGGGCCAAGAACAGCGGCTCGTTTTGTTTTTTATTTAATAAAACTACCTCAAGATAAATTTGAAGAATTCCTTGATTCCTTAAAAGAATTAAAAACCACAACCAAGCTCTGCCCTTCTTGCTTTAATCCATTTGACCCTTTGCTAAGCTCAGGGCAAGCCTGCCCTATTTGTGAAGACAAATCCAGAGACCAAGCACTGCTTTGTATAGTAGAAAAAGAAGCAGATTTAAACTCTATTGAAAATACAAAAAAATACAAAGGCCTTTATTTTATTTTAGGAGGAAGTATTAATTTAAGAAAAGAAAAGAATATAAGAAGCTGCTCGACTAACACTCGCAGAACCTTGATTCTGCGAGAATTAAGGATTGGAGAACTTAAAGAAAAAATAAAGAACAGTCAGTTTAAAGAAATAATAATTGCTACTAATCCAACTCCAGAAGGAGAAACAACAGCCCTTTTTTTAGAAAGAGAACTAAAACCAGGTTTTGCTGGAAAACCTGGTTTTAAACTAACTCGCTTAGGCCGAGGCCTGCCTGTGGGCGGAGAATTAGAATACGCAGACCCAGACACTTTAGAAAGCGCCCTCCAAACCCGAAAATAAAAAGTAGAGGACGGGCCTCTACTCTATTTCTATTTTAGTGATTTCTACTTCTGTGAAAAGCTGGCGGTGGCCCTGCTTTTTTTTATACCTTGTTTTTGGTTTGTATTTAAATACAATAACTTTTTTGCCTTTTCCTTGGCTTAATACTTTAGCTAATACTTTAGCCCCTTTTACTAAAGGAGTTCCAACATAAAGCTTTTTGTTCTTCTCTACCAACAAAACCTGACTGAAGATTACTTCTTCGCCTTCCTTAACCGCCGTAGCTTTAGCGGAGGCGGTTTTTTTATTCAACTTCTCTACTTTTAGTTTATCTCCAGGAGAAACCTTATACTGCTTACCCCCTGTTCTTATTACTGCTAACATACTCAATCTTCCAGTAAAGGAGTTTGGACATCCTCTTCTGGTAATTTAATGTTTGTGTCTTTGTCTGTTATTCTTACCACATCTTTATCTACTTTAGCAAGTTCTTTTGAAGCTTTGTTGTAAGTGCTAACTGTTGTTCCCAAATGACCTCCGAGCTTCTTCATATAATCTGAATAACTTCCCATATGCCTGCCCAATCTTTCCACCTGTTTGATTATTTCTTTTGCCTGCTCTGATATTTTCTGGTTTCTTAACCCTTGCAAAACTGTTTGCAAATAAGCTAAAAAAGATGTGGGTGATACAACTATAACTTTTTTCTTGCCTGCATAATATATTAAATTATTAGTATCGTCAACTACAGCGCCCACTTTGTTAATTAACAAATCATAATAAACAGCTTCAGAGGGTATAAACATAAAAGCAAAATCCATTGTATTTTCTTCTGGCTTAACGTATTTTGCTGTTTCTTCTATTCTGTTTTTTAAATCAGAAATAAAAGCTGTTTCATATCTTTTCTTTTCTTGCTGGTCTGAAGTTTCTAATATCCTGTTATAATTTTCCAAGCTGAACTTTGAATCAATGGGAATAATTCTTTTATCTACAAAAACCACTGCATCAACAATTGTGCCGTCTTTAAAAGAATACTGCATTTGAAAAGAGCCTGGAGGCAGAACATTTTTTAAAACAGTTTCCAAATAATACTCCCCTAAAACTCCTCTTTGTTTTGGATTTTTCAAAACATCTTGCAGGTTTTTTAACTGGTCAGCAAAACTTACAACTTGCTTGTTTGTTTCGTCTAGCCTTGTAAGCTTTTCTGTAACATTCTGGATGATTTTGGCTGACTGGCCAAACTGGGCCTGCATTGCTTTATTTGATTCTGCCAGCTTTGAATCTAAAACCTGGTTAATATTATTAAGCTGCTGCTGAAGCATTAGCAATGACTGATTATCCTCTTTTTTTCTTAAAAGCAAAAATATTGCTGTTATTACAGCAATAACAATAATAACTAATAAAGCAATCATAATGAGTTCCATTAATATATATTAAAACAAATCCCTTCAAAAATCAAACTGCTATTGACAGATTATTTAATATGATATATAATAGAGGTAGATCATTTTGGAGGTAGAAAATATGAAAATATGCCCTACATGCGAAGAACCGATAGAAGAAGACCAAGAAACTTGTGAAGACGAAATATGTGAAGCTCTAAGACGTCTCATTGATCCTACATATAAGACCGATAAGACCGAGGTCAAAGAGACCGCTGACATTAATCTTTGAAACATTACTAACCCCGATGAACATCGGGGTTTTTTAATGGAAAGCTAATTCTGTAAAAACAAATATTAAATAAAGAAAAAGCAAAAGGGCTGCTTCTACTTTTGTTATTTTCCTGTCTGTTTTAATAAATATTAAAAAGAAAACAGCAGAAAGAACTAAGAATGCCCTAGCAATAACAAAAGGAGAAAAATCTATCTTTTCAATAGGGTTTATCAAAACAACCAAGCCTAAAACAAAGGTAGCGCAAACAATAACAGAACCCATTAAATCTCCCAGTATCATCCAGGTTCTTCCTTTACGAGCTGAAATAATAGCAAAATAAGTTTCTGGAACTGCATTGCCTAAGCCAACAATTAAAATACCTATTATGGGCACAGCAACATTTAAATACCCTGCAAAAGCTTGGCTGCTCCTAACAAGACCTATGGAAGCTGCTAAAATAAGAAATAAATAAAATAAAGCAACTGTTATATTTTTAATAAAAACAAGAAACTTTTTAGCTGTTTTGTCTGTTTTATTTCTTTTGATAAACTCTACAAACTTAAGAGCTCTTTGACTCTTTGCATTTTTTGGCCTATATTTTTTTCTAAACCTTTCTTCTTTAGAAAAAAGCCAGACAACATATACTAAAAAGGCCAGCATCAAGGCTAAGCCGTCTCCTCTTGTCAAATCATTGTCTAAAATTAAAACCAAAGGCAAAACAGCTATAATAACAGTAAAAATCGTACTGTCTTGAACCATTTTGCTTCTTATGGATATTGTGTTGCCAGAAATTAAAATAGCTAAAGCAACAGCTAAAGTCATATCAGCTACATTGCCTCCAACAATTTCTCCAAAAGAAAGTTCTGGCAAGTTTTGCAAAGCAGCTGTAATTCCAACAAATATATTGGGAGCAGCTCCTGCAAAAGCCACAATAAAAAAAGCAACAACAAATTCTCTCCAACCTAAATATCTGGCTATTCTCATTAACGATTTAATTAGCCGAGAACCAGAGAAAAAAAGAATTAAGCAAGATGATATAAATATAAATAACCAAGTCATACTTTATGTCTTACAATAAATATATACTTTGTAATTTCTATTAATGCTAATTGAATTATACTCAAAGAAAAAACAATCATCCAGTCAGAAAAGAAAAGAGGTTCTGTTTTTAATAAGCTCTGTAAAGGAGGTAAATATACAGCAAGAAGCAAAACAACCACGCCAAAAACCCAAGCATAAACCAAAAACTTATTTGATAAAGGATTAATATGCCAAAGATTTTGTCTTAAGCTTTTGCAGGAAAAAACATAAAATAGAGAGTTTAATGCCAAACCAACAAATATAATAGTTCTTATATGTTCTATTGAATAAGTAGAAAACTTCCAATACACCCAGAAAAGCATAAAGAGAAATATATCTGTTATTATGCCGATTATGAAAATAATAACTTTCATTTCTGAATTTAAAAGAGGAGTATTGTGGCCTTTGGGCTTTTGCTTCATTATGTCTTTCTCTTTGGGTTCAAAAGCCAAAGCAATATCAGGCAAGCCGTCTTCTATTAAATTAACCCATAATATCTGAGCTGCTGTAACAGGCAAAGGAAAACCAAATAAAAGAGCTAATCCTATTAAGATTGTTTCTGTAAAAGAATCAGACAATAAATAAGTTATAACCTTTCTTATATTATCTATTATGCTTCTTCCTTCTTCTACAGCAGCTACAATAACATTAAAATTATCAGAGAGTAAAACCAGGTCAGAAACCTCTTTGGCAACCTCTGTGCCAGAGCCTAAAGCTACTCCAATATCTGCTTTTTTCAAAGCAGGCGCATCATTTATTCCATCTCCTGTCATTGCTATTACTTCTCCTTTTTCCTGCCAGGCCTGAACAATTCTCATTTTATGCTCTGGCTCTACCCTGGCATAAATCTGAATATTTTCAAAAACCTTTTTAAACTCTTCTACTGAAAGCTTATCTAAATCTTTGCCTTCCATAATGTTTTCTTCTGTTGCTTTTAAACCAATTTCTTGAGCTACTGCTTTTGCTGTAAGTTTATGATCGCCAGTAACCATGATTGGCTTCATTCCAGCCTCTTGCACGGTTTTTATTGCTTTTTTTGCCTCTCTTCTTATGGGATCTTTTAAAGCAATTAAACCAACAAAAACCAGATTATTTACTAAATCTTTGCCTTTAAGGCCATGCCTGTCGGCAGGCAGGTCTTTAAAACCAACCCCAACAACTCTTAAACCCTTAGAACTTAAGCTGTCTATGTCCAGTCTTATTTCTTCTTCTTTTCCAGAGCTAAGCTTTTGCTTTTTTCCTTCTTTTGCAACAAATCCTGCCATTTTCAAAAGCTTTTCAGGAGCTCCAGCAATATAGGAAACTTTATTTTTTCCTTGTAAAAAAGCTCTGACCAAAAACTTATCTTTTGAACTAAAAGGAATTTCTCCTATTTTGAGCATTTTTGATTCTAATCTTTTTTTGTTTATACCTGCTTGAATCCCAGCTAAAAGCAAGGCTTTATCTGTTGGCCTTCCCCTTATAATCCATTTGTCCATTGCATCATCTGGATTTTCAACAAATGCCTCGTTGCAAAGCACAGCTATTTTTAAAGCTAAAAGGCTGTCTTCTTTGGTTTCAGCCTCAATCTCAGCTACCTGCATTTTTCCCTGGGTTAAAGTTCCAGTTTTGTCTGTGGCAATAACAGAACAACTTCCCAAGGTTTCAGCAGAAGAAAGTCTCCTTACCAAGCCCCTTTTTCTTAGAATATTCTGCATGCCAAGAGCTAAAATAACAGTCATGGCCACTGGCAAGCCTTCTGGAATTGCAGCAACAGAAACTGCTACTGCCACAGTAAACATTTCCAAAAAACTATTGCCAGTTAATATTCCTTCAAAAAAGATAACACCTGTAATAAAAATAATTAAAGCTCCCACTATCTTAGCAAAGTGAGATAATTTTCTCTGCAAAGGGGTCTCTTCTTCTTTTGTCTCTTTAACTAACTGGGCAACTTCTCCTATTTCTGTTTTAGAGCCTGTGGCAACAACAACTGCTTTTCCTTTGCCATCTTCCACAATAGTACCCATATATACCATATTATCCCTGTCTGCTAAAGGAGTGTCTTCTTTTAAAACCTTATATCTCTTTTCTGCTGGCAGCCATTCCCCTGTTAAAGCCATTTCATTTATTTTTAGATTGTCAGAATCAACAATTCTGGCATCTGCTCCAACCTTGTCTCCTGGGTTTAAAACCAAAATATCTCCTGGAACAATTTCAGAAGAATCAACAAGTTTTTCATTACCCTCCCTTATAACTTCTGAGGTTTCTTTAACTACTTTTTTTAACTTTCTTAAAGCGTCAGAAGCTTTATTCTCCTGGAAAAATCCAACAATAGAATTAAGCAGAATAGCTCCAAAAATAACAACCGCGTCTGTATATTCTTTAAATACTAAAACAACCACCCCAGCTATAACCAAAATATACATTAAAGGGCTTTTAAACTGCTCCAAAAATATCCTTGTCTTAGATAATGGTTTTTCTTCTGGCAGCAGGTTTTTGCCAAACTTCATATGCCTGGCTATTACTTCTTCATGGCTTAGGCCTTGTTTAGGATTAGACCTAAGCTCTTCTAAAGCTTGCTGCCCAGAAATACTATGCCAAGAAATTTCTTTTTGCATATTCTTTTATTTTACCAAAAAAAAGCCAAACAAAAAAGCAGGCGGAGCGGTCGCCTACTCGTATAAGTAGAGGTTACACTGGGAACATGTTTTTTAAAAAACTAACTATGCCATCCCATAGCCACACTGTGCTCCTAACCGGAGTTGAACCGGTGTTCCCAGCTTGAGAAGCTGATGTCCTGGGCCGCTAGACGATAGGAGCTTAAATACAGCTTACCACAAAAATCCCCTTTTGTCTAACTCCTTGACAAAATCTAGATTATCTGCTAACATTATAGTCATTGTTGTTCTTTATAACTGGTTGAGAAACTCTTTTGAAAGGAATGTAAATGAAAAGGAAAAAAATGATGGTTTTGTACGCAGCTTTGATATTTGGGATAACTATTTTCGCCCTTGCCTACGCAATGAAGCCAACCAAGCCCTTGCCGAAAAAACAGGCAACAAATTCGTTGCCAAAGAAAGCGTTGGAAATTGAGGTAAGAAAAAACGCCTCTCTATCACAAATCGCCCATGACCTGGGCACAAGTTGGAGAAAAGTAGCCGAGTTGAATCAGATAAAAAATCCAGACCTGATATTTCCAGGCCAAAAAATAAAAGTTTTTCCTTTTGACGAAACAAACATTGTAAAGGTGAGCTGGTATGGACCAGGGTTTCATGGAAAAACCATGGCTAACGGAAAGATCTATAATATGAACGACGAAAAAGTCGTGGCTCACAAGTGGCTACCGTTCAACACAAAGGTCCGTCTGACTCGAATAGACAATAACAAAAGCATTACAGCTATTGTCCAAGACAGAGGACCTTATGTAGCAGGAAGAATTTTTGACCTTTCCTACGGAGCTGCCAAGCAGCTCGGAATGATTGATGAAGGTCTGACAACTTGCAAAGTCCAAGTTCTTAACTAACAAAACAGGCCCCCTTCTTTTTTAAAAAGGAGGGGGCGTTTTTTTTACGAGGTTTATTCGTAATCGGGCGGGATAGCGTAATAGTCTATCATATACTTTGCCAATTGCTTAAATAAAGGCACTGCAGAATATTCAGCAGTATTTGTCTTAGGATTATCAAGTTTTATTAAAACTAAAAACCTAGGATTAAAAGCAGGAAAAAATCCCATAAAGCTCTGCCAGGTTTTATTAGAATACCCTTTTTTATTCTCTCCAAGAACAGACCAAGAAATCTGGGCTGTACCTGTTTTACCAGCAATATAATAGCCAGGTATTTTAGCTGCTTTGCCAAAACCGTTTTCAACAACACTAACCAGCATGGCTGTAAGCTTAGAAATGGCGTTAGAAGAAATAATTTTATCAGAAAGAACAGGCTCTGTTACAATCTCTTGTCCATTTTTATCAACTATCTTTTCTACAACAAAAGGTTTAACCAACTTGCCTCCGTTAGCAATAACAGAAAAGGCCCTTACCAATTGAATAGGAGTAATTTCTATGCCTTGACCAAAAGAAGCAGTAGCAAAATTAACCTCATAGCCTTTTTTAAGCTCTTTGTTCTCAGAAAAAACCTCTCCTTGTATATCTATACCAGTAGACTCAAAAAAACCAAACCTATCTAAATATTCCAAAAAAGTTTCATGCCCTACTTGTTTCTCAACAAAAACAGCTCCAGTATTAATTGATTTTTCTAAAACCTCTGTCATTGTGACCTGGCCAAAAATCCTGCTGTTGTAATTCTCAATAATATATCCCCCTATTTTTACTGTGCCTTCATCAAGATATGTTGTATCAGGATTCACCTTGCCAAGATCTAAAGCTGAAGCCATGGTTATGGGCTTTAAAATAGAACCTGGCTCAAAAAGCTTTTGGGCTACAGAGTTTTGAAAAAGATTAAAATTATCTACTTTAAAATAATAATTAGGATTAAATCCAGGATATTCAGCTAAAGCTAAAATCTTTCCGTTGTTGGGATCTATAACAATAATCTGGCCCCCTTCAATATCAACCTGTTCTTTTGACTGCAAAAGAAGCTTTTCTGCTGTAAACTGAAGATTATAATCTATGCTTAAGAAAATATCGCTTCCGTTAAGATTATTTACAAGGGAGTTTCTCATAAATTCTTCTTCTCCTTGCAAAAAATCATCATAAAAGCCTTCTACTCCATACTGACCAATTCCTTCTCCTCCTACAAACCCAACAACTTGAGAAGCCATTTGCTCTTGAGGATAATTTCTTAAAGCATTTTCTTTAATATATACTCCTGCCAGATCCAAATCAGTAATAGCTGATACTTCTTGTTCTGTTAAAACATTTTTTATTCTCTCAAATAAGCTGTCTTTTTGGGCTTTCTCATAAATTTGTTCTTTGTCAATTCCTAATATTGCTGAAAGTTTTTCTGCTGTTTCTTCTTTGTTTTTTATTTCTTCTGGGCAAATATATACATACATAGCTTTAACATTAGTGGCTAAAATGTCTCCTTTGCTAAAAAAAACCTGTCCCCTGTCTCCTTTTACTGCTTCAAATTCTCCCTGCTGGCCTGTGGCCAAGGCTTTGTAAAAATCATGGTTTATAATCTGCAAAAAAACCAAGCGGCTAATTATAGCCGCTCCTAATAATAATATTACCCCTAGAACAAAATTAATCCTCCAGTTTCTCAGCCAATTTTTCAGCATATTACTTAGCTACAGCGTGAGTGCTTAAAACTTTAATATAGTGTATTTTATCTATCTTTTCAAAATCCAAAGAATCAACCATTAAAGCCAACTTATCCAAAGAGCTCGCCCTAGCTGAACTTATTTCTAAAACCTTATTCTCTTTTGAAAACTCTGCTATTTTTTTGCTGTATTCTTGTATTAAATATCTGTCTGAAATTTCCGTATTAACCTGGAAAATATACAAACCAGACAAAACAAGCACAGCAAAAACCATTAAGGTAATTAATAGCTTTGATTTTAAGATCCTTGCATATTTCATTTCTTTACCGCTCCTCGGAGTTTTGCGCTATGCGAGCGGTAATTACTCTTTTGCTCTTGCTCGGAAGGCCTTATTGGCTTTTTTGTTATAATTTGTAATTTATTATTGTTTTTAAAAAAGTTTTTTACAATTCTATCTTCTAAGGAATGGAATGATATTACAGCTATTTTTCCTTTTGGCTCAAGTATATCAACTGCCTGCTCCAACCCCTTTTTTAAATTATTAAGTTCGTCGTTTACAAAAATTCTTAATGCTTGAAAAGTTCTGGCAGGCTTTGTTCTTTTAGGTATTAATCTTTTTAGCTCAAAAGTTGTTTTAATAGGCCTTTGTTTAACAATCCTCTTAGCAATTATCTTAGCTAATTTTTCTTCGCCGTACTCTTTTAATATTTTTTCTAATTCTTTTTCTGAATAATTGTTTAATACGTATTCTGCAGTCATTCCCTGGTTTATATCATATCTCATATCCAGGGGTTCTTCTTTTAAAAAGGTGAATCCCCTTTCAGATTCATCTATATGCCATGAGGACATTCCCAGGTCAAATAATATGCCAGCTGCCTTGGAAAAATTATTCTTTTTAACGATCTCTTTTAAATTGCAGTATGAATCATTAATTAAGATTAACCTGTCTTGCAGCTTGAGCTGGTTATAAAGTTCTTTGTCCCATTCAATGCCCAGCACTTTTCCATTTGGCGCAATCTTGTTTAAAATCTCCAAAGTGTGGCCCATTTCGCCTACAGTGCAGTCAATAAAATTTTCATTAGGTTTTGGATCCAGTGTTTTTAAAACTTCTTTTTTAAGAACTGGTATATGCATATTATATGCCTAGTTCTGGCAAATTCTCTGCTACTTTATCAATGTCTAATTCTGCTTTCTTTCTGTATGCTTCCCATTTTTCAGAATCCCAAACTTCCAGCTTATTAGACAATCCGCAAATAGTTACGTTTTTTTTCAAACCTGCGTATTTTTTTAAATAATCAGGAATCAGTATTCTGCCAAGTTTATCTAAAGAAACCTGCACTGCTCCGCCTAAAACTGCTCTAGTAAACTTTCTTGTTTCTGCTCTGCCAGTAGAAAGGTTTTCCAGCTCTTGCATAACCTTTTCCCATCTTTGTTTTGTATAAATAACTAAGCAGTTTTCAAATCCTCTCGTAATAATAACCTTTTTACCCAATTCTTTTCTAAACTTAGCTGGCAAAGACAGCCTTTTTTTTACATCTATTGAATGTTGATATTCTCCTATAAACATGAGTTTTCCCCAGATAATGGCAGTTTTCCCACTGTTTTCCACAATTATCCACTGCACTTCCTTTATACCTTTTTCATATACACAGGTCAACCCTAAATATCCACAGTTTTTCCACAAGCGTAAAATCCTGCGGGATTAACGCTGCAAGCACCCATAGAGCGAGACAAGCACCTAAATAAAAAGGCGCTAGATTTTAACCTAACGCCCTAAGTTTGCAATTGTTTCATTAGCCCAAACAAGAAATTTTCCATCAGCATGTTTTTGGAATTCTCTCATTTGATCTTGAGTATCTTCCCATGTAGGCCACCATCCTTCGCGACAATCACCCATTTCCAAGGTGTAGTACAAACGTATAGAGTTTGGCCAAGAAAAACCCCTACGCACACAAACGAAATTATGAATATCTTGATACAAGCCAGTTTTTCCAGGTACTTTGAAATATTTTGCCCAGGCAGTTGGATAAGTTTGAAAAACCAATACATCCAGCCCTGCTTTGGCTAGTAAATTATAATCAACACCATGCGCCAATGCTCCCAAGGCACTAAATCCCATGCAGTCGTAAGCCCAAAGCTCACCCTCTGTTTCATGTACTGTCTGTATAATGCTGCGGTAAAAATCAGCCCACTTAGATGCACACCCTGACTTATACCTGTATCTCTCAGGATTCATAAAACTTCTAAAGCCACTCAATCCGTCTCCGAGAAACAAGCCATCAAAACCAAAGTCCTGATAAAGTTTCTTATACTGATTCGCAATATACTCTGCAAAACTTATACCTTCTCGGTTAAGAACAGCGAACGGATTACCAATATCGCTTTCATCCCATCTGCGCGGAGCTAATTCCGGATGATCTTCTAGCCATTTGCTCGGGCGAGAAAGACCATCTGCCCAAAAGCCCCAAAAACCAATTAAAACCTTTCTTTCCTGCTTGTGCAGTTCCTGCACCAGCTTTTTTAAATCTTGCTGAGTCTTATAGTCATTTGCAGGCCCTCCGTGTCTGTTAAGCGGTACCTTTTCATCTGGTCTATATCCATCATAACTAAGAAAAAACACAGGAGACCTGTCTTCCATAAGAACTACTGTTTGAATGCCCAAAAGATTAGGCAATGGCTTTGGGAAAGCTCCCAAATCCACACATACAGCTGTAGGAAGCAGATCTTTTCTTACTTCCTCGTAAGGAAAAGGTCCTTGGCTTTTTATTCGCATTAAGAGCGAACGCCATACAAATCCAATATGGAATTTCTTATCAAGTACCAGAGCTACCAAAACAACTAAAAATAAAAATGCAATAATCAACCCAATCACGACTTTCACTTTCATAATTATCCCTTTCCTATATATAGTTAAAAATGTACTAAACTAGCAATACTCTATCATAAAATATTATTTATGTCAAATCAAAGATTTAAAAAAGTGCTATAATATGTTAATGTAGATATGTTCCTTGAAATTGAAAAGAAAGTAGGAAGTGGGAATATCCGAGAAAAAGGACATCACCCCCCAGCAAAGGCAGTTCTGCTAACTGGCATGCTGGCTTGAGTAATGGCCACTGCTGAATACCCGTCTTCAGCAGCTTCCCGTTCAAGATAAAAGTAGAAGAGCCCTCTGCTTAAACTCTTGTTCGAAAAATAAAGCTAGTATCTGCGGCCTGAAGGGTCTAAATCCTCCTGCCTAGAGGGTCTGGCTGGGCCTACTTTCTTAAATAAAAGCCCGCCAAGGCGGGCTTTTTTATTTTGGGATAGTTTTGGGATAGGCCCGGCCTATCTCCGATTAATTAACTATTAAGCTGAAGTCTTTAGGGTTTACTTGAACTTTGCAGCCTGAAGGCAGTTTGTCTGCTAAAAAAGCTGCAGCTAAATTATTTTCTACTTTGTCTTGAATAACTCTTCTCATTTCTCTGGCTCCAAAAGTCGGGTTATAGCCAAGCTCTACTATCTTTTCTTTAAGCTCTTTGGTTATAATAAATTCAATGCCTTTTTCTTTTAAATTCTTTTTTAAAGAATTAAGCATTAACTGGGCAATATCTAAAAGGTTTTCTTGGGTCAAAGGAGTAAACACAACAGCTGCATCAAACCTGTTAATCAGCTCTGGCCTGAATATTCTTTCTTCAAAAACATAATCTAAAAGCTTTTGTCTTACGCCTTCCCATTTTTCTTGGTTTTTTACTGCTTTTAATATTATCTTATACCCTGCGTTGCTAGTGGCAATAATAATGCTGTTTTTAAAATCAACCTTTCTGCCAACGCCGTCTGTAATATGGCCTTCATCTAAAACCTGCAAAAAGAGGTTTAAGATATTGGGGTGGGCTTTTTCAAACTCATCTAAAAGGATCAGAGAAAAAGGATCTTCTCTTACTTTGGTTGTTAAAAGGCCTTGCTCTGTAGTGGTGCCTATCAATCTGTCTATATCTTTTGTGTTTTGAAACTCAGACATATCCAAGCGAATCATTCTCTCTTCTGAGCCAAAATAGTTTTGAGCCAAAGCTTTTGAGGTTTCTGTTTTACCTACTCCAGTAGGACCTAAGAACAAGAAAGCTCCCATTGGTCCTTTTCTCATTGTTATTTCCGACCTGGCTCTTCTTAAAGCAGTGCAAATTTCTTTGACTGCTTCATCTTGGTTTATAATTCTCTTGTGCATCTCTGCTTCCAAATTAAGAAGGAGTTCTTTTTCTTTGCTTTCTACCTCCCCTACTGGAATCTCTGTTTTTCGGGTAACAAGTTTTGCCACGTGAGAAGGCAAAAGAACTTTTTCTCTTTTTTTCTGAACTACTACTTCTTTTAAAAGATCTATTGCCTTTTCTGGGAAAGCGTCAGAAGGAAAATATCTGTCTGCCATAGAAACAATTTGTCTTAAAGCAGGGTAAGAAATAAATATTTTGTACTGTTTTTCTAAAGAAAAAGTCATATCTTCCAAAAGACGCAGAGTATCTGTTTGAGAAGCTTCCGAAACTTCTACTTTGGAGAAAAGAGACAAAATAGCAGAATTCTTTTCTATGTTTTTGTGAAGCCCTTCATAGGTGGTAATGCCTATTATTTGAAACTCTGTATAGCGCAAATAAGGGCTTAATATTCCAGATATATTTATTGTTCCTAAACCGTGCTCTTGGCCAATAAAAACATCTATTCCGTCTATAACCAAAGTAATATTCCCTGCTTTGGTTGCTTCTTGGAAAATCTTGTCTAAAACCACTTCTACTTCTTCAATGCTTTCTAGCTGGGCCAACAAAGAACTCATATCAAGCTCCATTACTCTTTTGAAATTAACTTCTGGCAAACTTTCTCCTTTAATGCTTTTTTGAGCTAAATGATAAACAATGTTTCTCTTGCCTACTCCTGGCTGACCTACTAGCAAAACATTGTTCTCTCCTCTGGTAGCTAAAATCCTTTCTACTGCTTCTAGCTCTTCTTCATGGCCTACAAACTCCATATCTGCCTTTCTTACTATGTTTGTAAGATCTCTGGCATATTTGTCTAAGGTTATTGTGTAACCTGCTCCCCAGCTCTTTGCCAAGGTGCCCATTTTAGCTAAGTTTTCATAATCCCAGAATCTTTTCCTTTTTCTTTCTCTTTTTTCAATGCTTTGAAGCCACCAGCATAAGTTTTCAATATCTTCTGCTTTTAATCTGTTGTTCAGCAGAATTCTTTTAAACACTAGGTCTGTTTTAGCTAAAGCAGAAAACAAATCCTGGATTTCAATTCTTTTGTGGCCTTTTGCTGCAGCTTCTTTTAATGCTCCTTCTATTGCCTTTTTAAAGCTCTCTGAGAAATCTACTGGCCCTGTTCTAACAAAAGCTAGTTTATCAATTTCTCTTTTCACAATATTTTCTGCTTGCTTTAGGTCTAAAAGAAGACGGTTGAATATAAAATTAAGCTTTAAGGACTTATCTTTTAAAATAAACTTTAAAATATGGGTTGAAGTAATTTCAGGGGCAGTGCTTATCTTAATAGCAGAATTTACAGCCCTAGCAGACTCTAAACTCAAAAGCTCTGCTATGTTATATTTATCTATATCTGCCATCACCTGCTTAATATTTAATAACAAAGTAGGGTTTTTAATCTTTGTATTAAAAAAACCTTCCTGAAGCCAGAAAAAGACAAACAAGCAAAAGAACATTATGGAAAACCCTAAAATAGGCCTGTTTATAGAATAAGACCAGTTTTCTCCTAAAAACCCGTAAGTAAACAAAATAACAAACAAAACAAAGAAAATAAAGCAGGCTCTTTTCAAATCGCTTACCAGTTTAAAATAAGAAAACTTCTCTATAATTAATGACTTGTATATTTCTGTTTGCTTAAGATTAAAGTTCATGCTAGAAGAATAATAATTTAAAGCCAAATAAAAATCCTCCAACTAAAAGGCCAGGCATTACTATCCAGACAAATAATATTGCCAAGCCTGCTATTAAAATGAAAATCTCCAAGACAATGCCAATAACTATTAGAATAGTTCTAAGCATAGCCCCAATAATCCTGGACATAAGGTTAAAAACCAAACTTTCAAAATTCTTCCAAAAATCAAATATATTGCCATAAGGAGAATAATATCTGTGCCAATGAGAAAAAAAGGTCTTCAGTAATGTAGGAATTGAGAAATATTCCATATTAAACAAAAGAAAGTTTTTCCAGGCCTTTAAAAGCCCAGAAACCGTATCAATATAATACCAAGCAAAAAATTTAGGCAGAATACTTACCATTAGTATATTATATCAAAACAATTGACTTTTTAAAATAAATATACTAATTTAATATAGAACAAACAGAACTTTTAAATAAAGAAAGGGAAAGTAATGAAAGATATAAAAGAAAGAACCAAATCCTGGTGGAAGCTAAACCTAGCCAACTTCATCACTGTTGTCGGACTTTTTCTGACTATTGTTTTTATCTACCTGTGCCTATACCATCCGGAAATGCTTTGGTTGATAGCGGCTTTAATCATACCCATAGAAGCGAGCGACTATATTGATGGAAAAATAGCGAGAAGATACGGGGAGAGTCTCTTGGGCTCCATTTTAGACAGAAAAAGAGACCGGGTGTTCATATTCCCCTCCCTTATAATTTTAGCTTGGCACCATAGGTGGAAATTAGAGCAACTCCCTACAGCTCTGGTCTATGCTGGGAAAATTTTGATTATTATAACAATAATATTGGAGGTGATTACCCTGCTGACCTTTTTTGTGGGGGTAGTCCTGAAAAGCATAGAAATTGTTTTCTATAATCAAAAAAAAGAAAAGCTAGACCTCGGGTCCAACGAAGCAGGCAGAGATTCCATATACTGTGGATTTGCAGTAATAACAGTATGGATATGGTCTTTAACCATTGAAAAGTATTCCGGATTACCCGTGATTTATTTCTCTACCCCGCTCCTAGCATATGGATTGGGAAGAATGATCTGGAAGCGCATACTAAGCCTGCATGGATATTGGGAAAGAGTCTTCCCCAAAAACTAGCAAAAAAGCTCAGTGAAACACTCATTGAGCTTTATTTTTTAGTTATTCACACTTGACATTATAAATAAATTTTGCTATATTTAAATAATCACTACGAAAAAGACCCTGATGTGGTTTCGTCCGCATTGGGGGCTTTTTCTTTTACGGTTCCTTCTTTTCTAAAATAGACCTTTTGTCGTTTAAATAAGTTATTGCTGCTCCTGTTCTTTTTAGAAGAATCGA
>Ga0209636_10000209_pt1 | contig 51239 bp, 49 predicted proteins | sample DeeMarSWOR152_54_FD_187464 | JGI IMG/M metagenome (GOLD analysis project Ga0209636, IMG submission 187464) | Marine sediment microbial communities from White Oak River estuary, North Carolina - WOR-1-52-54 (SPAdes) (version 2) | ecosystem: Environmental > Aquatic > Marine > Intertidal zone >...
CTGCAAAGAGCGAAGACTATCCTTAAGCAAGAAAAAATGCCTTCTTCCTTATTCGGACTACGGCTAAGTCCCCAACATCCCTACCTTTGCCAGAATCTCTCTAGGTTTTGCGGTGTCAGTCCTTACTGCATCAAGCCATCTTCGTACCAGCTAAAAGCCATACGCAATTGGCCAATAAGCTACATAAGCGATGATACGAAGGGAAAGGCTTCCCGTTTTCCTCTTTGAACGCTTATGATTTGCCCTACCGGATATCCCCTACACACTCAATATGAAAAACGGCGTACTGGCCGTCAAAGGGGTCATTGAAGGCCGGGAAGTTCTGAATAAGGATGCCCTCAGGAACCCTGAAATCCTGGATTATTACGCAAATTGAAAAGTACTCCAGGAGGATCAGTGATTGATGAATTAGAAGTTATCGATCTTTCAAGGTCATATCAACCAGTATCTCAAGCCTTTACAAAAGAAGATATGGTTCATGATCCCGCTGGGAGCACCACAAAAAAGGGGGTTAGCCGACATAAGCTAACCCCCTCTCAAATTGCAGAGACGGTCCAGGGAAAAGGCTTACTTACTTGATGGCGACGGGAGAGCACAAACCCCCTGTAGCGTTCCAGAAGTTTAAAGGCGGCCAAACAAATAAGAACTCATAAACCCCATCGGCCGCACAATCTTCGGAAAGGGCCTCCGGATTCACCAGCTCCATCAAGGGGCACCCTAACATCTCCAAGACAGCCACGTGAAGTGGTATCAGTCCTACCTTGTATATCTTGTTATATTTTTCCTCTACAGGCACGATATGTTCCACGGCGATGTTGTCCGCACCCAGAAGGCCTATCTTTTTCTCCTGTATCCACGCTATACAATCGCCACCTGGTCCGGGTTCACCATCTGCCGTTGCCGACCATCTCAAGGTCCCCCCCGATTTGATTATCTTATCAGACCAGTGCTTCATAAAGCCTGTCCGGATGAGAACGGCGTCACCCGGTTTAATCTCCACAACCTCTCACCCGGCGAAGTCATCCAATAGAAGCCTTATCGCCATCCGCAATCATGGCGTCGTTTATAATTTCATCAAGGTTTGCCTTATCTTCAAACGCAGTTCTAACAAAGCCTCGATTCTCCATGCTGCTGCCCAGAGGTGACCGTTCCCCCCTCCATCTAGCGTTGGTAAACGTGGTCGACTTCTGATTCATCACGCAAGTTAACTTTGCCCAGGTGCTCACTTCACCATCATACTAGGCAGCCACAGATAAGGCAGGTTAGCCCGTACATCGTGCCCACAGGAATTTCATCCCTAACACCACTTTTGAGATAAAAGATCGATGGCCCAAAGGGCGGTGACCAGTTCGTCAGGAACGCGGTTATGGCCCTCCCCTTCGGCGAGTGGGGAATCATCTTCGGCATACAGTTCATCATGATCTTCCTGGAGATGTTCTTGGACTGGATCGACATCGTTCTTCTTACCATGCCACGGTTCGTGCCCATCATCTTGAAGGTAGGTTTTACTACCTGCCCTGCCCTATTAACCAATGGTCCATGTTGCTCTTAAGAATGCTGGTCCTTGCCAGGGAAAAGCAAAAAGGAGTAACAGCGGTCTACTTACTGGGTTTTCAAGGATGGGCGGCAATTCTAAAGGGAAAAGTTCACGGCCATGGGATTCTTGGACTGACACAACCCAATGACCTTGGCGTCATAATCCACACCCAAGGGAAGAATCCCGGAATCAATCCAAATCAAGTGCGTACTTTCCATATTCTCTAATCTATCGAAATTCTCTATTCGCCTCATTTCAAAACTTGTCTAACAGCAGCAAGGTTTTTGAGGCACGATAATTATTATGTTCTTTTATAATGAATGACACTAGCAATAAGGCTTGTAATCGGTATAGTGATAAAAAAACCGACACTCCCGAAACACATTCTAATAACTTCAGAAGCGACAAGTTCCGTATTGATTACTGGAGGTTGAAATAATAACAATAAAGGTAAATTTTTCCCAAGATAGGCAAATATCAAAGTATTACACATAGTACCAATGACATCTACACCAACATTTGTTCCCGACGCAAAAGCTTCCACAATCTTAGTTCCAGGCTTATATGTGTACAATTCATTTATAAAAGAGGACACGTCCATGGCACCATCCATGGCTATTCCTGTCATGCCTATCAACATACTTGCCAAGAAAAGGCCTTGAAAATTGATCCCCTTTCCCTCGCCGAGGGTGAACATATAGAATGACCAGTAAGTCTGCACCCCCGAAAAATGCATGAGATCGGCAAACGTATATATCAGGATTGCGCCCAAAAGTATGCCACCCACTGCACCAGCAATAGCAGAAATACTTTTTTTACTAAAGCCTGCAATAATAAAGAAGGTCGAGGAAAGAATAAGGCTTATGGAGATCATGGTAGTGATGAATGGAGAAAAACCCTTGCTGACTAATGGCAGAAAGAAGAATATAATAATAGCTAAGTCAATCAACAGGGCAATAGTCGTCTTTATCCCCATTGATTTACCGACTAGAATTAAAAGTATGAAAAACACTGACACCAAGATAAGCAAGGTATCATCCCGAACAGTATTTTCTATAAATACACGGGCTATTTTATTATTGCTATATTGAATGAACACAGTGACCCTGTCCTTTACCCTGTAAATCCTGTTCGTTTCAACCGGGAAGGCCATTGACCTAAATGTATTTTTTATGACTACTTCTTGGTTCTTAAATTTACCTGACGTGATTTTCACAATAATTTCCTGCCTCATAAATCCACGTTCAGCTTCTTCCTTGGTTTGATAATCTTTCGTTTCCTTTATCACCGCCCTTGCGCTCTCACCTTTAATTTTCCGTCCCTGATATCCGACGACCGTTCTTGCCTTATGGGATACCCTGTTTACAAAAAAGACCATCAGGATTGTAGTGATAACAACGAATGCACAAACAGCAATGTACAAGGGTTTACCTTTCATTATTTCCCTTTTCCTGACAACGTGCCTTTATGAAATCTAATAGCGTAACTTACAATCAACACAGTCAAAGGAACAGCCAATAGGAGACCAATGGAGCCCATGATGATCCTTACCGATTCAATAGATATCTCCTCAAAATTAAAGAACTTAAGGAACGCCAGCTTGTCGTTTAATGCCTTGGTTTGCAAGAAAATCAAAACCAATAGCGTGATATCATGTGCGGCGTAGGCAAAGAGAAGGGTATTAGTAGTAGTGCCAATAACATCCCTTCCGATTGCAAGGCCCGACTTGATTGCCATAGGGAATGACAATTCCTCGTATTTTATTTTTAATTCATTTACGGCTGAAGCGACAACCATGCTTATATCCATAACGGCGCCTAAGGCGCCGAATATTATGCCTGCTACAATAATTTTTCGGTAATTGAGAATCGACCCATAAACTTGCCACAGGGTCAATCCTATGCGTATCCTACCAATCTCAATATCAACTCCCGTATATTTCATGTTGAAAACAATAAGATAGGTGACCACACTAACGATACTTAGCGATAAAACTGTTCCGAAAACACTGGAAAAGACCTTGATATTCTTTTTAGCTATCAACTTAAAGGTTACCAATGTAACGAGAAGGGAAATAATTATGGTCGTGCCTATTGGGTCAAAACCCTTCTTAATTAAGGCTACAAGCAAATAGAGAAGGCAGCAGGAAAGAAGAAGGGAAAAAATAATTTGAAGGCTCCTCTTACCACAGATCAAGATAATAAAGAAAAAAAAGATACCTACACTATAAAGGATATAATCAATTCTTACAAAGTCCATGGCCGTTGCATAGGATATTTTGTCTTTCTCTACGGTTACCTCACAGAATATCAGATCCCCTTGCTTCATGTATTTATCACGATAGGCATTCCCGGTGATGGTATTCTTAAAAGAGACTGACCTGCCTTTAAATGTCCCATTGGTGATATTGACTGTAATGATCTGGTCTTGATGCGAAGGATCGGAAGGATCTTTTTGTACCTCAATAACTTTTGCCCGATATTTGTATTTATAGTAAATTTTTTTTCCGTCAATTCCCGTTACCTTTTCCATCAAAGGTACGTGTTTTTTGACCACCTGAACTAAGACAATACCTATGATGATTGGAATAAAGCCCAGAATAATCCTGGGATAGATCTTGGTAATCATGGGGTTCTTGAAAATAAAAGGGTTGATGATTTTGCTGAAGAAGAGGAATATTCCTGTCAGAAGCCTTTGCGTGTACGATGTTCGGATAAGACTATCTCGTAGAGAGCCAGAGAGAGCTCTCTACGAGATGTTCACAGGCCATTTAAGTATAATCAGTTATAATACGCTGGTGCGTGTTTTACTTCTTTCCAGGCATCCGAGTCATGGCCAGTGATTATGAATGCACCTTCTCTGGCCCGCATCTCTCTGAATTTATCGATTGCTTTGATGGCGCACACCGGATCCCATACAATTCCAGGGACGACACGTTGATTCAGATTTTCCTGCATATAACATGAATCACCAGTTAACACGATCTTACCCGATTTGGGCAGAGTGACGATGACAGATTGATGACCCTGTGTATGGCCTTTCGTGTCGATGAGAACCACCGAGCCATCGCCAAAGACATCATAGTCCTCATCTCCAAGTTCTATGTACTTATAGCCCCTGGTATCTTGAAAATCTTTCAAAATGTAAGCGCCCCTTTGAAAGCTTTCAGGCCACCAAGCTGTTTGGAGCTCGGCTTTTCGTATAATGAATGTCGCATCCGGAAGACAGGTCATGCCCCCAGCATGGTCTAAATGCATGTGGGAAAGTGCCACATACTTTACATCGCTTGGCTTGTACCCGAGTGCTTTGATTTGCTTATCGATCGCCTGCTCTGGCTTCATGTGAGGGACGAAAACTTTAGCTACAGGACCCCAATATGCAAGAGCATCTTTGGCAACCTCCGGATGCATTCCGGTATCATAAATGAAAAGTCCCTTGGGGTGATCGATTAAGAACATGGGAACAGGGATCGTGATCCATTTTCCCATATCCCGACCGGCAGTTAACCAACTCTTATCCAGGTCAAGTGTCCCAGAGCTCATGGCATACATCTTCATGCCCGCAGGTGCACCTGCAATGGCAAGAGATGTTAGCAGCAAAATGCTGAACAAAATGCCAAAGATAGTTGATAGCGTTTTTCTCCTTTTCATGAGAGCCTCCTCCTTTCAAATGGATTCCACTGTTACCTGCCATACGCCTAATCACTTAACTACCTCGTTAGCCGTATTTTCTACTTTTCTGTCACCTCCTTTCTTTAAAGCGTCATCGCGAAATATAAGGAAATCCTTCTTTTGCAAAGATCCAAGGTCTAACATTTTGAAAATTTCTACAACCGAATGTCCTACGATTAATATTTTGAGGACTCCACCGACTCTTTCTAATAATCACAATCGTCCTTTGTCAAGTGAAAAAACACTGACTAGAGAAACCTTACCTAGCAGATCAAAAGAGATCCCTTCAGGCTTTTAAATGGTCTCTCAAGAGATAGCCCTTGAAAGCTTTCAAGAAAATAAAGTAACAATTTGAAACAGCTTGACAGGCTGGGTGCGTTACGCCATATTTGCTTCAACCATGGAATAATCCAAGATGGCATCTCCCTATGACATGAGACCATGGCTCAAGCTCTACCCGGATTGGATCCCCCGCGATCTGGAAACAACACGTGAAACTGCCTTGGACGATTTCAGGACATCGGCTGCTCGCCGATCCAATACCCCTGCCGTCTATTATTTTGATCATCACATATCCTATGGAGAGATTGACCGGCTTTCAGATAGCCTGGCGGCTGCGTTCTATGACCTCGGTCTTAAAGAAGGAGATCGAATCGTGCTCGATCTCCAAAATGTCCCCCAGTTTCTTGTCGCATTATACGCCACCTGGAAGCTTGGTGCCATCGTAGTTCCCTTGAATCCCATGTATAAAGAGAAGGAACTCCTTTACTTCTGCCAGGATTCAGGAGCCAAGATCTTTTTTACACTCGAAGAGGTTGCACGTGATTTGGATCTATCGTTTCTCAAGGAGACATCGGTTGAGAAAGTCGTTACGACTTCTCCCCTGGACCTGCTTCCGCCCACTGTTGAGCCGCCCAAAATGCTAAGAGGAGCCAAAAAGATCTCCATCCCCGGCGCCTTAGATCTGCTCGATTTGCTGAACAGGTATAAGGGCAAAAAAGTAAAGGAGCCACGGGTATCTCCTGATGATGTGGCCTATCTGACCTATACCTCGGGCACAACTGGCCCCCCCAAAGGGGCAATGAATACCCATGGGAACATTGCCTTTAATGCCCGGGTATATAAGACAATGCTGCGCATGGATGAAAATGACGTGGTGCTCGGTGTCGCTCCTCTGTTCCATGTAACAGGTGAGGTAGCTCATTTAGCTATCGCAGCCCTGACTGGTATTCCCCTTGTCCTTTACTACCGCTTTGACCCGGGCGAAACACTCCGGCTCATAGAACGTTGGAAAGCCACGATGACTGTCGCCTCAATTACGGTATATATAGCCCTTATGAATCATCCGGACATCAAGAAAAGAGATCTCTCCACTTTTGTAAAGGCCTATAGCGGTGGAGCACCGGTTTCTCCTGCTACTATAGATCAGTTTGAAGAGCTCACGGGTCTCTATATATACAATGTCTATGGCATGACGGAGACAAACTCTCCCTCCCATCTTGTCCCATGGGGTAAAATAGCCCCCGTAGATCAAAACAGTGGGGCTCTTTCCGTGGGAGTTCCCATTCCCAACTCAGTAATAAAGATCATGGATCTGGAAGAGGGTACCCGAGAGCTTGCTCCCGGGGAGATCGGGGAAATTGTAGATAAGGGTCCCATGGTAGTCCCCGGGTACTGGCAGAAACCAGAGGAAACAAGACACGCCATCCGTCAAGGCTGGCTCTTTACCGGGGACGTTGGGAAGATGGATGACGATGGTTGGTTTTATGTGGTCGATCGAAAAAAGGATATGATCGTGGCATCGGGCTACAAGGTGTGGCCACGGGATGTGGAAGATATGATCTACCAGCATCCGGGTGTTAAAGAGACAGCTGTTGTCGGTGTACCAGACCCCTATAGGGGAGAGACGGTGAAGGCATTTGTGGCCTTAAAGGAGGGAATGGAGGACTCCGTAACACCTGAAGAGATTATATCATTCTGCAAAAGCCGTATGGCTGCCTACAAATACCCACGGCAGGTGGAGATTGTCCCTGAAATTCCAAAGACATTGACAGGGAAATTCCTTCGCCGGGTTTTACGGGATAAAGTTCAGGATAATACTAACCCCCAATAAAGATCTTGGATCATGGATTTGTACTTTCCAAACCAAGTAAGATCTTTTTGGGAAGACCCAGTAAGATTCAATATAATCTGACGTTAACAAATTTCATGCTTGATATTTCTTAATATTTCGACTAAACACGTGAACATCTTCATTTTCCTGAAAGCTATCCCGGGTTCGCTGAGAATTGAACCAAAATAGAAAAAAGAGGGCAATCTCTACTCCAAAAAAAACATACCAAGGTCCAAAAATGGTATGCCTACAATTCCCTGAAAAGAAGGAGGTGATACGAAACCAGCATTTGCGATGACGAAATGAGAAAAGGGTAAGGGTATTTCAATTTTTCAGGTAGTCAATTAGCTCAAAAAGGGGGGGACGTGATTATGGCGAATAAGAAGATAGGAAGAAGACAATTTATCAAAACTACAGGGGCAGCCGGCATTGGCGCCGTCGGAATTTTTGGCTCTCCTTTCAAGGTCAGAAGGGCAGCCGCAGCTCAAAAACGCTCAATCCCTAAAGACCCCATCAAGCTGGCCACTGTGGGTTTTTTGACTGGTGCAGCCGCAGCTCCTTTCGGTATCCCGGGCAATAACGCCTATAGGATGCTGGCTGATAGGATCAATAAAGAAGGGGGGATCTCAGGTAGGAAGATCAAACTGACCAGCTACGATGAAGCCGGTGGCGTTGATGCTCAAGTTAAGCTCTGCAGAAAGCTCATCCTTGGTGAGAAGGTTGATGTCATATTGGGTTACATTTCCTCTGCTGATTGCAAAGCGGTGTTACCCCTGTCCGACGAGCTCGGTGGTCTTATTATGGCATACGACTGCGGTACACATGTGCTGATGGAAGGGGATAAATCCCCGTATAAAGTTCCAAAGTACACTTTGGGCTTCAGGACCAAGGCCCATCTCGGCATTGACAATATCGGGCTCGCTTTTATGATCAGAAAATACCTGCCTGATATCAAAGCAATAGCTGGAATAAATCCAGATTACGCATGGGGAAGGGATAGTTGGCTCATCTTTGAAACCGCGATGAAGAAACTGATGCCCCATGTAAAGGTGGTAGGAACGTGGTGGCCTCCCCTGTTCACCACAGATTTTACTGCCCATATCAGCGCATTGATGGGCGCCAAACCAGATATCGTCCACTCTGCCTTATGGGGAGGGGATTCAGTCACTTTTACCAAGCAGGCTATGGGTATGGGATTCTTTGAGAAAAGCAGGATGGCTTTCTCACGAGGTGAACCCTATCCTCAAGAAGTAGGCAGGGATTACCCAGAAGAACAACTAATATGCTGTGCTGGTACTCACTACTTTCTCTATCCCCCACATGATAAATGGCCACTGAACAAATGGTTCGTAGAGGAGTATCACAAAAGATATGGCAAATATCCCACCTATCCTTGCTACCACGCATACCAGGCCATGTACACGTATAAAAATGCTGTTGAGAAGGCAGGTACTTTAGTTGGCGGCTGGCCTACAATCGAAGAGATATCAAAGGCGGCTGTGGGCCTATCCATTCAGACGCCTTCAGGACACTTGATGATCCGAGAAGACCACAACGGAATTGAAGATGTGCTCCTCGGGTTTAGCAAACGTGTACCGGAATTTCCGTTCCCGATCCTTGACCCGAAGAGAATGGAAGTATTTCCTGCCCACGTGGTAAATGCACCGGTCGGTATCCGAACAGTGGATTGGATTAATAGTTGGAAGGTGTAAGTTTGTTATAATGTTGGAAAGGGGGTGATCTCTCGATCACCCCCTACTATTTCTTTCTCCCGATACCTTCTAGCGAATAGAAATTCGAAGATGTGGATCATTTATATCCTTAATGGGCTATATTTTGCCGCCCTCATATTCCTGATCTCCTTGGGGCTGAACATCATATTGGGTGTTATGGGGATTCTAAATCTGGCGCATGGCTCCCTGTATGCGATCGGGGCGTTTATGGCTGCTTGGACGGTTATCGCCTTGGGCAAGGGCGCTCCCATGTTCCTCATATATCCCTCCCTCCTTAGCGGCGTAGTAATAGCTGCCCTTTTCGGCCTGTTCATGGAATATCTTCTTATCCGACCCATGTATAAGCGTGCACTGGAGTATCAACTTTTGATCACGTTCGGGGCCCTCCTTCTTCTCGAGGACGTGATCAAAATGATATGGGGCGGGGAAGCCTATTATGCGTCCAGACCTTGCGATGTTCTAGGGACCTGTCACATCTTGGGAAATCCCTATCCCGCCTATTTTCTTCTCGTAATGATCATGGCCCTTATTGCTGGATTATTGATATGGGTTTTTATGTTCAAAACCAAGGTCGGCGTCATGTTACGAGCCATATCCCTGGACAGGGAAATGGCTACCGCACTGGGGTTAAATGTTCACAAAATGGGGACATTTGCCTTTGTACTCGGCTCAGCTTTAGCGGGACTTGCTGGCGCCCTTGTGGTGCCAACAACACCAGCGCTTCTGGGGTTCGGGATGGAACCACTTATCCTCGCCTTTATCGTTGTGGTTATAGGGGGTCTCGGCAGCCTAAAGGGGGCACTAGCAGGATCCCTGATTGTTGGGCAAACCCGATCTATCGGGATCGTCCTCTTCCCTGAAATAGAGCTAGCATTACTGTTCTTAATCGCAGCAGTAATCCTCGTCGCCAAGCCACAGGGACTTTTTGGGAGATGATCACGGAGGATAACACGTGGGTCTGAAGAACGTTATTACTCGTCCTAAATTTATAATCTACTCGCTCCTCATCCTTGCACTGTTATTCCTTCCCCGCATCCTTTCAACGTTTAACCTCATCCTTTTTGAATACGGATTGACCTTCGCCATCGCTGTACTGGGTTTTAATCTCCTTCTTGGATATACCGGTCTCTTGTCCTTTGGACACGGTGCTTTTTTTGCTGCAGGGGCCTATGGCGTGGCCATGATAGCCAAATATTTTCCGGGACTATATGCCATGGAAATCCTGATTCCTGGTGCTCTTTTGCTTTCCCTCATTGTATCCGCTATCTTCGGGTTTCTATGTGTCAGGCATACGAAGATTTTCTTTGCCATACTTGCCCTGGCGCTTTCCATGCTGGTCTATGCCCTCGTTTTCAAATTTTACCACATTACCGGAGGCTCCGATGGGCTGTATGTTAAAGTACCACATATGTTCGGTATGACGTTCGAGGGGACGCGGAGACCGCAGTTTCTTTCAGGTATCTACTATTATTTCCTCTTAGGCGTATTTGTTGGGAGCTTCATTATCATGAAAGGCATTGTAAGCTCGCCTTTTGGGAAGGCATTACAGGCAATAAGGGATAATGAGCTCAGGGCGGAGTTAATCGGCATACGTGTTCGAAGGTATCGGCTTTACGCATTCATAATATCAGGCATGTTTACGGGCTTAGGAGGGGCACTTTGGAGTTTTATTAACGGCCATGTAACACCTGATGTATCTCACTGGGTCTTCTCAGGTGAAATCGTCTACATGACCTTGCTTGGTGGTTTTGCTATTTTGGAAGGACCGATCATCGGTGCCATGATTTTTACGTTTTTGAAATTATATGCAATGGGCTCTACCGAGTATTGGATGTTCATTATTGGTCTCACTCTCATAATCTTAGTGCTTTTACTTCCCACGGGCATTGCTGGAGGCTTCAAGAAGTTGGCTGACAGAATAACGGGGTAGAAGACGCCTTTACGGGAGTTTACGATGCTGATCGCTGAAAATCTGAAGAAATACTTCGGAGACGTTAAGGCCGTTGATGATGTAAGCTTCCGAATTGAGGAAGGTGAAATAGTCTCACTGGTTGGCTCCAATGGGGCTGGAAAGACCACATTGGTCAATTTGATCAGTGGTTATCTGATACCTGATAGTGGAAAGATAATCTTTGATGGTAGTGATATAACCCATGCTTCTGCGTATAAGAGAATTAAGGCAGGAGTTGGCCGCAGTTTCCAAGGAGCGAGTCTTTTTGAGGCTGCCACTGTACTGGATAATGTAAGAACCCCTCTCTTCTCAAGATATGGAAAGATAAGAAGGGCATTATTGCCCGCTGACAGATATACTGATATCACAAATGAAGCGCTTGAGATCTTAGGTATCTTCAATATCTCAGATAAAAACAATTTATCGCCTAAAGATCTTTCGGAAGGGGATATGAAGGTTCTGGACGTGGCTATTGCCTTTGCCTTAAAATCCAAGCTTCTTTTGTTGGATGAGCCCACGAGCGGGGTAGCTACAGCGGATAAATTCAACGTAATGGATACCATTGTATCAGCCATAAGGAAGGAGAATATTTCAACATTAATTATAGAGCACGATATGGACATTGTTACAGATTATTCCGATAGGGCCTTAGTCATGCATGAGGGTAAGATAATCGCTGAGGGCAAGCCCACCGAGATAATGGAAAGTAAGGATGTTCTAACCACGTTATTTGGCATAGGTGATGAAGGTGTTGGCTGAGCTTAAGGATTTGGATTTCTATATTGATTCGACCCAGATTTTGAGATCAGTTTCGTTAAAGGTTGATCAAGGAGAGATAGTCTGCTTGCTAGGTAGAAACGGCGCTGGAAAGAGCTCCATTATAAAAAACATAATTGGTCTATACTCACCTAAGTCAGGCAAAATAATTTTCAAAGGTAAGGATATAACAAATCTATCCCCCCGTAACCGGGTCTTGTTGGGTTTGGCTTACTCTCCCGAAGATATGAGGGTATTTTCTGAACTGACAGTAGAGGAAAATATCAATCTTTCGACCTGGATTACGAGTGAGACCGAAAGGATGAAGGACTTTAGTATAGAAAGAACTTTTGAGGTATTTCCGGAGATTAAGAAGCTATTAAACAGAAAGGGGATTTATTTGAGTGGTGGAGAAAAGAAAATGGTCTCCATAACCAGGGCCCTAGCTCTAAATCCAGCGTTATTGCTTTTGGATGAATCATTTGAAGGGTTGGCCCCTATAGCTGTTTCCAGATTCAGGGATGCCTTGAGACGCATTAAGGATTTAGGAATTACTATTCTATTAGCAGAGTCTAACGTCAGGATTGCATCACAAGTGGCGGAGAGATCTTATATAGTCGAACGAGGTGAAATAGTGTTTGAAGGGGCACCCCATGAGATTCTAGAGAACGAGAGGCTTTTGAAGCTCATCGGCAGGTAAGGAGTCGGTAATGAATAAGATAACGCTTTTTAGGACTACTCCCAGGATTGTCATGGGTCCAGGGGCCATTGGGCAACTCGGGCAGGAGGCCTTTAATCTAAGGGGGAAAAGGGCTCTGATCGTAACCGATAAGGGGGTGATTGGGGCTGGACTAATCGAGCCAGTAGAGAAATCCCTGAAAAGCTCCCGCATCAAATATGCGGTTTTTGATGCCGTTGAACCAGATCCGAGATACGAGATCGTAACAGAGTGCTTGGAGCAGATTCATCGGGAAAAGGCGAACCTTATCATCGGAATAGGCGGAGGTAGTCCTATTGACATTGCCAAGACATCCGCGATCATGGCTACTAACAAAGGGGATATTACCGAATACTTTGGGATTGACCTCGTGCCCAAACCCGGCCTGCCAACTATTATGGTCCCCACCACGGCCGGCACCGGCAGTGAAGTAACGCCTATTGCCATTCTCTCTGATGAGGCTGAAAAGCTGAAAAAGGGCATAGTCAGCCCCTACCTTTTTCCGGCCGTGGCCTTATTGGATCCGGAGCTAACTTTAGGGCTTCCACCTCACATTACAGCAGCGACCGGTATGGATGCCTTAATTCACGCAATTGAGGCCTATACCTCGGTCAATGCAACAGGCATGACGGATATTTTGGCTTTCCGAGCAATGGAATTGCTATATCATAATATTCGCACTGCGTTTGCCAACGGGAACAACTTAGAGGCACGTTCAAAGATGCTGGAAGGGAGTCTGTTAGCTGGTATGGCCTTCGCTAATGCTGGGGTAACAGCGGTGCACGCCTTTGCCTATCCTATCGGTGCTGAATTTCATATTCCCCACGGTGTAGCAAACACATTGATGTTGCCCCATGTGATGCGTTTTAACCTCTTGGGAAATCTGCCCAAATTCGCTCAAATTCCAAGGGCCTTCTGTCTTTGTACAGAAGGCTTGGACGAATTGAGCGCAGCAGAGATGTGTGTGGACGCTATCGAAGGACTAGCCGAAGACCTCAGGGTTCCCCGACACTTGTCCGAGTTCGGGGTGACAGAGGAAAATATACCCCCATTGGCTGAAGGGGTGATGAAGGTAACACGCCTCTTGGCCAATAACCCCCGCATAATGACCCTTGAAGACGCGAAGGAGATTTACAAAAAAGCCCTATAAGCAAAGAAAAGATCAAGATGAAGGGATGAACGATGAAAGGTTTCTTCAACCGGATTTTAAGGATTAATGTAACTAATCAAGACTATGAGATAGAGCTAATTGGCGACTCCCTTTTGGAGAAATATTTCGGGGGCAAGGGTCTGGCTACTTATTTGCTGTTGAAAGAAAATCCAGCTGGTGTTGATCCCTTTGCCCCAGAAAATATTCTCATTCTGGCCATCGGTCCGGTAACTGGAACTCCCATATGGGGCTCCTGTCGGTACGGCATTTATACAAAATCACCACAAACTGGTTTTTATTCTGAATCGTATTCGGGTGGAACCGTTGCCGAATATATGGCCAAAACAGGATATGATGCAATCGTTATTCAGGGGGCTTCGGAAAGCCCTGTTTGGCTCGAAGTCTTTGAAGATGGTGTTCGATTTCACTCCGCACAGACCCTATGGGGCTCTGACACCTATCAGACTGAGGATCAGATTCGACAACTCATTGCGGAAAAAAATCCGCATCACCCTAAGGTAGGGGCCATCGTCATTGGCCCGGCCGGAGAGAATGGAGTCACCTTCTCGGTTGTAGAAAATGACTATTGGAGATCCGCTGGCCGAACCGGGGCAGGCGCTGTGATGGGCAGCAAGCGGATCAAAGCCATCGCCTTTTGGGGTTCCCGAAAAAAAGAAGTTGCCGATGATACACTGGTGTCCGAATTCGCCCGACAGATTGCCAAGAGGGGCAAAGATGATGCAGGTGCTAACGCCTACAAGAGCATGGGTACGCCCATGCTGGTTAAGATCACAAATGAAGCCGGTGCGTTTCCGACCCGTTACTGGCAAAAAGGTACCTACGAGCACTGGGAAATGATCAGCGCCGATGCCCTCCATGAACATTGCACGGTGAAGCCCCGTGCCTGCCTCAAGTGTTTTATGGCATGCGGTAAATTGAGCACCGTCAAAGAGGGAAGACATGCGGGCCTCAGGATTGAGGGACCGGAATATGAGACCATTTATTCCTTCGGAGGCCTGTGCGAGATCCCGAGCATAGAAGATATCATGTACCTCAATGACCTATGCGACCGACTTGGGATGGATACTATTTCAGCAGGCAACCTGGCGGCCTTTACCATAGAGGCTGCCAGACAGGGAAGGATTCCATTGAGGATAGACTACGGCGATGTAGATGCCATTGCCACGCTTCTGAAAGATATGGCCTACAGGAGAGGTATAGGTGATATCCTTGCCAGAGGAATAAAAAAGGCTGCCCAGGAATGGGCCATGGAGGATCATGCTATTCATGTCAAAGGTCTTGAGCCAGCCGGGTATGACCCCAGGGTGTTAAAGGGGATGGGCCTCGCCTATGGGGCCTCTGATCGTGGAGCCTGTCACCTAAGGGCCACCTTTTACAAACCAGAATTGACCAGGATGATTGATCCTGACCAGATCGAAGGCAAGGCGGCCATGTTTGCCGAGTGGGAAGACCGCCTTACTATCTTTGATACCCTTGTCCTCTGTCGCTTCTATCGGGATCTGTATCAATGGGAGGAACTGGCTACTATTATTGAGGGCACTATGGGCCTGAGACTCACCAAGGTTAATATGCGTTCCATAGCCTCATCCATCACCGATAATACTCGCAGGTTCAACATCAGCGAGGGCCTGACACCAAGAGATGATCAGTTGCCTCCCCGCTTTCATGATGAGGCCTTAGAATCAGGCAAGGTGATTACGCGGAAACAGATGAGGCAACTGCTGGAGGAATACTATCAGGCTCGTGGATGGGATAAGACCGGAATTCCTCCCGAGGAATAGGGTGCGGGAGGAGGAGATGGGGAAATGCCAGATGATCGAAGCTCACAAGGGAAAAACCCTGAATTTTTTGCTTGACATGGTGAAATCTTCTCTCTTATGCTTACTGCTCTCAATGCGGGTTCTTATCACACAAGATGAAAGGAGGGAAGTGGAATGAGAAAATCTACATTATTTGTGATCTTTGTCGTGGGCGCTTTTGTATTGTCCATTTCCGCAGCGCCCGCATTAGCAAAAACAAGAGCCACCTGGCCTGACAAGTGGTGGCCTTCAAAGTGGGGACCTGGTGATGAGAAGGGCGCCTTTAACCTCATCACCCCCGCGAAGGTAAGGTCAGCCATCAAGCTGGTCACGAAGGGCAAGATTTACCGGACGGGCATGACATATGAGCCGGGCATGCCCTTGTTTGGGAAGCGTACCTATGCGCTCCACATCCCCGGTCTGCCATTGGGGGGACCGCTCGGTCCGCATCAAATCGTCTGGAACGATGAGTTCATCTGCGGAGAACTCGGCCAGATTGGAACCCAGTTCGATGGCCCTGGCCATGTGGGCATCAGGTGCAAGGACGGCGTGGACAGGTGGTACAATGGTGCCGAGCTAGCAACAGGTGAGCACGTCTATGGCTTCAAGGTGAACGGCGTTGAGAAGCTCGGTCCGTGCGTCACCCGTGGCGTTTTGATTGACATGGTTGCCCTCAAAGGCCGAGGCATGAACAAGGCTGAGGTCATTTACCCAAAGGACATCGAGGCCTGCATCAAGAAGGCCGGCATTGCCCCCATAGGCGAGGGCGATTGTGTCATATTCAACACCGGCTGGGGCCGCTATTGGGGTGACCCTGCAACCTTTAACTCCGGCTGCCCTGGCATTGGGGTGGATGCCGCCGAATACCTCATCGCCAAGAACGTATCCATGCTGTGCTCGGATACATGGCCCATCGAGGCAGTTCCAGCAGAGGAAGCTGATAGGCCCTTCCAGGTCCACTGCCTCATGCAGCCGGTCAACGGCATCTGGTTCCTCGAGAACCTGAGCACAAAGGTCCTCAGTCAGATGGCGAAGGACGGTGTTTATGAGTTCCTCTGGATCTACATTCCGGTGCAATTCGGCGGAGCTACGGGATCACCGGGCGAGGGTATTGCCATCAGGTAGGTAGGTCAAGAGTATCCTTCGGATTTGTGATAAGGACTCGCACCCCCGCCCTTCCGGGCGGGGGTTTTTTATGGAAAAATCACCCCGATATCGCTGAATCCGTTTTTTTACTTCGTTCTTCGATTGCAGAGATAGCCTTCTCCGCCTTGATTCTCAAGGGTACATAGTACAAAACCGGGCCGTCAGGATGGGGGTTGTCGGGGGGCTCCGCACTCTTATCCCGCCATTCGGCAACCTTTGATCTAAGGACTGGCAGGGCCTCAGCACTTCCCCCAAAGGACAATACATCCAATGCCCCCATCATCAGCTGATGGTCTTCCTCCCTGTTCACTATCTCTATCAGGTGCTCGTCCAACTCGGGGTCTTTGAGGCCATTCAGGATATAGGGGACTTCGGATTTTCTATCCAGATCGAGCCGGTCATACCTCTGCCAGATCCGATCCACTATGGTTGACGGACCGAAGTTAATCAGGGCATGTGCAACGGCCAGGCGGCCCTGGAAATCGTATGTCCCAAGCCCAAATTTGCTGAAGGCCACCCTCTTAACCAAGGCGTGGAGCATGTCCTCCATGAGCGGTATGGATTCGGTATCCTTTAGTTCGACGATGTACGTCGCCGCCCTCCTCATAACGAGGGGATCGGTGCTCGTGATCAGGGCCTTCCTGATGTACGGCAAGGCTTTTTCCCCCTCTTTCTCATAGATTATCCTCAGGTCAGCCAGCGGTTTATTGAGACGTTCAGCGCCCGGGCCATAACCAGCCCAGCACGCAGGGCAGGCCTCCACCCTGCTTGCCATCCCTTGCCAGAGCAAAGGAATAATAAGAAGTACCAGCCAGATAGATTTCCCCTTCATCATAGCTCTCATCTGTCGAAATCTCCCGTTCGTTCCATGGGCTCGCACTTTTCACCCTCCATGCGATAGATGAAGCCCTCATCAGGCGAGGGATCCACCCTTAACTTCCCCGTACAGGCGACCGGGTCGAGCCGGTGAAAGGCAGTGGGCTTTTCCATCTCCACGAACACATATTGATTGTATTCAGGGCGCGGCCCATAGCAACACGTCTGAGTTGTGCGGAGGATGCAAAAGTACTGGATGGCCGCTCCCTCCTGCAGGGGATACATGAACCCGACGATCTGGAATCTACGACCGTCCAGCTCTTTTATGGTCTCGGGAGGTGATGGGTTGTCGCCGATCCTGTACTTCCACTTCATAAGCTCTCGAAACTTCAGCCGAGGCGCCTTCTTGGAATCCAGGACAACGGAGTCCTCATCGATGCCGATTGTCTTATGCCCCACGGGGCCCGTCTCTTTCCTGATCCGTACCTTGGTCCCCTTGGTATCCGGTTTCTTATCCGACTTCTCCTGCGCGTAAGAGATCTGCCACAGGCCCTGGGCCAAACAGACAAGCGCAACGCTAACGATAGTTACTATGAGGACTTTTCCCTTCATCGCTGCCCTCTTGTCCGCCCCGAATCGATAGATTCCTTATTGGGCCTCCTCCCACGTTCCTAGGCCATGAGAGGGATTATATCCTTCAGGGTATTTGATAAAGAGCCTCTGCTTGATTCCCTTGAACTCCACCTCCCCTTTTGCCCTAAACTGCTTAACACCCTTCAGCCAATCGGCCTGTGCTATAAAATGCGAGCACTGGCCCACCTTCTCTCCGGCCAGCCTCATGGGGGCCGCCTTCAGGACCAATTGCATTTCTCCCTTGCCCGGTACGGTCACCTTGAGGGGGATCTCCTCTGCCTTCACCTGGACAGCGCGATCAGTATCCTGATGACCTACGAACCAGGCCTCCAACATATCCCCTTCAATAATGGTCTCAATGTGGCCGGCGTCCTTACCGACGGCACATAACACCCCGTCATGAACGGCCTCATGACTGTGGCCGCCCTCCTCCTCGTGCTCGTGGTGTTCCTCACCATGGTGCGCTTCTTCCCCGTGGTGCTCCTCACCGTGATGGGCCTCTTCACCGTGGTGCTTTTCAGCACCTGAACAGATCAAGGGACTGCCAAAGAAGGCCACTACGCTGATACTCAGCAGTAAGATAAGCATGTTCTTTTTCATTACAATCCTCCCTTACTTCATGATTCTTGTCTCATAGCCCCGAGCTCTTGCAGCCGGGTAATACATTGACGTCATGAAACGGGTGAGAGGTTCCTCAGAACCCCCAGGCGATAGGCCTGAACCGCCGGCACCAGACCCGCCAGGATCCCCAAGAGGATCGCACCTGGAATCACCACCCAATCAATCATGGATAGGTAATCTGCAGTGAAATCCACCCCCGTCTCAACCTTAATAAAGTGGGCACCTATTGCAATCAACCAATGTCCAAAGGCCAACCCCAATATCCCACCCAAGACACTGATGATCAAGGCCTCGGAAATAACCAGTCCCATGACTGTCGTCCGCGTTGCCCCTAACGCGCGAAACAGGGCCAGATCCCGCCTCATCTCCCTCAAGGCTGACCACAAGCTAATGAACAGGAACAAGGCGGAAAGCGCCGTCAGTATGACCGCAATGGCGATGAGCACCCTATCAACCCAGCCGATGATGTTATGAAGCCTGGGCATCACCTCAGCGGGTACCACAAGTTGATTGCGGGTAGACTGATTTATCGCGAACTTCAGATCCTGAATAGCAGGGTGTAGGGCCCCTCCCCGGATGCGCTTGATCTTGATGTAGGCCCCGCTGATCTCCCTGAACTCCTCATGTTCCGCCATAATCACCGTCTCTTGGGGATGTCCTTCAAGCCCATAGAAGGCCTCAAGCGGGATATAGATCGCCCGATCATGCGGCGTGCCCGTCGGGGCAAGGATCCCCACAAACTCGAGAAAGTCCTGTTCATGGACCGGGTCGCCTTCCTGCACCCCGCACACCGGATTGAATACATCCCCCAGCCTTATATGCAAGCTCTTGGCAGCCACCCATCCGGCAACCGCCTCAGTCAGTGTCTCAAAAGCTCGTCCCTTCCCGCCCTCCTTCTCGGAAAAGGAGAAGGTCTTCCCCGGCAAGTATTCGAACTCAGTCAGAAATCTTTTGTCAATCGCATTGACCCTGAACCCACCATAAGAATGGCCCACAACAAACGGGATCGCCTGGGCAACAATTTTTTCCTTTTCCACTTCCTGATAGTACGTCCACTTGATCTTCCCTGGCATATTCTCCAGGTGATAGAGGGCATTCAGGACGATCTGAAGCGGTGATCCCTTCGGCGCCAGAACAGCATCCACTCCAAGCCCTACCGATGTGAATGTCTTGTGAGACTGCTCCTTAAAGGAATAGACTGCAACGAGCAAGGCAATTCCCATGGCGATGCTCACCGCCGCTAAGCCGCTGGAAAAACGATGATGTGTGAGACACTTGAGGACAATCTTCCAGAAACTCATGATCCTCCTCTCGCTGGGTTTTGATAGGCTTTGTTGAACTCCAAGAAGGTGACTGTCTTCTCAAACAAGGAGATCACCTCCCGTTCGTGAGTGACCAACACCAACGTGCAGCCGTACTTGTCGCAGATATCGAGCAATAGCCTCAGGACATCCTCCTTATTGACAGGATGCAGTGAGGCGGTCGGCTCATCAGCGAGAAGAAGCTTCGGCCGGTTCGCAAGGGCCCGGGCAACGGCAACCCTCTGCTGCTCCCCAGAGGACATCTGAGGTGGACGGTATTTCAGCCGATGTGAAAGCCCGACCTCGTCCAACAGGCGCTCGGCTTCCTTAACGTCGCTCTTACGCGGGGAAAAGCTCATACCCACGAGGACATTTTCCAAGGCCGTAAAACCCTGTAGCAGGTTGAAATTCTGGTATATGTAACCAATGTATTGGGCACGGAAATGGTCCCTACTTGCCTCGGACATCCCGTTTAAGGTGTGACCGCATACGGTGAGCCTTCCCCTTGTTGCCGGTAGGAGTCCCGCAAGGGCATGGAGAAAGGTGGACTTGCCACAACCTGACGGACCGAAGACCGCTACCTTATCACCTTCCTCTACATGCCAGCTGGGAACGTCAAGGACCTTAAACGCGTCTTTCCCGCTGCCAAAAACGATCTCAAGCGAGTCAAGATCAACTATCGTGTTATTCTTCTTACTGGCCACTACCTTCCCCTGGCGAAGTACAACATGAATCCACCGCTCACCATTTACTAGAGGATATGTTGTTAGCGAAGATCGGATATAGAGTCATAAGTCATAATAAAATTATAGTATTACGCCCTTTGGAAAGTCAACACAGAAGTAAAGGCTCGCCATCACTACAAAATCGCATCCTTTTTCCCAGCATATAAAAAATAGTGGAAACATGTGAGAAATAAATAGGGTAAATCCCGTATTTTTTGGAAAAATATCCTGTATTTGGTCATGGAGCCATCATGAAGAATAGAAAGTGTATGTCGAGGCACTACAAATCCTGGCCTGTCAACTATATTAATCAAGTCCGTTTGTCCCCGCTATTTGAATATCTCGCCTGTCTCTTTGTACCATAGGACCAGATCAAGATAGCTCATAGGTATTCGAACTGCCTCTGAGAATTCCTTCATCCTTTTTTCTATGTCCAAATACCTGCTCCTCGATAAGGAACCTGGAATCTCCTCTATTACCCCCAGGGATCGTAAGTTCTTCAATATATGCCTATCCAGAATTGCGAGATTCTGCTGGAAGCCAATGTTCCTCAAAAAATGGCTCGCCTCCTTGAAACCAATGCCCTTTACATTCTGAACCATCCATTCCCGTGCCTTATGGCCATCATCCATCCGACTGATAATGGACTTTAAGGAAGCTGTGCTATCACGCAAGAACTTTTCCCTCGCCTCAACGATATACGCCGATTTCTTGTAGATAAACCGCGCCCCATTCAATTCCCTCGCAATCTCACTGCTATCGCCGCTAAACAAAACGCCCGTTCTCACCATATTTTCAACGGCAATGGAGCAATATTTGCCCCGTGCCATGGGAGTTAAGATACAGAAGACAAGTTCAGCAAAGACTTTCTCTCTTGTGCCTGCGTTCCAGATTTCCTTAAACTCATTTAACCGCGACCCAATTTCTTCTCTCTTACGGTCAAAAATACTCTTAATCTCTTGGATTGGGTCATCTCCTATGGTTGAAAAATAGCCCATAGTACTTAGATTTGGATTTTCACATTGAGCAAAAAGTCCCTATTGGTCTATAATTTTTCAAGAGTAGTAGCTATATAGTGACAGGAGGTAAGATTCAATATAAAAGAAAACCAGTCAGTCCCAGACGAGTGCACCGATGGGCACATCGTATTCCAAGTATCAGGCCCAGCATCGATCCCAGGTTGAGAAGTGTCTTTTCAAGGATCGGCACACCTGAAAAAGGCCCTTTTCGACCAGATCCATTCCAGCTGAAGGCCTTGTCCGCCATCAAGCATTCTGATTGTCTCGTTTCAGCGCCAACCGGAAGCGGCAAGACATGGATTGCGATCGAGGCCATAGAGAGGGTACACAGAAACCACGGGAGGTCATGGTACGCATCTCCTCTTAAGGCCCTTAGCAATTCCAAGTACCTGGAGTTTGGGGCCCGTTTTGGCAAGGAAAATGTAGGCATAGTAACCGGCGACAGGGTTGAGAATCCAGATGCCCCGATTATCGTAGGAACTACCGAAATCCTCAGGAATCAGCTCTATGACGCCATGCATAAAGGAGAGGATTTAGCCGCAGATCTTGTTATTCTGGATGAAGCCCATTTCCTTGGGGATGGAGAGAGGGGTGTTGTATGGGAAGAGATCATGATATACCTTCCTGCTCGAATTCCCCTCCTATTGCTGTCCGCAACTGTAGGGAATTCTCATCAGATTGCAGACTGGCTCCAATCCCTGAGGGGAAAGGAATGCGTCGTAATTGAAGAGAGGGAAAGGCCGGTGCCCCTCTTCCCCCTCTTTTTTCACCCTACGGGAAGGCTCGTTCCTTTGCTTAGGAAAAAGGGTCTTGATAAAAAGGTAGCGGACTATTTAGGCAATCCAAGGAGTCCCAGCCTTACTTCTGGTAAAAGGCTTCCTCCATTTGGCGAGATAATAAATGTCTTAAGGGAATATAACCTTCTACCAGCCATATTCTTTCTAAAATCCAGGGCCGATTGTGATGAGGCACTTGACCTGTGCAAGTCAACGATGAGGCGCAACGATTCAAATAGGGGGGCCCTGAATAAACGGATTGACGGATTGACGAAAGCACCTCCTCGCCTCTCTCGACATAATCAGCTACGGCACCTGAGAACTATTGCAGTGGCAGCACACCATAGCGGACAACTACCACTGTGGAAATTGGTGATAGAGGATTTGATGAATGAGGGTCTGCTTCATGCGGTCTTTGCCACCTCCACAGTGGCCGCAGGGGTAAATTTTCCCGCAAGGAGCATCATTTTTCTTAACTCGGACAGATACAACGGGTACAGATTCGTTCCCTTGACAGCTACCGAGCTTCACCAGATGACAGGAAGAGCAGGCAGGAGGGGAATGGATAATATTGGCTTTGCCGTAGTGATCCCTGGGCCCTTTATGGATGCCCCCTTGATTGCAACTTTGCTGAAATCTCCACCAGAAGATGTCTTAAGCCAGATAAGGATCGATTTTTCCATGGTCTTGAATCTCCTCCTATCCCACAGACCTGAGGAGATCAAGGAGATCTTATTCAGCTCCTTTGCGAACTACCTGAATCTGAAAAATAGGGACAAGGGGATTGAAGAAAGGCTTAAGGAGACCGGTAAAAGATTAATGGAATTTCTTCCTTGCTCCCTTTGTGGTTCTCCGGAGTCCGTGCTCAATCTCTCAAGAAAAAGGGCCACCTTACGAAATGAGATCAGGAAAATAAAGGAGGAGGAAAGAAAGCTCGAAACGGACCTCTCTAAAATCGCCAACCTCGCCCCCGGAAGGCTCTTCCTTGATACCAGATCTCGCCTGTATTGTGTTATTAAAAGGCACGCGAAGAAAGACACATACGGTGTCCTTGCCTGCCGCCTCAAGTTCAGGAGGGGTAGAAAAAAAGCACCAAAGATGCGATTTTTTGCCCCGGAAAAGGTCTCAGCTATCCTGGACAAGGTGGTAAACATCCGATCAACTGACGAACCAACTGCTTTGCAGGTTCTCCTGTCCAGAGTGCCGGATGAAATACCCCCTCCCCTGAACGACCTGCCATTAGGAGAAGAGCAGCTCTCTGAAGTCAAACCATTGAAGGATCGGATCTTTCACCTTGAACAGGAACTTGATCATTTGATATGCAACAGATGTGAGCATTTTGCCCTCTGTCATGGGAGGCGAAACAGGTCGTTTAGAGCAGCCCTGAAAGGTTTCGCTAATCTATGGCAGGCAGCCAATGCTGTCAGGGAAAACCTCTGGGCTGACTTTGTAAGGCACCTAGACTTTTTAAAGGCCGAAGGCTATGTAAGGGATAATGGCACCCTGACAGATGATGGGAGGTGGGCATCTCAACTCAGAATTGATCAACCCCTTATGATTGCTGAAGGCCTCAGATTAGGCCTCTTTCCCGAATCAGATCCAGCTTTATTGGCCGGCCTCATAGCAACCTTTGTCTATGATAGGGAGATAGAGGCTGAATTTGACCAGTCGAAGGCCCCCAAGGAAGTAGTTAACGCATATCATAAGATGAAGGGCGGACTTCTACCACTCGTACAGCGGAAGACCGTGCAGGGATTTTCGGTAAGACCGATCCCATTGTGGGCAACAGCTACAATCCATGCCTGGGCAAAGGGGTTGGAATGGGAAGGGGTCTTAAGGATAGCGGATATGACAGAAGGTGATTTGGCCATGCTGGTTTCAAGAACTGCTGATAATTTAAGGCAGGTTGCCTCCCTCACCGAGGTTTATCCTGCTATTGCCAAGACATCGGCTCAGGCCATCTCCCTGATCCTTCGGGAGCCTGCTATCTATAATTAGGGACGAAGACAGAATAAATTTCTCAAGGATGGGGACAGCCGGTTAGAATTTGATCCCCGAGAGTTAAGATTCGAAATCCTAATTTCGAATCTCGAAACAAATCAGAAATCAAAATACCAAATGTACAAAACGTCTTTGATCTATATTTCACTGCTAGATAATGTCGAAACAATCTGAATACCAACCCATGCTCTTTTGGATTTTGTTTTTTGTAATTTGAATTTGTTTCGTATTTCGTGCTTAGGATTTCAGCATTCAAGGTCGGATACGCAAGATCTGATAGGACTTTCTAGAACCTGGGCGGCTCCGGCTTGTCTGGGTTAAAGGATACCAGCATGATACCCCTAAGGGATACAATACGTTCAAAAAACTATCCTGTAGCCAATACGGTGATTATTGTGCTCAATGTGCTGGTGTTTTTCATACAGCCATCTGCGGGTGAGAGCCTCAGGAGGTTTATCTTTAGTTACGGTCTAGTCCCTGCTCGGTACACAGTTCCAGCAATTTCCTCATACTTTACCTCTAGCCAGCAGCTCTTCTCCTTTGTGTCCTTTATGTTCCTCCACGGAGGATTCCTTCATCTCCTCGGTAATATGTGGTCCCTCTACATCTTTGGGGATAATGTGGAGGATAGGCTGGGTTCTCTCAGGTACCTTCTCTTTTATCTTCTGTGTGGTTTTGCCTCAGGTATCTCCCACCTTGTTGTCAACTGGAACTCTCAGATACCCACCATCGGTGCCAGTGGGGCTATTGCAGGGGTAATGGGGGCCTACATGGTACTGTTTCCCAAATCAAGGATCTTGACCCTCATACCTATCTTCTTTTTCTTCCAGTTTGTAGAGCTACCTGCTTTTTTCTTTCTTGGCATTTGGTTTATCTTTCAGTTCCTAAGCGCGGCAGCTACTGCGGGAGTAGGCGGTATCGCCTGGTGGGCCCATATTGGTGGATTCATCTTCGGGCTTCTCCTTCTCCGACTATTCCTGTTATTCAAGGAACCCCATTTAGGTGGGAAGCTCAAGCAAATAACAAAGAAGGGCAGATCTGACAGGATTCAAGTGATAAGGCCTGTCAGTTTTGGCCAAGACCCGGACATCCATGGGAACATAACCATAACCGGAAGAGAGGCCCTGTTTGGTGCCAGGAAGCTTGTCAACATCCCAGAAGGTTTCAAGAAGAGGATGTTTTTGGTAGTCATCCCTCCTGGCACATCGGAGGGAAGCAAACTGAGACTCTCCGGACTCGGCAGGCAATTGAACGGAGGTGGAAGAGGGGATCTTTACCTGAAAGTAAATGTGGAGGATTAGCCTCTTTTCTTTGAGGCGTAACCTTCTGAATCCAAAAAGGGGACAAAGAATATCAAGCACATGCCGGGGATGGACAGCAAAAACGTAAGCCCAAAGAATGCCCCATAGCCAAGCCTCTCCGCTAAGAATCCACTGGCTACGCCAGCCAAGACCCCACTAACATTCATCAGGCCTGAACCAATAGCGAAGTGAGCTGCCTTAAATCTATCCAGGCATGTTCTCATCAAGAAGGTTATGAGAACGGCCGTACCAAGGCCACCCGCAAGCTGATCAAAGGCGTGCACACAGGCCACCAAAAAGAGATTGAAAGGCCCTATAAATGTAACAACATCCGCACCCGTATTTAAGGCAACGTACTTAGCCACGCTTAGGGCCAGGCCCATATATACCAAATTGGTGAAATTTTGAGCCAGAAGGAACGGCCAGATCATCTTCTTCAATGAGAACTTGGCGATCAAGAACCCCCCTGCCATAGCCCCGACAATGGAAAAAGGTAGTCCAACTCCACCTGAGAGCCACCCGTAGTGGACCTTGATCCCAAGGTCAACCATAAATGGCGCAACCATGGAGGACAGCATTGATTCCCCGGTCCTCATGAGTATTATAAAGGCTATGGCTACCGCCATGCTGTCCCTAGCCATATATTCAAAGAAGGCCCGTGAATAAAACGATTCCCTATCCCTTAAAAGGAACTCCTTGATCCTGTTCCTGAACAGGGCGAGTCCAATTAACAAGACCACAAGCCCCAGTGCTACCCAGGCGGAAAAGCTTATCCTTCCCAAAAATGGCAGGGCCTCCAAAAACCTCCCCCCATATCTCTCCCAGAGGAGAGCCTTTACCTCCAAAAGGACTAGAACGCCCGCAACACCAACAACGAGGACCTTTATCCTCACTATCGGCTTCAACAGATCCCATATCCTCAATCTTTCGGCTTCAACATGGGGAAGAAAAAAGGTGTGATAGAGAAACAGAATTCCAAGGAATAGCGAGGCCGCAAAGAACGCGAAAAACCAGCCTGCTGTTGCGCCGATAGTAACAATTATGCCTGTTCCCGCCATCATCGCCAGGCGATAGGCCATTACCCTATAGCCTACGAATTTTGCCTGTCCCTGTTTATCAAGCGCCTCCATGTAGTACCCGTCGATGGCAATGTCATGCGTAGCTGAGAGAAATGCGCAGATAAAGAGCAGGCCAGCCACGAGCTTAACCCCATGAGGCAGGGAACTCATAAAGGCAACGAGAAAAAACAACGCAACCAAGAGGGATTGCATCAAAAGGATCCATTTCCTTTTTGTTCCATATTGGTCTATCAGAGGGCCCCATAGGAATTTAATAACCCACGGAATGCCAAAGAGGGATGTAAGCCCAATTGCCTCCAGGCTGACCCTCATATCCCGAAAAAACACAGATGAGACGATTCTTATGATGGTATAAGGAAGGCCCTCGGCAAAATACGTGGTGAATGACCAGACGTGGGGAAGCTTGAAAAAGAAATGCCTTTCCATTAGTTTATCTTGAACCTGCGGGCGGAAGTTCCTCTGCATGCAAATCCCTGTTTATATGAAATATCCCGGGGGGTCAATAGGCTGTTTTTTCGTTCTCATGGGGTTATTCCTGCTCCATTAGCCTGGAGTAGCTCCTTTCATGGTGCAGTGGTGTGGCCACTAATGGGAGCATTGACCGTAACTGTTTCCGCAATCGAGTCAAGTGAGATCAAATGGGATGATGAGGAAGCTTTACAAGAGCGTCCTGAAACACTCCTTGATTAACTAAATCTCGAAATTCCACTAAGATTATGCTACCGTGCTAACAAGTCGCAATAGAGGAGACAATACCATTGACCGAATCCTACAAGCTTCACATCCGTGACCTACCAGAGGAAGAAAAGCCCAGGGAAAAACTGAGAAAACATGGACCAGCGGCACTCAAAAACTATGAACTGATGGCAGTGATACTAGGGAGGGGCACAAAAAAAGAGGGAATTCTTGAGCTTGCCCAGAGAATCATGTCACAGTATGGTGATCAGGCTGCATTTTCTGAAGGGGATGTAGAGAAGATAGAGAAGGCTCTGGGGCTGTCGCCGGTCCAGGCCTGCCAGGTGGTGGCTGCCCTTGAATTAGGCAAAAGGCTCTTTGGAAAACAAACCGATGTTTTCTTGAGATCACCGGAAGAGGTCTTTCAATATGCAAGAGATCTTGCCAGATTAAAAAAGGAACATCTCAGGGGACTCTACCTTGATACAAGAAACAAACTGATAAGGGACGAAGTCATTGCCATCGGTACGTTAAATCAAAGTCTTTCGCATCCTAGAGAGGTCTTCCATCCAGCCATCGACTCCCATGCGGCAGCTATAATACTGGTCCATAACCATCCTTCAGGCGATCCCTCACCAAGCAAGGACGATATTGAATTAACAAAACAGATTTATCAGGCAAGCAAAATCCTGAGCATAGATATTCTTGATCATGTAATAATTGGCAATGAAAGATATTTCAGCCTGAAGGAGCAGACAGACATTTGGGCAAAGAGATAAATACTAAAGTGAATCCCTATGCTAAACCAAGCAGATACCAGAGCCAAACTAATCGACCCTAAACTCCATGAGGCAGGATGGGAAGAGGGTTTTATTTCAAGAGAATGCCATCTCACCCATGGCCGTATTCGTGTTGTGGGCGATACACATGTAAGAGAAAAGCATAAGAAGGCAGATCATTTCTGGGCAAGTGGAAATGTTTGGGGTGAAAGTCTCTTTTTAGTTGAGTTGAAAGACTTTGATGGGTAGTAGCATCATATCCGGTACCTACTTTAAGGGATAATACTGATGGAAAAGTATGAATATTCACCTCAACCCGTGACAGAGGCATTGTTAAAAGAGGTTACTGATAAGATTGTTCAAACTTTGAAACCAGAGAAGATATTTCTTTTTGGGTCATATGCTTATGGAGAACCTAAGAGAGATAGCGACCTAGATCTGCTTGTCATTATGGAGAGCAGTGAAAGCCCGGCAAAACGGAGAATACGAGTTAGTCGCTTATTCTGGGATAGACCTGTGGCAATGGATTTCGTTGTCAAAACACCAAGTGAAATTGCGGAGCGGATATCTATAGGTGATTTCTTCATCAAAAAAATCCTGACAAAGGGAAAAGTTCTGTATGACAAAAAAACTGGTTGAAGAGTGGATTTACAAAGCCCAAGAAGATCTTGAATCCGCACTTCACCTTGTCAAAAAAGATAAAAAGCCGGTCCCAGATTCTGTCTGTTTCCATTGCCAGCAGTGCATTGAAAAATATCTAAAGGCCTTTCTTGTTTTAAATAATATTGAACCTCCGGAAATACATGATCTTCAAAGACTAAAGGCTATTTGTATCAAGGTGGACAAATCCTTTGAGGAAATAGGCGAGGGACTGGATATCTTAAACGCGTATGCTGTAAATTTTCGCTATCCTGGTGAGGTAGCAACTACGGTAGAGGCTAATGAAGCGGTTCTTGTGATGAAAAAAGTTCATAAGTTTATTCGAGATAGGTTAAATTTAGGGCAAACTAAATGAGTGCCAAGAATGAGCAAGGGTGCCTGAGGTGAAGAATTAGAAAAGGGGAGAAGACAAGCCGTGTATAAGACGGGAATCGTGAAGGACAGAAGATATATCGATCACCGAACCGGTGACTTTCACCCTGAAAGTCACAGGCGCTTAGAGTTTCTCTATGACATGCTGAGCGATCCTGATATGAAGGACAAATACGTTGACGTTCCGGTGAGGGAGGCCACGGAGGAGGAGTTGCTCTACATTCACTCCAAAGATTATATAGATATGGTTGCAGCCACAGCCGGTAAGCCACGAAGTTACCTCGATGCAGACACGCAGACCTCCCCCGGTTCATACCAGGCAGCCTTACTTGCCGTGGGGGGCCTCTGTAATGCCATTAAGATGGTAAATAGTGAGGGGATAAACAATGCCTTTGCGCTTGTGAGGCCTCCAGGTCATCACGCTGAGAGAAGTAGGGGCATGGGCTTCTGCCTCTTTAACAATGTGGCGATAGGGGCCATATACGCCCAGAGAGAACTGGGTTTGAAGAAGATTCTGATTGCTGACTGGGATCTGCACCATGGTAATAGCACCCAACACTGCTTTGAAGATGACCCCTCGATCCTGTACTTTTCAACTCATCAATATCCATATTACCCTGGTACTGGCAGTTTTACCGAGGTGGGAAACGGTGGGGGAGAGGGCTACACGGTTAATGTTCCCCTGTCAACTGGATACGGGGATGCGGAATATATCACCATCTACCGGCAGATCCTTGAACCGATAGCCCTGCAATTCAAGCCTGATCTGGTGCTTGCCTCTGTAGGGTTTGATATTCATCAGGATGACCCGCTAGGGGGCATGTCGGTTACACCTCGTGGATTTGCTGCACTCACCCATATCCTTATGGAAATTGCCCGTCTGAGCTGCGATGGCAAATTGGTATTAACCCTGGAAGGTGGGTATAACCTGCAAGGTCTACGGGATTCGGTGAAGGCAGTCTTAAAGGAGTTACGAGGGGAAACAACAGCGGAGGACCGAGACTGGTCAGGTGATGGGGACAAAAGGATTCTGGATCCCGTGCTTGATGAGGTAAAGAGTATTCACGGCAGGTACTGGAAAATGACTGACAAAGTGACGGAGTAACGGAGTATTAGAAATTTTCCCTTATATACTCCACCGCATTCCTGAAGATGGCAATTCCTTCGCCCTCTTCCTTTTCAATGCTTCTGCCCAGCCTACCTAGCTCCTCCCTTCTAATAACCCAGTCTGGGTGGTTTGTGTAGTGATTGTAGGCCTCTGGATGGGGCATCAATCCAAATATCCTACCGGTAGAATCACAGATACCTGCAATATCATAAAGAGAGCCATTTGGATTAAATGGCCATTTGCCGTGTGCAGGGTTACTCTCCTTATCAGCATACTGGACGACCACCTGATTTTTCTCTATAAGTTTGTCGATAATTTCCTGTTTGGCATAGAACTTCCCCTCACCATGCCTGACGGGTAGATCAAGGCCGGAAATCCCCTTGGTGAAGATACAAGCAGTATCCTCTCTTACCTTAAGTTTGACCCAGGTATCGACGAAATTTCCCGAGTCGTTGTAGGTTAAGGCGACTTCTCTTGACCGATGATCCGCGTCAAAACCCGGAAGCAGTCCTAAGTTCACGAGGGCCTGGAAGCCGTTGCAAATGCCGATAATGAGTCTTCCCTCCCTGATGAAATCCTCAATCTCCTCACCGATGTTGTATCTCAACCGTGCAGCCATAATAACGCCGGCCCCGTGGTCATCTGCCCAACTGAACCCCCCTCCAAACACCAAGATATGGTAATCATCCAGAGTCGCCCTAGCGCCACTCTTCGGGCCTGATATCAATTCATTTATGTGGACCCTCTCTGTATCAGCACCAGCGAGCTTCAGGGAGAAGTCCGTTTCATAATCGCAGTTTAGACCGTATCCCGTAAGCACAAGTGCCTTGAGTTTCTTCATATGAGCCCCCCAAACGGCTCCTTCCAGGCATGCTTCAAATCGTCTATCCTTTCCTTAATAATGGTCTTATCGTCCATACCTGAAACCTGAAGCTTGCCAGTATCGGTCACCTTTCCTACACAGGCGTACTCCAGTCCATGCATTGCATCCTCAAAGGGCGCCCTCTTCCTCGGATCAATGGTGACGATAAACCTACCTGCAGACTCAGAATAGAGCAACCTCGTATTGGAAACCTTCTCTTTAGCTGGGATGGACCCCAGATCTATATCCATACCGAGGTTTCCGCCCATGGCAGAGAGTGCAAGGTGGACACCTAATCCACCCCTGCCAACGGCATGACAGGAGGAAACCAAACCATCCTTGATTGCCCGATAGAGAGCATGATAGAGAGGAATAGCCTTCTCCGCATCAACCCTTGGCACATTAAGGCCTATCCATCCCATCATCTGGTAGTACTCACTTGCCCCCAACTCGTCCCCTGTTATCCCAACTATATATAGAAGGTCACCGGGCACCTTCACCTCCATGGTCACACACTTCCGTACATCCTCCAGCACTGCTGTCGCCGTAAACTGGAGCGTCGGCAGACCAGATATCTTCTGAGTCATTCCAAAAGACCCCTTTACCTCACCATCCGTATACATACTGTCTTTCCCTGACAGCAGAGGTATCTCGAAGGCAAGGGTATAATCCCTCAATGCCCAACATGCTCGCACAAGTTGAGCCGCCTTATATTTTCCATCGGGGTTCTTAACAGGATCATAGATGATGGTTGGCCAGCAGAAATTATCCACACCCCCAATGCGGGCCGGATCGCCGCCAACAGCAACAAGGCGTCTCACAGCCTCATCAATGGTGACTGTTGTCATGTGATAGGTGTCGATGAGGGAGTAAAATGGGTTTATCGCCTGCGTAATGGCAATCCCTTTCAGGGAACCTAAGACTGGCCTTATAACTGCCGCGTCGCTTACCATATCGTAATCTTTCCCCACCAGCGGCTTTATAGCGCTCCCTCCCTGAACCTCATGGTCATACTGTCGTTGGATCCAGTTCTTTGCGCAGATATTCGGCCTCTTCAACATTGCCTTTAGGAGTGAACCCTGGTCTTCTGGTTCACCCCAGACAGGCTCCCTGAGCCCCCTGGATACAGGCGGGTTCCATTCAGCATCAAACTCCCACTGGGCAAATGATGATCTGAGAAGATCCATGTGCACATAGGCGCATGTCTCCTTGTTATAGGTAATATGAAGGTATCCGCTATCAGTGTACTCACCAATAACCGTGCTTTCGACCGCATGCTGCGCAGAGAGCTCTAAAAACCTCTTCATCTTCTCAGGCCGGACAGCCACCGTCATCCTCTCCTGGGATTCGCTAACCCAGATCTCCCAAGGATCTAATCCCTCATATTTGAGGGGTACCTTTTCCAAACATACGTGACACCCATTAGACCACCTGGCTGACTCCCCTACTGATGAGGACAGTCCGCCACCACCGTTGTCCGTAATGAACTCGACCAGCCCCTCATCCCTAGCCTCAAGGAGGAAGTCATGCATCTTTTTCTGAGTATAGGGATCTCCTATCTGGACGTGACCTGCAGGGGTCGTTTCGCTGTATGTCTCAGAGGCAGCCGTCACTCCATGGATGCCGTCTTTTCCTACCCTTCCACCGCACATGACTATCAGATCACCTGGATGGGTCTCCTTCAGGTGAGAAGAGGTGCTATCTATGGTTGCTGGCATTATGCCCAAGGCCGTTACAAAGACGAGACACTTTCCCATATAGGATTCATGAAACAGGACCTGCCCGAATGGAGTGGGAATACCGCTTTTGTTTCCGCCATCCCTTACCCCCTCAATGACACCATCCAGAAGTCGCCTCGGATGAAGGTGGGGCTTGAGCTCGCCGGCATAGTCCCTGGGGCCCACGCAGAACCCATAGGTGCCCAGGACTAATTTCGAACCCTTGCCGGTTCCCAGAGGATCCCGGTAAATTCCTACTATCCCCGTAATGGCCCCTCCGTACGCTTCCATATTGGATGGACTGTTGTGTGTCTCTCCAGTGATAACGTAATAGTGGTTTTCATCAAACCTCCCTACACCTGCATTATCCCAGAGCACTGAGATAACCCAGTCCTTTTTCTTCTTTATCTCTAGTGTGGGGCTTTCAATACATGTCTTAAAGAGGTTATCGACTCTCTGTTTACGGCCGGTAGCTATATCGTGGTACCTAAAGAGACCCCTGAAGGTATTGTGATTACAGTGGTCGCTCCTCGCCTGTGATATATACTCAAGCTCGACGTCTGTGGGGAGACCAGGCCCAACGGCCTTCCTCTCTAGAAGCACATCCCTTTGCAAGAAATACCTCCGGATAACTGGTATATCAGTTTCATGCAGTGCAAGGTTCCTTTCTATTGACAATCGCCTTAATTCATCGTCGCTCTCTACCGAAAATGTCCTCACTTGGGGTTCTTTGTTGAGGGCGACCCTTGGGATATTAATGCCAATTCCCCCCTTAGCATCCCATTCATCCCTATTGAATATCTTCCACTGCTGTATGATGTCGTTGGCCAGTATTTCCCTGGCTACTGTTTCTACATCATCCCCTTTCAGATGGCCCCTGATCTCGTATATCTTGGATGTGTACACGGACTCATTTTGACTGAACCTTATACCAAGAAGATCCTCTATGGCCTCAACCGCTGTGCTCCCTGCTGGATCCCTCACCCCTGGCCTGAGGCCCACCCATATTATCCAGTCGAAGTTATCCGCCAGAGGAAGAAAAGAGGATACCTCGGTAACCGGGTTGGTGAATACCTCAGTCCTAATCATCTCTAACTGATCCCTATTGAGATCAGCATCAATTGTTAACACCCTGATTACCCTGGTGTCAGTGACATTAAGCCCAAAGTAGGCGGATGCCTTGCGGCTAACACCCATCCCTTCTACATCAATCAACTCGGGCTTTAATCTTATTTCCAGTCTGGCCGGCATACTATCTCTTCTGATCCTCGCTTGTCGCTCTCGTTATAGAATGCAGAAGTCAGGAGTCGGAACGTGCTTTCTGCCAAACAATCAAATCTTGAAAACTCCTAGCTGCAGATTTCTTCATTCTGACTTCTGACCCCTTACTTCCATTGGCATTTACACGGAACTAATAATCTATGTGTTTTCCATGACAAGTCAATGAGAATCTACCCAGGGCCACGTCGTGGTCAAACCTAACCTATTGATTTTTAGGCCTATTGGTAGTTATGGGTATCTTTTTTTGATTATGCCCTCCCATAGTCTAGATTAGTGGGCGTTTCAAAAAAAATACCCATACCCTAAACTATGACGTTACCCTCGAATCTACCACGGGCAGTTGTCATTTCTTCCTTAAAAATATATGATGAGCCAGCTATGTAAGTCCTGCTTTCAGGGGGTGATAATATGGAGATCTATCTCATGCAACACGGCCCTGCCCTTCCCAAGGAGCAGGATCCTGAAGAGGGACTGAGCCCTGACGGAGAAGCACGGATTCATGCAACCGGAAGGGCCCTCAAGAAGATGGGGATCGGTTTTGACGTAATCCTTTCAAGCCCCAAGAAGAGATCCAGACAGACGGCTGCTATTGTAGCTGAGGAAGTCGGATTCCCACCGGAGCGGATTATGCAGACGGAAAAGGTCAAGGCCATGACCCCTCCAGAGGAAACTATCGAGGGCTTATCTGAGTATGCTGGCAATAAGAGGATCCTCATAGCCGGGCACCTGCCATCGGTTGCCGAGGTAGCATCGTTTTTGTTGACGGAAGGTCCTAAGGCAACAATAGAGTTCGAAAGGGGTGGTTGCTGCAGGATCGACGTCGAAGAACTACCTACACACTCAGGGCATCTCAGATGGTATTTGACCCCGGAACAACTCAAATTGATAGCATCCTAAAGTTACACCTACACAGGGGGGGATTCTCCAATTTCGACCAGCCTTTGCTCATTTAGAATCAGTATTTGACCGGGAGGTAGTTACCATACCATGGTTTTGCATAAACATCCTTCGCCTCACATCAAGAACATCGGTTTTATCTCTACAAGGATTGCTGGAACAGATGGAGTTTCCCTTGAGATTCAGAAATGGGCGGATGTACTTGAAAGAAATGGATATAATTGCTTTTATTTCGCTGGAAGCCTAGACAGGCCGGAGGAGAGGTCCTTTCTTGCCGATGAAGCCCATTTTGAACATCCCTTGATTGAAGAAATCAACAGCGATTTATTCGGGAAAAGAGTCCGAGGACGAGAGACATCAGACGCTGTCCAAAAAATCAAGGATCAATTAAAAGGGCTCCTGTATGATTTTGTTAAGACGTATGATGTAGATCTTATTATTCCTGAAAATGCCTTGTCCATACCCATGAATGTCCCTCTCGGACTTGCAATTACCGAGTTCATTGCTGAGACATGCCTGCCAACCATCTGCCATCACCACGACTTCGCCTGGGAGAGATCCCGGTTCCTGGTAAACTCCTGCAGGGATTACCTAAATATGGCCTTTCCTCCTCATCTACCATCTATTAGACATGTAGTGATAAACTCCCTGGCATCAGAGCAGTTGAGCTACAGGAGGGGGATTTCTAATGTCGTAGTCCCAAACGTACTGGATTTTGCTCATGGGCCCTCACCAGCGGATGATTATTGCAACGATTTGCGGGAAAGGATTGGATTGAAAGGGAATGACCTCTTTATTTTACAACCAACAAGGATTGTGCCCCGCAAATGGATTGAGCGTTCTATTGAAATTGTCAGGAATCTGAATCTACCTAAGCCAGTGCTGGTGATCTCCCATGCATTGGACGATGAAGGTGACGACTATCATGTACGGATTAAAGATTACAGCAAGAACATGGGAGTAGAGATCGTACATATCGATCATCTAGTATCGCCCCGAAGGACTGTAAGTCAAAAGACAGATAAACTCTACACCATTGCCGATATCTACCAGAGTGCCGACCTGGTCACCTATCCCAGTGGATATGAGGGGTTTGGGAATGCCTTTCTGGAGGCAATCTACTACAGAAAACCTATAGTCGTGAATCGGTACTCCATTTACATCTCGGACATTGAGCCAATCGGGTTTGATGTCATTATCATAGATGGCTTTGTAGCTTCTAAGACTATCACGCAAATCAAGGAGATATTGAACGATAAGGGTAGGCTGCAGGCCATGGTTGAGCATAACTACCAGCTTTCTATGAGATATTTCTCCTACGAGGTCTTGGAAGAGAAATTACTGCACCTAATCCGTACATTTGGATAGGAGACCGCGGATGAGGCAGTTCAAAATTGCCCTGTTGCACTATACCTGTCCTCCAATCGTCGGTGGAGTGGAGGAAGTCATCCGACAGCATGCCTCCCTATTCAAGCGCTATAACCATGGGGTAAAGATATTTGCTGGCGATGGTGCCAGATCAACTGATGAATATGATGTGGAAACCAACCCTCTGCTGAGTTCTCGCAACCTCAGAATCCTCCAGATCCAAGAAAACCTGGCCAAACGATCTCGTGACCTGGAATCCTGTTCAGAGGAGATTTTCAAATATCTTGCCCGGGCTTTAGAGAACTTTGATGTCCTTATTGCCCACAATGTCCTCACCATGGCCTATAATCTTCCTCTAACCTCTGCCATTCATCGGCTGGCGAATAGTGGAAAAATAAAGGTTGTGAGCTGGGACCACGATTCTGCCTATTTCTATACCCCTCCTCCAATTGATTTGAGAAGTCAGCAGTGGAATATCTTGAGGAAATACAATCCCAATATTCACTATATTACCGTTTCAGAGGAAAGGAGGAGACAGTTCCACGAGTTATATAAGGTCAATGGGATTGATGTTATTGCTGATGGAATCGATCCCATCCGCCTCTTCAATCTAGCTAGCAATACTATTAGGATGATCAGGGCTGAGCACCTCTTCGAGGCAGACCTTCTCATGGTACAGCCATGTAGGTTACATCCCCGTAAGAATATTGAGCTTTCTATCCGTGTTATAAGGGCCCTAAAGGATAAGGGAGTGTATGCGCGGCTCCTTCTCACAGGCGTGTACAACGCCCACGAAAAAAAGACAATCGAGTATTACCATAAAATAAAGAAGCTGGCCGGACAGTTACACGTCGAACGCGACATCCTGATTGTAGCGGAATATTTCTCCGAAGGAGGAAAGGATTTGACAGGGGAGACCATCATAGTGCGGGATTTCTACCTGATCGCCGATCTGCTATTTCTGCCCAGTCTCCAGGAAGGGTTCGGTATTCCCCTTCTGGAGGCAGGGATGTTGAAGGTACCCATTGTGTGTTCTGATATCCCCCCTTTTAGGGAGGTTTGCGAAGAAAATGTCCTGTATTTCTCCTTAAAAGACTCACCTGCTCAGATTGCAGATCAGATTCTCGCCTTTATCACTAACCTCAAGCCCCACGGGATGTTCCACCGTACTATCCAGAATTATCTGTGGGATAATATCTATCACAGGATGTTATTGCCATTTCTTGAAAGGGTTATCGGTTAGAAGAGTTAATGAAACCTTCATTGGAAAAGTTTATATGTAGCCACACATGAGACTTCCCTAAGACCTCGTTTTCACAAGAAAATGGATTAATGGAAAACGCAAGAGAAACGTACCCTCAACATCTTCCCCTCCTTATCACCCTTCCTCCAAATCTCCTTCTGATCTCATCCATGGCCTCGTCGGTCTTTCGTTCCTTCTCCTCTTTACCCCATAACGTAAAGAAGGAGCCCTGAGCTTCTTCTTTGGTCACTTCCAGGTTGGAGACAGCAACCCCTACGAGACGAACTTTTCTCCCTGGAGGGGAATTCAAGAGCAATTTTACGGCGGAATACGATATGATCTTGGTGCTATCTGTAAAGTGGGGGATAGTAAGGTTTTTGCTCATCTCCGAAAAATCATCGAGTTTTATCTTTAATGTGATAGTTCTTGCTTTGAATCCCCCCTTTCTCAACCTGCATGCCACGTTATCCGCATGGGAGGCCACCAAGGACTTTAAACGGGTGAGATCGTCGGTATCTAGTTGAAGGGTTTCCTCTGAACTAATTGACTTGACCTCTCTAAAGGGAACTACAGGAGAGTTGTCTATTCCTCTTGCAAGTTCATACAGCCTAAGGCCGAACTTTCGAAAGCCCTTCAAAAGTCCCTCTTTGTTGAACCTCTTTAAATCCCCAACCGTTTTAATCCCATAATGCCTTAGGCCTTCAAGTGTCCTCTTTCCAACACCAGGGATCTTTTCAACAGGCAATCTCGATAGAAATGAGCCCACCTCATCTGTCGATAGTATGGTCAAACCATCCGGTTTGTGCATGTCAGATGCAACCTTGGCCAGGAACTTGTTCGGGGCAATACCTATGGAACAAGTCAGGCCTGTTTCTTCAGCTATTCTCGCCTTTATGTGCCTGGCTATCTCGTCGGCGCCCCCAAGAAGGGCTTCGCAACCCGTGACATCTAGGTACGCTTCATCAATAGACACCTGTTCAAGGAGAGGGGTAAAATCCTTTAATATATCCACGACCTTTCTAGAAACCTCTTCATATCTGTCCTTCCTTACCGGAAGAAAGATGCCCTGAGGGCATTTCTCCTTCGCCTCGAATATGGGCATAGCAGAGTGGACGCCAAAGCCTCTGGCCTCATAACTGGCCGTAGAAACTACCCCCCTACTGGTAGGGCCACCCACGATCACGGGTTTGCCTTTCAGCGAGGGATTGTCCAGCACCTCGACCGCAGCAAAAAAGGCATCCATATCAATATGGAGGATAGTTCTGGCCACAATTTTTACCAAGGTCAGATTTTATCATAGTGAGAGAATTGCATAGTGAAGGTGGCCCTCCCCTGAGAGGCAGAGCGCAGGCCTGTCGAATAGCCAAACATATTGGAAAGAGGCACTACAGCCGCCAATATCTTAACTGTTGCTTTCGTCGTGATCCTTTCAATTCTGCCACCTCTGGTATTCAGGTCGCCTATCACATCGCCTACAAACTCCTCAGGAGCGATTACCTCAACCTTCATAACAGGCTCCAGGAGAACGGGCGAGGCAAGCTCACAGGCCTCTTTGAAAGCCATCGATCCGACAATCTTGAAGGAAAGTGGGGTGGATAGCGCTTCTTTTGCGGTGGCATCCAAGAGAGTGGTTTGCACGTCAATCACCGGATAACCCATCAAGACCCCGCTCCCTGATGCCTCCTTTACCCCTTCCTCTACGGAGGCAATAAATTCCCCTGTCACTAGGGGATTTGAACAGTTGTTGACAAACTTAGATCCCTTTCCCCGCTCCAAGGGCGAGACCTCTATCTTAATGCCCGCAAAGTGCATGGCACCGCCCCATTCTCTATCAAATACTTTCTCAACTGCCGCCGTGTCACTTATGGTCTCTCTGTAGACAACCTGTGGTTTTCCGGTATTTACATCAAGCAAGAATTCCCTCTTGAGCCTTTGGGCTAAGACTTCCAGATGAAGCTCACCCATACCGGAAATTACTATTTGGCCAGTATCCTCATCGGAAGCAAACTTGAAGGTGGGGTCCTCATCTGCCACTTTTGCGAGGGTATCTAAGAGCCGTTCCTGGTCCCTCAGCCGCTTTGGCTCCACAGCCATGGACATTACTGGCTCATCGAAATCCATCGACTCAAGTAAGATAGGATGACCCTCTTCGCAAAGGGTGTCGCCAGTAGTGGTCTGCTTTAAACCCATCACGGCAACGATGTCACCGCATATAGCCTGGTCTATTCTCTCCCTTTTGTTTGCATGCATCCTCATGACCCTGGCTACCCTTTCTATGACATCCTTTGTACTATTATAGATTAGGGAGCCCTGTCTCATTATTCCGGAGTAGATCCTGAGATACGTCATTCTTCTTCCCTGATCCATCGCAACCTTGAAGGCCAGAGAAGAGAGGGATTCCTGCGGGCTTGGGGGCCTGCTTTCAGGTTCTTTTGTCTTCGGATTGATACCGGTTACCGGTGGAACATCAAGCGGTGAGGGGAGGAATTCAACGATCCCATCCAAAAGCGGCTGTATCCCCTTATTTCTTAGCGCTGCCCCACAGAAAACGGGAACAAGCTTTAACTTTATGGTGCCCTGCCTGAGTGCCCTCTTGATGGACTGGCTATCTATTTCTTCTTCAGATAGGTACTTCTCCATTATGCTATCATCACTATCGGCTAGTAGTTCCAGTATCCTCTCCCTTCGCCTGATAGCCTCTTGCATATAATCCTCTGGGATAGCGATCTTCTGAAACGAAGCTCCGAGATCCTCTTCATTCCAGACAATAGCGCTCATCTCCAACAGATCAATGACACCCTGGAACCCCTCCTCCTGTCCCCACGGTAGCTGAAGGATCAACGGGGTGGCGCCAAGCCTATCCCTTATCATCTGTACTGTACCATAGAAGTTGGCTCCAGGCCGATCCAGCTTATTGACAAATGCTAGCTTTGGAACCCCGTACCTATCCGCCTGATGCCACACGGTCTCTGACTGAGGTTCCACGCCACCCACCGCACAAAATACCCCTATTGCCCCATCCAAGATCCTCAAGGACCTCTCAACCTCAATAGTAAAATCCACATGTCCCGGTGTATCTATGATGTTTATTGTGTGCCCAAGCCAGGTGCAGGTCGTGGCGGCAGATGTTATTGTTATGCCCCTCTCCTGTTCCTCAGGCATCCAGTCCATGACAGCCTCCCCATCATGAACCTCGCCCATTTTGTGAGACCTGCCGGTGTAATAGAGTATCCTCTCGGTTATGGTAGTCTTGCCAGCATCGATATGGGCTATGATACCTATGTTGCGTGTTTTCTTAAGTTGCTGCATTGACATAGCGAGTAAATCTAAGGTATCTTTCAAATGCTGTCAAGGTGGTATACAGGTGACTACAGCGACTGGCAAGACCTTGATGGAGATATACAATCTCCTCTTTTCCGCCTTCGGCCCCCAAAACTGGTGGCCAGCAGAGACAGAGCTTGAGATGATGGTTGGCGCTGTCTTGACCCAGAACACCAGCTGGAATAATGTGGAAAAGGCCATCCAGAATCTAAAGGAAAGAGATCTGCTGTCCGTAAGAAAGCTCAGTCAGACACCCGCATCTACCCTAACCGGGTACATCAGGCCTGCCGGGTACTATAATGTCAAGGGCAGGCGTTTGAAGAATCTTCTCAAATTAATCGAGGATAAGTACAACGGCGATACAAAGGGGCTCTTTTCCCTGGACACCAACACTATCAGGAAAGAGCTTTTGTCCGTAAAGGGAATTGGAATGGAAACAGCGGATAGCATTGTCTTATATGGAGCTGGAAGGCCTCTCTTTGTCGTTGACGCATACACCCACAGGATCTTAACAAGGCATGAGCTCATTGAGAAAGAGGTAGGATACCATGATCTGCAGGCTTTTTTCATGGACAATCTCCCGCCCGATGTTGAACTCTTCAAGGAATTTCATGCCTTGATCGTCAAGACGGGAAAGTATTTCTGTAGGAAAGACCCCCTCTGTTCTACGTGCCCCCTCAATAGGCTGCATAGGAAAGAGTATGATTAAAACATACCTTAGGGCACTGAGGCTCCCATTTCTTGCAGGCTCGATAATACCATTGATTACTGGCTCTGCCTTTGTGTTTCAAAGGGGATGGTTCTCCCCCCTTGCCTTTCTCATGGCCTTGGTAGGTGTCGGTGCACTTCACCTCGGTTCAAATCTGCTAAACGACTACTATGATGCCTTAGGGAGTGATCCAATCAACATGAGGCTTACGCCATTCAGCGGCGGAAGCAGGGTAATTCAGGAAAATGGCATAGCACCCAATACAATCCTCACTTTATCCATCATATCTCTTTCGATTGGGACCGCATGCGGGATCTGGTTTGCCCTCTGGGGTAGGCCTTACGTTCTATTAATCGGCCTGTGTGGTCTCTTGGCAGGTTGGACATACTCAAGTCCACCCTTTAGACTCATGTCGCGCGGTTTGGGCGAGCCTTTGATCTTCCTTGCCTTTGGCCCCCTGATAACCCTGGGGATATACTATGTTATGACTGACAGCCTTTGCTGGTCTGCCTTTTTGCTAGGCATACCTAATGGCTTCCTTATAATGGCCGTGATCTGGATAAACGAGTTCCCAGATTATCAGGCGGACTTGGAGGCCAACAAAAGAAATCTAGTCGTTAGGCTCGGCCTGAACAGGGCCCGCTATCTATATTGCCTGATAATGGTCCTCCCATTTTTGGCCATTATTGTTCTTATCTACGTAATAGGTCTTCCCGTCCTTGCTATAATAGCGCTCGGCGCCTTTCCCCTTGCAGTTAAGGCCATTCAGGTACTATGGAGGAGATACCTTTTCTTCAAAGACCTAATCCCGGCACAGGCCCTGACTATTCAAACGCTGGTCTCCGTGGGCTTACTCATCTCAGGGGCACTTGTCATTAGCGGAGTTTTTGGTCAGTAAAATGTCAAAAAGGGGACTAATTCTCATATCAGCTCTGTTAGCCTTCTTCCTGTGTGCATTTGTTGTCCTCTACATAGGGTATTTCTTGATAAGCCCTGCAGGGGTGGATGAAAAAGAAGAGGTCTTTATAGTGAAAAAGGGGGCTGGCCTAAGGGCAGTCGCCACTGAACTTGAGGAAAGGCGGCTTATCAGAAGCAGGCATTTGTTTATGGTCTGGGCGATTCTGAGAGGAGGCACACGGGATATAAAGGCAGGTGAATACACCCTTAGTCAGTCATTGCCCCCGGTAAGGATATTCCATATTCTTGCGTCTGGGGCAGTCAAGACTTACCCTGTAACCATCCCTGAAGGCCTTACTGCTGAACAAATCGCTGACATCCTGGCCAAAAAGAATCTAATCGACAAAGGGGAATTTATGTCTCTTGTTGGGGATAAAACCCTTGTAGCCTCCTACCATATTGATGGGCCAAGCTTAGAGGGCTACCTCTACCCTGATACATACTTGATAAGCAGGGATATGGGGGCAAAGGGGCTCGTTGACCTTATGGTTAATCGTTTCTGGCATGTCTATAATAGCCTGATAAGGGATCAAAAATCCTCCGCAGGCGGACTGTCACAGCTAAGGGAGGTAGTAACCCTGGCCTCCATAGTAGAAAAGGAGACTGGCCTTGCTGAGGAAAGGCCTATAATCGCATCGGTTTTTCTCAACCGCCTCAAAAAGAGGATGAGGCTTGAAAGTGATCCAACCGTCATCTACGGGCTCAAGGATTTTGACGGAAACCTGAAGAGAGAGGATCTTCGCACCCCCAGTCCTTACAATACCTACATTCACCATGGCCTCCCTCCTGGACCCATCGCCAATCCTGGAAGAGAGGCCCTCTCAGCGGTAATAGACCCGGTAAAAACAGACTACCTCTACTTTGTCTCCAAAAATGATGGGAGTCATTATTTCTCTACTACTTTAAAAGAACACAATAGGGCCGTTGCGAGGTTTCAGAAGAGGCGCCGTTCTCCATTGGGGACACCACGATAGATCTAACACGGGGCTCTACACCCCTTAGGAAAAAGTGGATAATATCTTGGATGTGACCTCCATCCGTCCCTGCCGGGCAAAAAGGAGAAAAAAACAGTTCCAAGAAAAGGAGGGTTAAAATGAAGAGAAGGTATTTTAGGACATTTTTGGCCATCAGCTCTTTCCTCGTCTTTTCCAGTATCCTTTTGACCTCAGTGTGTTCAGAACCAACCAAGGGCCTCAATAAGGAGATTAATCATCCACAACTGACTGTTCATCCTGGGACAATTCGCCTGGGCGTGGCAAAATTGAGGGCAACGAATATCGTCTTTAGCGGCTCGGGCTTTGAGCCCGGTGATAGCGTGTTCATAAAACTCCTTGAGGTGCCAGTGAACGAAAAAAGGGTTGATCTGCCAATAGCCTCTGCCGATATAGAAGAAGATGGTACCTTTAGTGCTAAGGTGGGAACCCTGACCAAGGTCTCTGATTTCCTGAGGGCCGAAATTGGCTCAAACGAGAAGATGGAAAATATCATAATCATAACAAGGCCACCCATACCTGTCGGTACATACCGTGCGCGGGCAATAAGCATGTTCTCGGATACAGAGGCTGAATGTACCCTGACGGTAAAGGGCCCCTCATTGATAGATAGAATCAAAGACTGGATAGGCGTCAAACTGGGCAAGATCGTCAAGAAACATTAAGGTCACACATTCCAAAGTCATGGTGCGTAAAAGCCGTCCCATCCGTGGGGTGGCCTTTGCATTGAGGGATAATCACTTCGAGGAGGCATCTGTAGCATGAGCGTAAAAGTGTTTGTGCTAGTTAGTTATTTCATTATTGTACTGCTCATCGGCTTCATAGCACGTACGCGTTGGAAATCTTCACCGGAAGACTACTTTCTGGCTGATCGAAAGCTCGGCACTTGGGTATTGCTGGGGACAATGGTCGCAACAAACTTCTCAGCTTTTACGGTCTTTGGAACTTCTGGAGCTGGATACAGGGATGGATATGCCTTCTTTCCGATAATGGGCTTTGGCACGGGCTTCATGGCCCTCACATTCTGGATACTTGGCCGAAAGATCTGGCATCTAGGGCGAGAACACGGCGTTGTGACTCCACCCGAAATGATACGCATTGTATATGGAAACCCCATCTTATCATTCCTGTTTGCGCTCGTTATGATTGTGTTTACTGTGCCCTATCTGGCATTACAGCCCATGGCTGCTGGATACGCACTAGAAGAATTGGTAGGACTTCCCTATTTTAATGGGTGCCTTCTGGTGACCGGGATTATCGTTCTGTACACCCTCAGGGGTGGGCTACGAGCCGTTGCTTGGACTGACATGTTCCAGGGAACGCTTATGGTCGTCCTGTTGGCAATCTCGTTGGTCTTAGCTGCTCAATACCATGGTGGGCTTACCACAGCTAATCAAAAGGTCATGGCGACCAATCCCGAACTATTCTCCCGTCCTGGTGGTTTAGGAACATATACCCTTGCTATATGGTTCAGCTATATCATGCTCTGGTTTTTTTGTGACCCCATGTTTCCTCAGCTATTTCAGCGTTTTTTTGCTGCTCGAAGCGATAGAACAATTTCCCGAATGATGCTTTTCTATCCGCTGATATGTACGGTTGTCTTTTTTATGCCTATAGCTGTGGGGGTATTGGGCCACCTGTCCTTTCCATCTCTTGTGGGTAAGCAGGCCGATAGAATTTTGCCCATGGTTGTGACTCTTGTTTCCGGAGATACCATGTCTGCCCTCATAATTGCCTGTGGTTTGGCAGCTCTCATGTCCACTATGGACTCCCAGCTCCTCACGTTAAGCTCAATCTTTACGCGCGACATCGTTCCTTTGGTGGCTGGCAAACCTACGAGAGGATATGCAATGGGCAGGATCTTCGTCGTTTTCTTAAGCTTGGCAGGGCTTGGCCTTGCGTATAAACCTCCTGCCACGATTCTCCAAATTGCAACACAGACCTTTACCGGACTTGCTGTCTTGTTTCCGACGGTCATATTTGGGTTATACCTCAAAAGAGTTAAAGCACTTCCTGCAATACTATCTATTCTCTGTGGAGAAGGGATGATGGTATTGTACTACGTTAAATTGATCCCCGCTGCCGGCTTTCTGCCAGTGGTTCCGATCATGATGGTAACGGTGTCCGTTTATCTCTGTACCCACGCGTTCCTACTATGGCGCGAAGGGACCCTGAATATTAGGGTGCCTGGTTGGATATCGGATCCATATCTCTATCTGCTGCTTGGAAACTTTGGGCTTGCTCTGGACTTCTGGGCATGGGGTAAATCAGACCCTCAATGGGCTGGAATGCCCTTATGGCTGGGGTACTTTGTCATCCTATCTGCCCTGCAAACACTGTTAATGATGAGGCTCGTGCACAAGCGGCAGGTTAACCTCCAATAGAAAGCCCTCCCTTGTGGCTTTACAGTGGCGCCCGGAGCCAGCCCACTTGATTACCGAATCCAGAAAATGATTGACAAGCAATCTCTGTTGGCGCTAGAATTAGGCATACAAAATTTAGTTAAGGACCTCTAATAAAGGAGAATACTGTGCCTGAGAACACTGATAATGAGCCCAAAAAGCCCCTTACGCCAACTATGGAGGATTATCTGGAGGCCATCTTTAATCTCGCCAAGGAAAAGAGGGTTGTCCGGGTAAGGGATATTGCTAGAAAGCTTGGTGTTAAGATGCCCACTGTCACCAATATGCTCAAAACCCTCAGCAACAAAGGCCTGATCGACTATGAAAAGTATGAATATCTCGAGCTCACTGGACGGGGTAGTGATGTTGGAAGCGATATAGATCAAAGGCATCAAATCCTCAGGGGATTTCTCACTGATATATTAAAGATCGGCTTTCATCAGGCGGACGACGATGCCTGTAAGATGGAGCACGCTGTCAGCCCGACTACGCTTGAGAGATTTGTGGACTTCATGAAATTTATCGAGGATTGTCCCAGGGGTGGAGCGGACTGGCTTGACTACTTTGATGAATACAGGAAGCATGCACAGTCAAAGGACAAGGGCAATCGTCTACAACGGATGAAGAGGTTCGTTAAAGAATATAACGATAAGATAAAGGAGATGGAAACAGAGGGATGATGCGACTTGCTGTGGTTATTCCAATGAAGAGGCAACCCCAACAGATCAAACGACTGACTCTTTTCACTTGAATTTAATGAAGGGATAGCCATATGGAACTAAGAAAGGAGGCTTTTTCGGATAATTTTGAGTCAAGCTATGTCCTGATCGGGAATGTTAATACCGGCAAGTCAACGATTTTTAACAGGTTATGCCGTAAAAATATAAGAGAAGGTAATTATCCAAGAACAACTGTGTCAGTCTCTTTAGGCCCTATCTCTGGAAAGGATTCCAACTATTTTTTAATAGATACGCCCGGCTCAAATACAATTTATGCAGAAAATGAGGATGAACTAATCTCCAAACAGATTATTCTGGATTCAGCAGCATCCAATATTATCTTCGTAGCAGATGCCAAAACCCTCAAAAGATCACTCGCATTGTACTTACACTACATCGAATACGGTTTACCCACTGTATTGAATATCAACATGATGGATGAGGGTCTAATAAGAAATATTGATATTAATGTAGAAAAATTGTCTCAGCTACTTGATGTCGATATAAACACCTCTGTGGCAATCGAGGGCGATGGCATTTCGACATTAAAGAAAAAGCTCGACACGCCAAAGAGACCAAAATCACCAGTACGCTACCCCCTCTTTATCAACAATTACCTTAAACTTGCAAATCGAATTCTCAGGAATCTGCCCATCTCAAGGGGCGTGCTCTTGTCATTACTTACAGATGATAGATTAAGCTGGGATTATCTGAGGAAGAGATGTGATCCAGGCACATTATCCGAAATAGAGAATCTCGTAGGGCAAACAAAAAGCCAGAGGACAAAAGGAATCGATACATTACTCGTGGATCTGTATATGCGGGAGGCTGAAAGGGTATATAACGAGGTTGTCCGGGTAAGGCCAACCCCAAGGATACCATTTGCAGATAAATTGGGGGTCTGGAGCAGAAACCCTTTAACGGGGATTCCTATAGCTATCATCGTCATGATTTCGATGTTCTTATTTGTCGGTAGATTTGGCGCAGAATATCTTGTTGGGTTGTTAGAAGGGGGCCTCTTTGGAGAAATAATTATACCCTATGGAGAAAAACTATGTGAATTTGTTCCCTATGAGATTTTTTCGAGAGTTATGGTGGGTGAGTTTGGCCTTGTAAGTCTTGGGTTGGGGCTTGCCATAGGCATTGTTATGCCTGTCTTGCTCACATTTAACTTGTTTTATGGAATACTCGAAAATAGCGGTTATTTACCTCGATTAGCAATCCTTTTATCCAGAATCTTTAGGAAAATGGGCATGAGTGGAAAGGCGGTATTGCCGCTTATAATGGGTTTTTCCTGTATTACCATGGCAATTTTGACAACGAGGGTTCTTGATACAAATAAAGAACGAAATATAGCCACATTCTTACTTATCCTTGGGATTCCCTGTGCTCCACTATTAAGTGTAATGCTCGTACTTCTGGCCGATATGCCTTTATGGTGCTCTCTTTTTATATTTGGGTTCATAGCATCTCAGATATTACTAGTAGGATACCTTACAAACAAGGTCTTTCATGGAGAACCGGCAGACTTCATTATGGAAATGCCTATCTTAAGGATACCAAGGTTGAAAGGCCTTTTTACGAATTCCATAAGGAGAACATATCTCTTTTTGAAAGAAGCAATACCTGTATTTCTGCTGGCAACATTTATCGTATTTTGTCTTGATGAAATGGGGGGACTCACTCTACTAGAGAATCTGACAAAACCAATCCTTTCTGGCTTTGTTGGGCTTCCAAAGGAGAGTGTTAATGTATTTCTGATGTCGATTATCAGAAGGGAAGCGGGTGTTGGGTTGTTAACACGATTTGTAGAGGGAGGGGTATTTACCAATATCCAGATAATTGTGAACCTACTGCTGATTACCTTTATTATGCCCTGTGTAAATGCAATTCTGGTGATAGTTAAGGAAAGGGGGGCCAAAGTAGCGGTAGCTATTTGTGGTTTCGTGCTCATCTATGCCATTTTAGTCGGCGCTTTGGTCAACCGTTTTCTCCTGATCTTACAAAAATCGGGAATAATATGATCCATCCTGTCAAAGCAAGATTTCGGAATGACTAGAACATTTGAAGAAATACTGGAAGCTATCTGGATGTGCGAGGAGCAAAACAAAAACAGAAAAGAGGAAATTGGTGAAATCTGTCATGTCCGGATTGAAGATAACATATTGGAAGCCATGCAAAAAGAGGAGCTTATAGCCTATGATGGTACCCATATCTATATGACCGGAAAAGGAAAGGAAATTGCGAAAGGCTTAATAAGACGAAAGAGGCTTGGAGAGGTCTTGCTTCAACAAGTATTAGATATAAAGGGCGATGAGGCTAATAAGATAGTATGTGAGTTCGAGCACGCTGTTATCCCAGAGGTTGAAGAAAGCATCTGTGTTCTGTTGGGACATCCGACTGAATGCCCCCATGGCAATCCAATTCCAGCTGGAAACTGTTGTATTGAAGGGAAAAACGATATCGATAGGAAGGTAGATCGTATAACAAATCTAGAAACTGGAGAAACGATAAAGATCGCCTATATTAAGCCAGGGTCACATGATAAGCTCCATAAACTGTTAAATCTTGGAATAATACCTGGAACAGTTATCGAGATACACCAAAAGAAGCCCACCTTCATTATAAGACATGAAAATTCAGAACTCGCAATGGATAGTGACGTTGCAAAAGATATATATGGCTGGAGATTAGAGCCCCCGCAATCCCAGCTGCCTGGTAGAAAGGCCATTGAACCAGCAGCAGGATACGGTCGAGGATGGCTTTCTAGGCTCAGACGCAGAAGGCGAGGTAGACATTGGAAATTCTGAGGTACTCCTGATTTGTAGCGAAACATAAGCCCTCAGCCAGAGGAATGCAAATCCCGTCTTTTTAAAAAAGAAACCCTGAAAATAGCATAAAGATGTTAATAGATGGTCTAACAGTCCTTATAAAGGGCGGGGGCGAGATGGCCAGCGGGATCGCCCACCGGTTAACTAAGTGCCATTTCAGGGTATGTATGACTGAGATATCTCAACCCCGAGCAGTGAGAAGGGGGGTCTCTTTCAGTGAGGCTATCTATGAAGGTGAAAAGACAGTTGAAGGCATAACAGCCAAACATGTATCTTCCTATGAAGCGGTCTCAAGGGCCTGGGATAATGATAAGATACCCATCATCGTGGACGCAGGGGCCCTGATTAAGGAATTCTTGAAGCCAGATGTCCTTGTGGATGCCACTGTCGCCAAGAAGAACCTGGGGACAAAGATAACAGATGCCCCTCTCGTTATAGCCTTGGGACCTGGCTTCTATGCAGGGAGAGATGTCCACCTGGTGGTGGAGACTAATCGAGGCCACAACTTAGGGAGGGTTGTATCCGATGGAGAAGCTGAAAAGGACACAGGTATTCCAGGCATAATCGCCGGTTTTTCTAGTGAAAGAGTACTGAGAGCCCCAACAGATGGGCAACTAATAACCTCCAAAGATATCGGGGACTATATTGAATCCGGCGATATCATTGCCATGGTAAATGACTTTCCAGTTAGAGCCGAGATCAAAGGGATTATCAGGGGGCTCTTGAGGAATAATTCCGAGGCATGGAATGGAATGAAAATAGGCGATATAGATCCGAGGGCCATCAAGGAATACTGTTATACTATCTCCGATAAGGCGAGGGCGGTTGGGGGCGCCCTATTGGAAGGGGTACTATCTCATTTCAACGAGTGAATCCCTTAAGATTGAGGGAAAGGGTTGAGATTTACTGAGACCATTACGAGCCTTAAAAAGGCCCTCAGCGTTCAGCCAAAAGAGATAGTGGGCCTGGTGGGAGCCGGAGGTAAAACCACCCTTATGTTTGCCCTAGCTCACGAGTTATCCAGCGATAGAGGGTTAGTAATCACTACGACGACCACGAAGATATTTCCCCCCTGTTCAGCTGATACCCCATCTCTCCTCGTGTCCCGAGACGAAGAGGAGATAGTAGATTTCATTTTGGAAAACGAAGGCAAGGTAGGGCATGTCACTATCGCCTCCGAGTTCTTGGCAGGCTCGGGCAAGCTGCAGGGGATTAGCCCTTTACTCGTCCCGAAATTGATTAAGCTGACCCCAGTGACTTATGTTATCGTCGAGGCTGATGGGGCTGCTCGGAGACCCTTGAAAGCACCAGACCCGGCCTTTGAACCGGTAATTCCGGAATGCACTTCAGTCGTGATACCTGTCGTTGGCCTAGATGCAGTAGGTTGTGAGTTATCAGAAAGAAATGTCTTTAGATCAGCCATCGCCTCGAAATTGACAGGGCTACCGTTAGGTGAGACCGTCTCGATAGAGGCCATA
>Ga0209636_10000210_pt1 | contig 51166 bp, 46 predicted proteins | sample DeeMarSWOR152_54_FD_187464 | JGI IMG/M metagenome (GOLD analysis project Ga0209636, IMG submission 187464) | Marine sediment microbial communities from White Oak River estuary, North Carolina - WOR-1-52-54 (SPAdes) (version 2) | ecosystem: Environmental > Aquatic > Marine > Intertidal zone >...
TCGAAGTATTCAACCTGAGCTTTTGTCTTTTGCATCTTTCCATCGATCACACATCTTCCTTTCTCCAGCAACTCTCGCCCAGGAGTTCCCGGAATCTGGTATCCCACCAGAAAGACAGCGTTTCGCTTTTTCTTTCCCAGTTTCTGAATGTAGTAGGCAGCGGGGCCTCCCTTCAACATGCCTGCTGGAGATATGATGGCCCCCGGCTTTTTTGTCGCTTTTCTTCGATCTCTCCATCCCTCGACCCAGGTTGCACTATGAATGGCATTCATGAACAACTGGGGATCTCGCATATATGATGTATGGTTCATCATTACTCGGTTAACTTCACGCGCCATTCCATCTACTGTGATGGAATGCTCGAAGTGGTGAGCGGCAAGAATACAGGCTACTTCTTGTGATCGCCCTACGCTGAAGGCGGGAATTAGAGCCGTTCCTCCGTTCTCTACAACTTCAGTGACTCCTTTTACAAACTCATTTTCCAGGGTCTTTCTGTCCCTATGGTCTTCATCGGCATAGGTGCTTTCTATGACTATTGCATCAAGTTCACTATAGTCTCTGTCTGCCCCTCGTAGGAGGCGTGTGTCTATGGTGTTGAAGTCGCTGGTATAGACTAACCTCTGGTCGGCTGTTTCAACAAGGGCTTGGGCGCCTCCTGGGATGTGGCCAGATTGGAGAAGCTGGAGGCTCATCTCACCTAGATCTTGTTTCTCTCTATATTCAAGATGGACACAGCTTTTCAGCATAGATAACAGTTCTATGTATTCGTATGGTAGATAGTAACTGCTTAGGTGGATGAAATCTGAAATGAGTAGTTTTGCCAGATCGAAGGTTAGTTGCGTTCCATAAACAGGTTTCTTCTCTTGAATGTGAAAGAAGGGAACGGCCCCTGAATGATCAAGGTGACCATGGGTCAGAACGATGCCGTCCACTTCTTTTGGCGGTATATGCATTGGGAAACCAGGTTCGTGATTCAGCATCACACCGTAGTCCAGCAATAGCGTAGCGTTTCTCGTTTTGAGAGCGATCGCTACTCTTCCGACCTCTTGTGCACCGCCAAGAAACTTCATCTTCAGCGAAATTCTATTCACCATCCATTTTCAAGGTAGCTACAATGACATTCTTGGATTGTTAGATTCCTCTCAGCATTTAAAAGGTATCCTTATTGTGAATCACATTGTTCTCTTCTCAGATCTGGGCCTCTTCAATCGCTGCTGCACATTCTTCAACGCGTTTCTGTTTAAGGCGGCTCAACCATCAATGCCGGAAGAAAATTCTCTTTCCGTTGGAGACTTCGTTCAAGAGAAAATTTGTAGAAGATGAGAAATGAAGGAAAAAAACAGCATGCGTAGAGAGGAGATCCGTGCTATAGGAAAACGTGTAAACAGAATATGCCTCTTTCTTGCCTACGCGAGCTGTTTCGAGCGCTCTTGTTCTATTTGGCGCACTCGTGTCTTAATCCAATCTGTCACTCTTTCTTCCGTCATTTTCGCGGTCTGACGCTGTTCTTCCAGTTTCTCTTGGATAAGGGCTAATAATTTGTCCGGCTTGACGGGTTTTATAATGTATGCGTCTGCGCCTTGGTTTAGGGCTTCGACGGCGTTCTCTAGGCTAGGGTAGCCAGTGATCATGATTTTCATCATTTTGGGTAGGTTTTCGTGCATTATCAAGAGTAGTTTTGTGCCTTCCATGTCGGGAAGCTTGATGTCTAGCAGCGCAAGGTTGAAGAACTTTGTTTGGGACTTTCTTATGGCTTCTTCTCCGTTCTTTGCGGTGTCCGTGTTGTATCCTTTTTGCTGAAGTACGGTGCGTAGACTTTGACGTATGTTTACATCGTCCTCTACTATGAGAATGCTGGGCTTATTCTTCATCAGGCTTTTCACCTCCATTTTCTTCGTGGATGGGCAGTGTAACCGTGAAAGTGGAGCCTTTGCCTTCTCGGCTCTTGACAACTATGCTACCATCATGTAAGTCGATGAATTTCTTGGAAATTGCCAACCCTAAACCCAAGCCCTTAGCTTTTGTGGTGAAGAAGGGAGTGAAGATCTTCTTAATGTTCTCTTTTGACATGCCTGCGCCTGTGTCTTTGAAACTCACTTCAACGACTTCCTTTGTGCTTTTTGCTGAGACTTTCAGCGTTCCTCCTTTCTCCATTGCCTGTATTCCGTTCATAGCTAGGTTCAGGAAAACTCGTTTGATCATGTCTGTGTCCACTTTTATTCTTGGGAGGCGACCTAGTTCTGTGATTACTTCCACGTTTTCTGGTGCTTCGAGCTGTGACAGAGTCTCCTTGATTAAGGTGTTGATGTTGGTTTCCTTGAGTATGGGTTTTTTGGGTGCGGAGAAGTCGTGTAAGTCCCTTATTATTTTGTCGGCGTAGTTGACCGAGTCGTCAATGACTTGGAGCATTTCTAGAGCTTTTTGTGGGATCGCGGCAGAAGGAGGCAGATGTGGCAGTTCGTTGTTGAGGTAGTACGTTGCGTTTTCTATAGCTTGTAGGGGGTTCCTGAGATCGTGCCCCACCATGGTTGCTAGTTCCCCTATGGCTGCCAATTTTTCCAGTTTTACACGCTCTTCCTCCATTCGTTTTCTTTCGCTCACGTCTCGCACGATGACGAGGTTCGCAGAGCGACCTTGATAATTTATGAGCGTGGAGCTAGCCTCAATTGGAGCGCGTTCGCCGGTTTTAGTTACTAGTTCCAATTCAGCTATTGGTGGAACTTCTTCTCCTCGAATTACCCGCTTATATCCTTCCGATGCAAGTTGGAGATATTTCTCGTCCACCACATTTTCGAAGGGAAGTCCGATTATTTCATCCATTAAGTAGCCGACAATTTCTGCAGCTTTCTTGTTTGCGAAGACTACTTTTCCATCTTGAATAATTGTGACGCCGTCGCTTGCCTCCTCTACTAAAACAGAGTATCTTTTCTCCGATTCAAGCAATTCTTCAGTTCTCTTTTGAACAAGCTCTTCTAAATGCTCTGAATACTGCCTGAGCCTTTCCTCCATCTTCTTTCTCATCCTTAAGTCTCTGAGGATCGATTGTACACCAACGATTTTGCCTCCTTCGAAAATAGGAGAAGCACTGAGTTCAAATGGTATGATCGCCCCATTCTTCGTGACAACTTCTACCTCATAAGGGGGGGTATCAATTCTCTCAAGTCTCTTCATTAGACTCTCCAAAATTTCCTCTTTTGATTTCTGTGTTAGAGCCTCTATATTCATGAAATTCTTTCCAACGAGGTCTTTCTCCGAAAATCCTGTTAGCTCAAATCCCTTTCTGTTAACCAACGTTATTTTGCCTGTTATGTCAACCCAAACAATCGCATCAGGAGAAGTGTCAATAACATCTCTAAGCCTTTTTTCACTTGCTTTTATAGCCTCTTCCATCTGTTTGCGTGCTGTATACTCACGAGCCAGCTCCAAGGCGTTCGAAACATGTTGAGCAAGGTTCTTCACAGATGGAATGAAATGCTCGGCAAGTTCTGTGGAAGACATGGTGAGGGCTCCAATTATCTTTCCGTGCAACCTTAATGGCGTCACGATGCTTTTCTCGTTCTGGAAGTCTATGATCTTTGATAATATGTAGACTAGTGGGCGCGAAAACAATTCGTCCATTATATCGCGACTGTTGACTTGGATAGTTTTTCCTTCTCTTACGACTTGGTTGTAGATGCTTGATTTATTCAGGTCGATTTTGTACTCTTTCAGTCTTAGCCCAGACGCTTTTTCTCCTTTCTTCAATGTTCTGGGGGTTATTGAGGTCCCAGCAATTCTAAGCCTTGATTCGTCATCCGTCATCAACACGATGCTCGCATTATGCTTTTTTGACCGCACAAACTCCTCAATCACCGCTGCGTAGATATCGGCCTCGCCCAGAACGCCATGAATCTTCACGGACACTTTTTCCGTGAAATGGATGATCTCAATTAAATCACGGAAGGATTTGTCCATCTGTTCGCATTTTTCCATCTCTAACATTTCTCTGTCAACCCCCTTTCATCCTTCAACCTTTTCCTTAACTCCTCGACGTAGTCTGCAAATTGATAACCCTCCCTCTCCTCAAATTGTGACTCAAGCTTTGAGTACAAACTCTTGAGAATCAAATCTTCTATCACTGGGGCCCCTGAACCCAGCAACCTCTTCAAGCCGGCGGAGAAGACTTCGGGTTTCTCAGCGATCTCTTCCCTCTTCAAATGAGAGTTGTTCCCCAAGAAACCGTAGATAACCTTGGTTCCATTTTCTTTGAAAACTTGCCTCAGCATTTCATCTGTCGCTTTAAGCAGAAGATTGTCTAATCCTTCCTTGGTGTAAAGCCGCTTGGTCACTCCAACAACTTCCACTTTAACCCGGGCGCAAATAAAGATTCCCCGGCTTATCGGATTTAACATGTATGAAAGTCGAGTTCATACCGAGAGTCAAGAATCCGAATCAGACAACGAGTTCAACGCGCGAAGAAGTTTTGAAGAAGATGTTTCAGCATTGAGAATGCAGTCCGTGTAAAAGGATAGGAAGCCTACAGTGGTACGGTGCGAGTTCTTACCAGAATCCACCCTTGGAAGTTACTTTTATCTCTGCGTCTAGTGATCCAAGTCCAGCTGTCACGAATTTAAAGGTGTAGTGTCCACTAGGTAGTTTTATCCATCCGCTCTTGTAGGCGGTTTGGTCCCCCTGATGTGCAGTGTGACTCCACAAGACATCATCGTCTATAAGTATTTTCGCAGTCCATAATGATGTGCCACTGCTGACAGCCACTTCTACCTCAACCCACTCGTGCAAAGCAGGTACCTCAAAGTCTCTGTTTTCAACATCTGCCCCTATTGTAAGAGACACCGGAAAACTAACCACGCTTCTAGGAAATGTAAGCGCAGCATACGTGCCAAGAGTAGTCACCATTAGCGCTACAACCATCAGAACGACAATCCAAGTCTTAGATATCTTCGTGGATTTTGCACTCATGATGCTCCCACTGCATTCCATCTGAGATTCAAACCTTAAGACATTTATGAATCCAGGGTAAATCTTGCCCGCCACGCTTGCCATATTCGAAATTCAACTTTTCAATTCGTAATCTTTTCATAGCCATCGTCTTACACTTTTTTGGATGAAACGAGACGCGTGAACAGAGAGCGGTTTGGAAATGCCAAGATGCCATGTATGCGAAAGAGTCTTTCCAGAACATGAAGGGTATTATTGTGCAGAGTGTAGCAAATTTACGTGCAGATCTGCTTGGTGCGGTGATGGAGACCACTGTACATTGTGTCTGGAAGATGCCATCTTCTTACCTGAAATCTGGGAATGAGTATTCGAGCACCCATCATTGCTACAGAAAGTATTTTTAACATGAGACACGTGAAACAATGAATTGATTGTGATCTAAATGTCGGAAAGACTAGGACCAGGTGCAACAGGTGCAAGAGAGATGGGGCGCCCCTTCTTTCCTACTCCCGCACGAGCAATGCCGCACTTAGGCCACGGAGACCATCTATGCCATCTAGTAGAAGACATGGGCATTAGCATTGACGAGTATAAGGCACTGGTGAAGAATCCAAAATTCATATGTAAAAAGTGCGGTCGTGTAGCAGCTAAAGAGGAGAACCTCTGCGAGCCCGTCAAACTCTAGAAGGCATTGTGCACTCTTAACCTCTAACCATCTTCCTCTTTTTTCTAACTTCTTCGCATTTAACGAAGGATGCAACTTTCTAGTCAACGCTAGTCGTGGTGCGCGCAAGAAACGTGAAAGTAGGGCATTCTCCTGAATGCCTACAGACTATCCAGTCTCTTGGCAATACTTGTTTTTTGCAGATGTAGTTCTCTTCCCACCTTGGCTGATCATCAAAGACTTTCCCTAACATGCACGTGTAATGATATCCTCTTTCTCTTGCACGCGCGTTCACAAGCTCTTCTTATCTTTCCTTTCCACATCTCGGAGTTTTGAAGTAGGATGACTTTCTCATAGTTCGTTGTTGTGATGTAATGGGCAACCTGTCTAGTTACGTAAGTCACCGTTTCAACGTCGAGCGGTGTTGCGACTTCGTGCTGAGAGAGTGGGTAGACTTCTTCAAGTTCTTCAGGTACTATCCCGAATGGCGCCGCGTACGTGCATATGTGAACCTTGTCGATGTTATCTCCCACATGCTGCATGATCTCTCCCAAGGCTCTCTTATGTTCTTTTGACCTACGAAAGGGTTTCATTCGAGTTTGAGGTAGCAAAAGGAGGATTTCCGCGTTTTCAGGCGGAGTATATCTTTTAAGTAGCCTTCTTCTGTGGCGGACGACTTCTGGACGGATTAGCCCAAGGGAACCGAAGAATAGGAGACCAGCCTTCTTTGTGATAGGGCTTTGTTTTTCCAAATACTCCTCGTATCTTCGTAGCCGCTTCACGCCTCGTAGCAGTGCTGGATGCCCGTGTGCTCGCAACTCGAGGTGTTCCCAGAGGCGCCCTTCAATGATCGCTTGTTTGACGCGCTTCACTTCGGAGAGGCTGACGATAAGGTTGTGTTGGGCTAGTGCCTCTAGCTTCTCTGTTTCTTCCAGTGTTCTTACTTCGTTTGGATCACATTTGGTGCACACCGGACACGAACAGGGAAAGTACTCAAGTTCGCCAAGCTTGAGGGTTCCGTACTCGGTCATGTAGCGGCCTTCCCGAGCATAGATCGCATAAGCGGCAGAGTCGAACAGGTCACATCCTAATGCTATTGCTAAGGCGAACATGAAGGGGTGGCCAGCTCCGAAGAGATGGAGCGGTCTCTGTGGCGGTAGATTCCTTTTTGCAGTTAGAATCATGTCGACTAATGTGTCAAAGAGGTACTGCTCCATCACGGGGGTTGGACTCCCTAAGGCATAGATCTGGAAGGGGAGTTTTCCCATCTCTCTTGCCGAGTGGGCAACAAGGTTGAGATGCTGCCCTCCCTGAACTGGCCCAACCCAGAGGATGTCCTCGCGGGTTTTTATTTTTGTCAATTCCCTTGCTCTCCTTAGCGTTTCTTCTACGGTGTACATTGCGTGTCTTTCGGTGGCGTTCCATCCTGTTGGTATGTCCAATATCGTAGCAATGTCAGTGTTGATCTCTTCTTGATATCTCACGATTTCCGTTGGTGTGACTTCTACGTCTCCGTACACTAGAGTTTGGTAAGCTCCTGAGTCTGTCATGACGACGCCGCTGAAGTCCAAGAGGTTGTGTATTCCTTTTCTGGTGGCTTGGACTTTGAAGTGTTTCCTTATTATGTAGGCGTTGGTTATGAGAGCTGGGTGGTTGAAGATTTTTCGTATGGTTTTGGGTGGGATGGGTTGGATGGTGGGGTTTATGACTGGTAGTAGCAGTGGGGTTTCGATTGTGCCGCTTTTCGTTTCGAGTCTGCCTATTCTTGCGAGGAGGTCTCTGTCTCGTATTTCGAAGTGCATGATGCTTGACCGCCAAGGCATATTTTAATATTGTCTGGAGTTTCTTAATTGTGCTGGTTGAGGAGAGAGTCTGGGAATGGTATGTTCAGTTCGAACCCACGAGAAGCCTGTTTTGTCGGATCCTGTCCTGATCGAAGGATTGCCAGGTATAGGTTTTGTGGCGAACATCTCTGCATTACACTTGATTCATGAGTTGGAGGCGAGGTTGTTTGCGGAGATTCGCTCTTCTTCTTTTCAAGATTTTGCCGTAACTACCAAGGAGGGAAAGACGCGTTTTCCTGTAAATGAGCTATATTATCATAAGGGGCAAGGTAGTGGTGAGCGGGATTTGATTATCCTTTATGGTAACACGCAATCTTTGACCACGTTTGGGCAATATGAGCTGTGCGGACGTGTTCTAGACATTGCGGAGAGTTTGGGGTGCCGTTACGTTGTGACTCTGGGAGGGTTGAGAGTGGATAAGACTGTTGATGTTCCTGGGTTGTACTGTGCCGCTTCCGATCTGGAGACCCTCAATGAGGTGCTGAACCGAGGTGCTAAGATTGTTGGTGGACAGATCTTCGGTGTGGCTGGCCTGCTTGTTGGGTTGGGTAGGCTGCGCGGTATGAAGGGGTCTTGTCTTCTGGGTGAGACTCCTGGTTTCTATCCTGATGCTAAGGCTGCGCGGGAAGTGTTAGCTGTAGTTTGTGAGATGTTGGGTTTGACGGTTGATCAGGGGAGGTTGGATGTGGCTGCCGAGGCGACTCGTAGCATTTTGGAGTCTTTCGGTTTAGGTGGTGGCACGCAGGTGGGGGAGAGAAAAAGGAGGGAGTCAAGGCATTGGTTGATTTAGGTCTTGCTTCTATGGCTTATTTTGCTTCGGCTAGGAATTGGTCGTAGACTCTTTGGACTCTTTCTGCTGCGGGGCCGGTTCCTTCTGTTATGCCTTTTTCTGTTACTTTGATTTTGTCCATGACCCAGATGAAGCCTTTGTCTTCGTAGAGTTTTACCATGGTGGGGAAGACTTTGTCTAGGCGTTCTGCGAGGGCTTTGAGGTCGAAGGGTCTTTCTATGGCTAGGATGTTGGCGATTGTGTTTCCGTTTATAATGGCTTTGTGGATTGCTATGCCCTTCTTCGCTTTTGCATCTGTGAGGGATACGGTAAGGGTTTCTGGGTTTACGCCTGTTAGGGTCCCTGTGTAGGTCTCGCCTTGTGTGGTTGTGATTTGGACTGTTTTATCTATGAGGATACCTATTTCTGTGAAGAGTTTTCTTTGGGCTGTTGACATGTCTTGATTACCTTGTGTGTATTAGCGTATGGGTGGCTTATTTTGTTTCTTGTGCGTGCAGACCAGAGCGTGGTGAGGAGGCTTCTGCTGCTTGTTTGAGGGTTGTCTATGGCTCTCTGTTCAAAGCGCTCTGGAAAATTCCTAATTTCGACTTTGTGGACACGTTTTCGCAGTTTGCCCACGCGCGAAAAGGACCTAGTCATCGTCTCCTGTATCTCATTAGTCTTTTCATTAGTTCCTGTTTCTTCTCTGGAGAGATCGTTATCTTATTCTCCTTTACCACGTAGCTCTCCTTGCCTATCAAGATCATCTTCCCCGGCTCCAAATCCTCCCGCAAGTTAACGTTGGGTCCAACTATACTATAAGGCCCAATCTTCACCCCAGGCGACAAACAAGCGTTGATCCCGGTCTTGCAATTATCACCAATTACAGCACCAAACTTGTCCAGCCCAGAGTCTATTTTCTTACCTTCTACACTAACCTTGACACTCTTCTCGTCAAACCGAAAATTCGCAATAATAGTTCCAGCTCCAAAACTACAACCGTCCCCCATAATACTGTCCCCAACGTAATTCGTATGAAGCCAGCAGTCATCACCAACCAAAGAATGCTTGATCTCTGTAGAGAAGCCAATAACACAATTGTCCCCAATACTGGAATGATTTCGAATGAGGCAGTTGTTTCCAACCAAACTGTTAGATCCTACATAACAAGGACCACTTATACAAGCACCTGCAAAAACCCTTGCACCATGTCTTATCCAAACATTCCCATCAACCACCGCCTTCTCCGAAACGTCAACACCCTCCTCAATCCTTTGCTTCGTGACATGCTTGTTCATCAAATGTTCATTAATAGTAAACAAGTCCCAAGGAAACTTGTATCCAGCAAAGAAATCATCATAAACAACTGCACTCACAAGATTCCCATCCTCAATAAACATCTCCACCGCATCTTCGTACTGATGATCGGAAACAGGAATCCTCTTGTAGTAGCCAAAGATCTCCTTTGGCAGTATGTAAGCGCCAACGACAGCCAGATTGCTAGGCTCCTTTCCCTTGGGCGGCTTTTCAACAAACTTGGTCACTCTGTCGCCCTTTTTCTCTATGATGCCAAACTTCCAGGTCTCTTCCACAGGCTTACAAGAAAGAACAATCCCAGCACTACGCTTCTTATGCTGCTCTAGCATACGCCTAATCAAGGAAGCCTCAAAGACATCATCAGCATTAACAACAAAGAAACAATCCCCTACCGAATCCTTCGCAGTCTTCAAAGCATCAGCCATCCCCAAGGCTTCCTTTTGAACCGTGTAGTCTATGTCGACCCCAAACTCGCTGCCATCCGCAAAATAGTCCCTAATCTGCTCACCATTATGACCTATCACAATGATGAAGTCTTCTAGCCCAGTCTCCTTCAAAGTCTCCACAATATACTGAATCAACGGCTTTCCCAAAACCCTAAACATAGGCTTCGGCTTATTCACAGCCAAAGGAAAGACACGCTTACCAGTACCACCGGCGAGAATGACAGTTCGCACGCTAACCACACTCCTTCATGACTTTCTTCAACTCTCTCACCGCAAAATCATAAAGCTCCTTCAGCTTCTTCTCACTCCTCGCCTCGGCGGAAACCCTAATCAAAGGCTCAGTATTCGACGGACGCAAAAGAACCCACCCATCCTCGTCCAAAAGCTTGACGCCATCAATATCCAAAACATGCAACCCAGCTTCCCGAAACCGCGCCTTCAATCGCTCCACAACACCAAACTTCAACCTATCTGGGCAAGTAAAATTCCTCTCATGAACAGAAGGATACCAAGGCAAAGAATTAACAATCTCCGAAAGCTTCTCATCACACTTAGAGAGAATCTCAGCCATCCTCAAACTCGCAAAAATCCCGTCATCCATTCCGTGCAACTCAGGAAAATAGAAATGCCCACTCGTCTCTCCACCTAACACAGCACCCTCAGCAATCATCCTATCCATAATAAAAACATGACCAACCCTCTCAACCACAGGGACCCCACCAAGCGCCTTGACAAACTCCTCCACAGCCATAGAACAACTCAACTCGCAAACCACCATGCCACCACGCTTCTTCTCCAAAACATCCCTGGCAAAAATCAGCAACACCGAGTCCCCAGGAAGTATCTTTCCCTCATCATCGACGAAGACTGCCCTGTCTCCGTCCCCGTCGTATCCAACGCCAAAATCCGCCTCCTCTTCCACTACCCTCTTCTTTAACTCTCCCAAAGTCTCTTCTTTCGGCTCAGGCAAATGCGTCGGAAACCTTCCATCTGGCGTCTCGTTCAAAGTTAGAATCTCACACCCCAATCGCTCAAACAGAGATGGGACAAGCAGTCCACAAGCACCATTGGTCGTATCAGCTACAATGCTAAGCCCCGTCTTAACTCCGACTTTGCCTAGAACAAACTTCATGTACTCTTCAAGAATACCTCCATAGGTGATTGTTTTGCCAGGTCTCCTTTCACACGCTCTCAAATCAAGCGTCTCTGCGATCTGCCTTATCTGAGCCATCTCCTCTCCATAGATACATCCCCCCTGCTTGAACAGCTTAAACCCATTCCACTCAGGAGGATTATGAGAAGCCGTAATCATTACGCCCGCATCCTTTCCCAAACGAGTAGTCGCAAAATATACCAAAGGCGTAGGAACAACACCGACATCAGTGACATCGCAACTCCTAACTAATCCCGAGACCAGAGCGTTTCTGAGCCGCTCCCCACTCAACCTAACATCTCTGCCAACAACCACACCCTTCTTTTCGCCCAAAAAATCGCTCAAAGCCACCCCGAGAACCGTTGCAGTCTCTTCTGTCAGCTGGTCACCGAAAACGCCCCTGATATCATAAGCCCGAAAAATGCTCTCAAAGTCAAACCGTTTGGGAAAGACCAACAGCGGATAGCCTCCAACACCCTATCTTCTTCGAGGTTACTTAAACAATTCTTGTACCTAGAATAGTTAAAAGCTAGTGCACTCGCGATCAGGCTGACCGAGACCCAGCAAGAAAGAAATAATGCATCTCCCTCCTTCGTATACGTGTACCGCTCAAAATAGTCTAACTTAGCCTAGTCGTGGTGAGAATAACATAGATGAAACAAGTACGGACGATTCAGAATGGTACACTGATGACGCCTTTTGAAGCAATACCTAGAGGGGTGGTCGTCTTTAGAGACGGGAAGATAGTGGCTGTCGGACGAGCAGCCGAAGTCAAGATTCCGAAGGAAGCCACGGTGATCGATGCTTCTGGCCGGATAGTTGCACCAGGTTTAATCGACATTCATGTCCATGGTGCAAAAGGAAGAGACATCATGGAGGCGTCCTACGAAGTCATTAACGAACTCGCAGTGTTTCTGAGTCATCATGGAACTACATCATTCCTTCCTACCACTGTATCTGCACCTCAGAGTGCCCTCTTGGATGTTATCAGAGCGATAAGAACTGCAATGAAGAAAGGGACCGATGGCGCAGAAGTCTTAGGCGTCCACTTAGAGGGTTCCTACATTAGCCCTCAGAGATCAGGAGCTCAAGACCCTGGTTTCATTAGACTCCCGTCTCTTGACGAATTCAATGAGATTTGGGAGGCCTCTGAGGGCACAGTCAAGATTGTTACTTTAGCGCCTGAAATCAAAGGGGCAGATAAGTTGATTGCGAAACTTCAGAGTTTAGGAATCGTCGCTTCAGTAGGACATTCCAACGCAACTTATAGCGAGATGGAGAAAGCAATCAAATATGGTGTGCAGCATGTGTCTCATACATTCAATGCGATGCGGGGTTTTCACCACAGAGAACCCGGAGTCGTTGGGGCAGTTCTTGTTCGCGATGAGTTGACGGCGGAGTTGATCTATGACAACGTGCACGTGCATCCAGCTGCTGCAAAACTTTTAGTGAAAGCTAAAGGAAGCGGCAAAGTTGTTTTGGTGACTGACGCCATTCACCCCACGGGAATGCCTGATGGTAAATATAAGATGGGTGGAAGAGGTGTAACCGTGACGAATGGCGTTTGCAGATTTGAGTCACGCGAGCTTGCTGGAAGCACTCTGACGATGAACAAGGCTGTGAGGAACGTGATGAAATCTGTGGGAATACCTTTACAGACAGCCATAAGGATGGGGACTATAAATCCAGCAGTGGTTGCAAATGTTGATCAGCGGAAGGGGAGCTTGGAGCCTGGCAAAGATGCTGACATTGTGATAATGGATGACGATGTAAATGTTTTCATGACCATAGTTAAAGGAAAGCTTGTATATCGGCGAGACTAGTAGAATGTCAATCTTTAGTTTTTAACAGCTTTATTGAGCAAAATCAACCAATTTCGGTAGAGTGGGATTCTCACCAGTGGGACTGGAAATGTAATATGCAGCAACAGCGTTAGCCAGCGCTAGCCTACTGCGGTCGGGGAGATTAAGAGCATCACCAAATATGTTTCCAGCATTCCAAGCATCTCCAGCACCAGTTGCCCTAAAAACCGGAACCTTAAAGGCTGGCACGATGACTTCTGAGTTGTTAGTGAAGGATCCAGCCACAGTGGCGGTGTGAAGATCAACCCGCGCTGAGATATTCTTGGTTAACGTTCTTGCGCACTCTCTCGCCAACTCATCGGGCTTCAGCGTTTTCCGCAGTTTGCTCACTTTGTCATCTAGTTGGGATGCGTAGCAGAAAGCCTCATTTTCGTTAACGCTAAGGATGTCAACGAGGTCTTTTGAGAGAACATCTTTCACGAGTCGAGGAATATGATCTTTATTGGGAAGCGGATCTGCAGTGTCATAATATGTTTTACCTCTTCCCTCCCTCTTTACGCAACCGAAGACTCCTTCTGCTAACTCTGTTCCCCAGTGCCGAGTCGAAGCCCAATTAAATAGACACGTATAGTCAACTTCTCGTAGAAGCTCAAAATCCTCCGCTGTAAGATCGTTAGGACCAAAATCAGGAAGAGAGCCAAGATCACTCATCATCACATTCACTTTTTCATCTTGGTAGCTCAACTCAATGGCAGTAGTGACCGCCATCTTACCCCGAGTCCTCACATGAGTGAGGTCGATTCCTAGAGGGTCTAAGTAGAACTTGAGCAGATGAAGGCCAAGAGAACTTGTGTTAATGATTGGGTAGACCTTTGCACCTAGGGCAGCTAGTGTTGAAGCTGTGTTAGTAGCGTTTCCACCCCGCAACTCAAGTTGTTTAACCCCGTGGATGCCTCCTCCTTTACGCATCGCAACCTCAGCGACAGCTTTGGAAAAATGTTTGACATCTCCATCGTAGGTTACGAGGCGATCCAGAAAAAAGTCTGGTATGACAGCGACACCGAACTCTTTTGGCTTTTGCTTCTTCAAGGAATGAAGCAGTTCGCTCAGGGTTTGCAGGAGTGACATCTTAGGCTATACATTGAACGTTTTACCATTAAAACATATTTAGCAATCCTCATACACGCTACATCTCTATCGAGTTTAGACTGGAGCTTTCGTTGTCGATTGTCTCATCCGAAGAAGACGGTTGCCACCTCGTAGAGTTTTGGATCAACCTTTTTCCGTCTACCTACTATGTCTTCCAGTAGCACTGAGGCTATTTTGTTGCCTTGGAGAGCAACCATGTGCCCAAATTTTCCCTCATTGACTAGGTCGATTGCAGCTATTCCATATCTTGTTGCCAAGATTCTGTCGAATGGTGTTGGGGATCCCCCACGTTGTAGGTGCCCTAAAACTACGACTCGGGTCTCAATGTCTGTTCTGTTCTCTATCTCTTTGCCGAGATAATAGCCGACTCCCCCAAGTCGTATGTTTCCGAATTCATCTACCTTTTCGCCGTAGACGATCTCTTTTCCTCCCTTCGGTTTGGCGCCTTCCGCTACTACGATTATGCTGAACATGCTCCCTCGCTCTTGCCTCTGCTCTATGTATTTGCACACTTCTTCTACGTCAAAAGGCTCTTCAGGAATAAGTATGACGTCAGCTCCTCCTGCAATTCCTGCTTCTAGGGCTATCCAGCCAGTGTATCTTCCCATAACTTCAACTATCATGACCCTGTGATGCGCCTCTGCCGTGGTGTGGATTCTGTCCAGGGCTTCGGTTGCTATGGAGACAGCCGTGTTGAAGCCGAAGGTATAATCAGTGCCAGCCAAGTCGTTATCAATGGTCTTAGGCACCGCAACGCATGGAAGCTGCCCCATTTTCCAGAGTTTCTGTGCTACAGTCTGTGTGTCGTCTCCTCCAATCACAATCACTGCATCGATGCCAAAATTCTTGAAGTTCTCAAAAACTCTTCTCGGTCCATCATCACGTCTAAACGGATTAGTTCTTGAGGTTCCAAGGATAGAGCCGCCGAGAGGAAGTATACCCCTAATCGTAGCTAGGTTAAGCGGTATAACATCTCCTTCTAGAAACCCTCGCCATCCGTCTTTTACGCCTACCATTTCATATTTGTAGTATAAGATGCCTTTGCGTACAGCCGCCCTTATCACGGCGTTAATTCCAGGCGCGTCTCCTCCGCCACTGAGAATGGCTACTTTCATTTTGTTCACTCTATTCGTCTAAGCCTTGTTGGAGCTTCCAAATAGGCGCATTTTAGTTTTCACAACCTCTTTCATAGCTTCTCTTGCTGGGCCCAAGATTTTTCGAGGATCAAATTGTGTTGGTGTGGTGGCTAAGACCTCTCGTATAGTTGCCGTAAAGGCGAGTCTTAGGTCGGTGTCGATGTTAATCTTCGCTATCCCCAGGTTTATGGCTTTTCTTATGCTTTCATCCGGCACACCCTTTGCGCCTGCCAGTTGCGCTCCATATGTTGTGGCCTTTTCAATTATTCCAGCTGGGACTCCAGATGCTCCATGCAAAACTAGGGGGATGTCAACCATTTCCTTGATTTCTTTGAGCCGTTCAAAGTCTAGCTTTGATTCTCCCTTGAATTTGTAGGCACCATGTGAAGTGCCAATCGCGACTGCAAGGGCATCTGCATCTGTGCGTTCAACAAACTCCTTCGCAGCTTCTGGATCTGTGAGTATTGCCTCCTTCTCCTCAACAGAGACTTCTTCAATCGCAGTGAGCCTCCCAAGTTCTGCCTCAACCGAGACACCCTTAACATGCGCTAATTTAACAACCTCTTTTGTAAGCACAATGTTGTTCTCGAAGTCTTGATGGGAACCGTCGATCATGACTGATGTGAATCCTGTATCCAAACATCTTTTGATGGTTTCGATGTCTTCTCCATGGTCGAGGTGCAGGGTCGTCGGAACAGGTGTAAGTTTTGCGGCTGTCTTCACGAGTTCAGTAAGATGGGACAAGCCAGCATATTTGACCGCAGTTGGAGTTACAGCCACTATCATTGGCGAATTCTCTTCTTGAGCTGCTGTAATCACTGCTTGGAGGCTTTCTAGGTTGTAAATGTTGAATGCGCCTATGGCGTACTTTTGCGCCATTGCAGGTGCCAGAATCTCTTTGTTTGTCATCAGCATTTGAATCAGAAGGTAACTAAGTAGTTGTCCTTATAAAGGATGTCAACAGTAATTCGCGCCGCAATTTTACGTTGCTAGTACATTTGCCAGCTTTAGTAGGCTTAAGTCCAGAGGCTTTTCTGTCCTGCATGATTTCTCAAGTTCAATGCTTGTTATTCTGCCTTTCTGCAACCCGACTATTCTGTTTCCTCTTTCGTCTAATGCTATTTCAACAGCTTTATCTGCAAATAGATTAGCTAAAAGTCGGCTCCTCGCTGTGGGGTTGCCGCCTCTCTGGGCGTACCCTAAAGTACTAATCCTGACTTCCGCGCCAGTATTCTCCATGATCTCCCTTGCAAGTTTGCTGGGATCTCCGGTTCCTTCTGCCGTTACAATTATGCCTGACTTCTTTCCTTTGGCACTGTTTTTCTTTAGTGTTCTGAGGACCCTCTCCTTTGGATACTTGACTTCTGGAACCAGAATTACTTCTGCTCCAACCGTCAGGCCCACCGTCAACGCGAGAAAACCTCTTTTCCGTCCCATGACCCCAACTATGAAGATTCTCTCGTGAGAAATTGCCGTATCTCGAATTTTGTCAATAGTGGTGACTGCTGTGTTTACAGCGGTGTCGAAGCCTATCGTTTCGTCTGTTCCAAAAACATCATTATCGATTGTCGCGGGAATTCCAACGATCAAGGTGTCCGCCTCCTTGCTCAGTTCAGAAGCCCCGTTGAAGGAGCCGTCACCGCCGATAACCATTAGTCCGCAAACGTTGTTTGAGGCAAGAGTTTCTACAGCCTTCCCAATTCCTTCTTTAGTTCTGAACTCCGGACATCTTGACGTATGAAGAATGGTTCCACCTGACTGTAGTATTCCACCAACAGAGCGAGGAGTCAAAGGCGTAAACGTATTTGTGATCACACCTTCCCACCCTCTCATAAAGCCTATAACTTTAGATTTCTTTGAGCAGGCAATGCGGACAACTGCCCGAATAGCAGCGTTCATCCCAGGCGCATCGCCCCCACTGGTAACGACACCTATGTTCCTCAATCATCATTTCTCCAAACGCTTAACATACGTCAAAACATGATGTTATGCACACCAAAAATAAATCTGATCTCACGCCCCGCCGCCATTCCACTACATGTTTGAGATATTAAGATACTTGCTTTCAAGTTGAAGTGCTCACGCGCTTTTACGTTTTATTGTATTTCGGCACCCGTTGATGCCGCAGGCTTTAGCCTCCGCCAGCAGGGACCGTAATCATTACCACATCATCGTCTTCAAGCTTGATAGCTGTTTTCCTAACGCTTCTTCCATTGACCATAACCCAAGTTTCCACGTTAATTCGCCCAGTTTTAGGGTGGACTATTTCGTGGAAGTTCCTTCCGAATCTTTTGGTCAAAGTCGTCAGGACATCGCTCAAAGTTGTGTTTGAGCTAACCTCCTCTAGAATCTCTCTTTTTCCAGCAATCTCTCTATAGATTCCGCCAAACACGATCTTGATATGATCCGGCATAAAACCTCACTCACACCTCGTTGCACCGCATTGGTTGCAGAGCATCTTTATCTTGGCCTTTATTGTTAGTATGTTTTTGTTAGAGAAAATCAGCCGCCGAGACCGACGTATGCAACAAGTACCTCTGTATCTGGCTTTATCAACTTATCTCGCAGTGTCTGGAGAGGCCTTCCTCCACTTAGTATAACGAATGTGTCGACCATTTTCGCCTTCAGTTTCTCACCATATAGTTTCTTGCTGGCTGTCTCATATTTCTCTTTGAGCAGACCAAGGAGGTGTTCATACGCAGCGTTATCAGATAAGCGAAGGGTCTCCGTCTTTTCGCCTGAACCGAAGTGTTTCGCTATATCGTGACTCAAATATCTCATCCTAACCTCCATGACCACCCCCCACCGTGTACTATTTAATATGTAACAAGCTTAACCCCTCGGTTTAAAAGTTATGAGATTTGGACTAGCTGGACAATAAACCTGTCAGCCATATACCTCACTTCAGTTAACGTTTAATGACTTCTTCTATCCACTAATCGCCCAACCTATGGTCCAACCAAGAGCAGATAAATCTCAAGATTGAGCCTGTAACTCATTTTCATATAAATATGCGCGCGCGATCGTATATGCTGAAATCGGGTAGGACAACCAAGAAGATGACTGACCGGTTGTAGGTCCTATACGGGTTGAAAACCCGATTCTTTAATTTTTTCCTTCAGCTTCTCTGGTATGTCAACTGCGCGCACTATATTTTGGCTGTTGATGATGTATAGAGGGGTTCTGTCGGGGTTGTACTTTTTTAATCGTTTTACCCCGCGTAAGACCAATTTAACTTTCAATGTAGTTCCATCAGCAAGTTTGTATGTGTTCCAGTGTTCCTTTTCTTCTGTGAAGTCAATGTCGTCCGCTTCTTGGATATCCTTTTGTGTTATCCTTATTCCAGGCGGTGCACCCTTGCTCAAATATTCTCACATCCTTTAAATGACGTTCAATATAGTTGAATACTATTCAAGTATATTAAGGTTTCTATAAATGTTTTCAATAACGCTCAACTGTGCTAAAAAATCTAACAATACAACGAAGAAGACGGCGGATCGGTTATAGGTATAAATATTAAGTATTTTCCTAGGCTTTTTATATAACAGTTAAAGCCTAACACAGATAGAATGACATTTGTCATATGCGCCAAAATCATGTTTACGAGCACCTAAGCTCGGGTTTCGAAAAGGAAGTCAACCAACTTTGCTTGCTGAGGTCAAAGTCACAGGTATCGTTCAAGGTGTGGGTTTTCGCCCCTTCATCTATCGAATAGCCGTAAAGAACGGATTGGTCGGCTATGTGAGAAATAGAAGGGACGCAGTAGTAGAAGTGGTTGTTGAGGGAACTGAAAAGGACATCAAGAATTTCCTTAGGGAGTTAAAAATAAAGAAGCCTCCTTTGGCTCGAATCCATGAAGTGACCACTGACTATGCGAAAAGGAAGGAAAAATTTGAACAGTTCGAAATTCTGGAAAGTTCAAAGGAAGTCGAGCTCTCCGGATCAGTTATTCCACCAGATGTTTCGATTTGTGACGAATGTCTAAATGAGCTTCGTGATCCAAAAAATCAACGCTATAACTACTTCTTCATCACTTGCACGAACTGTGGTCCCAGATATACCATAATCGAGGGGCTTCCCTACGATAGGCTAAATACTACGATGCGAGATTTCTCAATGTGCGGCTTCTGCTACAGTGAGTATGAGAATCCAGCAAAACGTAGGTTTCATGCCCAGACAGTGGCGTGCAGTAGTTGTGGTCCAAGAGTCTACCTCACGACCAATGACGGAAAATACGTCCAGACAGAAGATCCCATCAGGGAGACGGGCAGACTTCTCGAGGAAGGATACATAGTTGCGATTAAGGGAAATGGAGGCTTCCACGTTGCAGCTGCGACAACACGATCTGAGCCTATAGCAAAATTGCGTAAGGTTAAGCATAGAGCTCAGAAACCGTTTGCTATAATGGCTCCTGATGTGGAGACAATAAAATCCTTTGCCCACGTGAGTAAAAAAGAGGCCGAGCTTCTAACGTCTTATGTCAAGCCGATTGTGCTGCTGAGGAAAAAGGATGACTGTTATCTTTCAGAACTTATTGCGCCGGCTCTACATAACATCGGTGTGATGCTTCCATACACTGGGCTCCACTACATGCTTTTCGACGAAGTAAGCGAACCCGCCTTCGTGATGACAAGTGCTAACCCCCCAAACAGACCGATTGTTACGGAAAATCAAGAGGCAATAAAGAGGCTTAGAAACACAGCTGAGTACTTCCTTTTTCACAATCGAAGCATAGCCCAGAGATGCGACGACTCTGTTGTCCGTCTACATGGCAAAAACTATAGCATGATCCGTCGTTCGAGAGGCTATGCCCCTGCGCCTATCCACTTAAAGCTCTCAACGAACAGTTGCATCCTAGGTGTTGGCGCTGAAGAGAACGTGACAGCCTGCGTGTTTTCAAAGAACAAGGCCTTTATCTCGCAACATATCGGGGATGTAGAGAACCTAGAGACCCTTGATTTCTTGAAAAAGACCATAAACCACCTGGCAAGATTAACGAACAGCAGAGTTGAAGTTGTAGCCTGCGACTTACACCCGAGATTCACAACAACAAGGCTAGCCAGTAATTTAGGAACCCAGCTTGGATGCCCCGTTGTTCCGATTCAGCATCACTATGCTCATATCGCGGCCCTCATGGGTGAACACGATGTCAACGAAGTGGTGGGTATCGCATGCGATGGATTCGGCTATGGCTCAGATGGAAGCGCTTGGGGTGGGGAGATATTGTATTGCACCCAGCAAGGTTTCCAGCGCCTAGGGCACCTCTCAGAACAGCCAATGGTAGGGGGCGATCTGGCTACGCTTTATCCATTAAGAATGGCAGCTGGCATACTTCACGAAGTAGCCGATATTGAAGAATGGCTATTCTCAAACAGCAGCCGCTTTCCACACGGTAGGCAGGAAGTCGAAGTAATGATTAAACAACTGGGAAGAGGGCGCATGGTTAAGACCACGAGTTGTGGACGGATTCTAGACGCTGTATCAGCCGTATTGGGGATATGTTATGAGCGTACCTACGAGGGTGAGCCTGCAATGAAGCTAGAATCAGCTGCCATAAGGGGAAAAGACCAGTTAAACTTGTCACCTAAGCTTAGAAGTAATGTTGTTGATACGACATTCTTGGTTCGGGAAATATTCTGTCAGAGAGGAAAACACTCAATTGCTGACCTAGCTTGCTCTGCTCAATCCTATATTGCCAAGGGTCTTGCTCAGCTATCTGTTGGGGAGGCTGAAAGATTAGACGTTGATTCAATAGGATTTTCAGGTGGAGTCGCGTACAACGAGTACATCACGTCAATAATTCGACGGATCGTTGAGGAAAGTGGGTTTAAGTTTCTCGTTCACAGTCAAGTTCCGCCTGGGGACGGAGGCATCGCCTTTGGACAAGCGATAGCAGCTAGTTCAATCGCCAAATGATCCACAAAAACGGAAAAGGTACATTTGAAATTTTTCTTTTCAATTCATAACCCTTTCATAGATATCTTCCCAGATGTATGCTCGAGAATTGAAAAAGGTAGTCCGGAAACTATGATTTGGAACGTTAGAGATTTCTATTCTAACCTAGAGCGTGTTGGCGACGAAGGAAGTAGAATCTCATTCAGCTATTTTGTTCTTGTTATAGTATCATCCCTTTTTGCTACTGCCGGCTTGTTAGCCAACAGTGTGCCAGTAATAATCGGCTCCATGTGTGTTGCACCGTTTCTAGGTGCTTCAAGGGCCGTTTGTATCGGTGGAGCCTACAAGAAGTGGAAAACCGTTGTTAAAGGGCTAATAAAACAGATATTTGGTTTGCTGGCGATGGGTTCTGCAATAGCATTTTTAGTTACTATAGCTTTCTCTTATCTAACACCAGAAATCATTGCAACACCCGAAACCATGGCCAGAACATTGCCGACACTCAAGGACGTTTATCTTGCCATGCTTATTGCAGTGTCATCAGGTATTGCTGCTTCTTTTGTACTAGTTGCTCGTCCAAAAATGGTGTCAGAGCCCTATCAAGAATTGTCATTATTCAATTATCCGAGGCTGTTTGATGTGACGATTGGAGTTGAGATTGCGATTTCTTTGATTCCTCCAGCATCTGTTGTGGGAATAGGACTCGCCCTTGGTCGGTTTGATCTATTTCATCATTCTCTTGGGCTGTTACTCGTCAATGTATGGGGTCTGGACGTAGGCGGTATGATCGTCTTGTATTTATGGGGAATTAAACCTGAACCCCTGCAACTGGAAAGGAAGATAAGAAGAACCATAGAAAAAACCATAAACGACGTCGTTAAAACAAGCAAAATGTCGTCACAGATAATCCTCTATAGCTATGAAAAAGTAGATGTTCACGTTGGTCTTCAGGCTTTTGATCTCCCTGATCAGGCGGATCGATCGCTTGCGAAAGTAGTTTCAAGAGAAATAGAAAAGGAAACTGGAGTCTCAAACAACGTGACGATAATCGCTACTCCGGTCCGTATGTATACTTCATAAGCCTCACAACATTCCTGTTGAGATCGTTGGGGAAGAGAGGATCTCTAGCACTTCTCTAGCTTCTCTTGGACTAATCAACTGACGAAATTCTAGGGAAACGGCCAACCCACAAAGTTGGTTGCCCTCGCAAACCGTAATCAATTTATTTCGGGCAATTTTCTTGTAGGTGATGAAACATGTGTCTCGCAATCCCCGCTAAGGTGATTAGGGTTCAAGGAGACATTGCTCAGGTTGATTTTGGTGAAGGGGTTCTACGGGACATAAATGTTACCCTTGTGAATGCTCTCGTAGGAGAATACGTTTTGGTTCACGCGGGATATGCCATTCAGGTAATTGATAGGAAGGCTGCGGAGGAAACTCTCCAGTTATGGGAAGAGCTTCTGAAGTATCAATGAGCGGGGGAAATACCATTTGAAAGCACAATTGAAAAAAGTAGTAGAAGCTGAGGAAGGAGAGATCTACGACATAGAGCTCGACACAGACCTTTTGAAAGCGAATGAAGAACTTGCTGGAAAGAATCGCGAGCTCCTGCAGAAATACGATGTGCTTGCAATCGATGTGATGGGCGCCACCGGAGCAGGAAAAACCACTCTCATCGAAAAGCTGGTCAACGCGTTGAAAGTAAAGTATAAAATTGCAGCTTTGAAGGGCGACTTAACAACAACCATAGACGCCGAGCTTATCTCAAGACATGGCGTAGAAGTCGTTCCAATCAATACCGGGAAGGAATGCCACCTAGATGCTAACCTCGTGAAGAAAGCCCTTCAGAAGCTCAATCTGAAAAACATTAACCTGCTGTTCATAGAAAACGTTGGAAACCTCATCTGTCCAGCAGAATTCCCTCTGGGCTCTGAAAAGCGCATAGTAGTAGTCAGCGTCACAGAGGGCCCCTACATGATAATCAAACATCCCTTCATCTTCATGGACGCTGACGTCGTTGTCATAAACAAGATAGATCTAGCCAAACCTATGGAAATCGACGTGAAGAAGTTAGAGAAGGACGTAGAGAAGATCAATCCAAATGCGAAGGTTGCGACGACAAACTGTAGACGTGGCGAAGGCATCGGGGAAGTCATCACAGCGCTCGGACTCTGACTGTCAGCATTTCCGCTAGGAAGCCTATTAGAAATGCACGAGTTCTCTATGACGAAACAAATCGTTGAAAATGTTCTTCGGGAGGCGCGAAAACATAACGCCAAAAAGGTCACTGAAGTGCATCTGATAATAGGAGAACTCACATTTTTGGGCCTTGAACAAGTTCGGTTTTCCTATGAAGTATTGGTGAAGGAGACGATGATGGACGGTTCAAAACTATACATCGAGGAGAAAGAGGGCGCTGTTAGATGCACTAAGTGTGGCTATGAGGGCCCCCTCAACTACGAAGATGACCCAGCGTATCATATTCGAACTCCTACTCTCCTCTGCCCCAAGTGCCAAGGTGTGGTCCAAATCATCGACGGACGAGAATGTACGATTAGAAGCGTAAAACTGGTCGTTTAGCAAGGTCTCAGAAGATGAATGAGAATTCAAGATTCCGAGATCCAGCGCTGGCGAAGAAGGTTGCGGCTCAAATGAGAAGCTTGGCGCCTCCAGGTGAGGTGAAGCTTTGCCACGTATGCGGTACCCACGAGTGGACCATAACCCACTACGGTCTCAGAACGCTCCTTCCCAGAACCGTAAAAGTCATCGCTGGACCAGGTTGTCCTGTCTGTATTCTCCCAGCAGCCGAAATCGACGAGGCGATATCTTTGGCGCTCAGAGGAGTAACTGTGTTGACGTTTGGCGACGTGGTTCGCGTTCCAGGCTCTCAGACGTCGCTTCATGAGGCTAGAGCATCTGGAGGAGACGTTAGAATTGTATACAGTGTTAGTGATGCCGTAAGGATGGCTGAGAAAGACCCAGACAAAGACTTTGTCTTCCTTGCGATAGGATTTGAAACAACGGCACCCGCTACCGCTATTGAAGTCCTCAAGAAGCCGCCCAGAAACCTCAGTTTTCTGATCGCCCATAGGCTGATACCACCAGCTATGGAATTGCTCCTAGGGGTAGGCGACCTGCACATAGATGGCTTCATTGCGCCGGGTCACGTCTCAACGATAATCGGAATGAAGCCCTACCAGATATTCCCTGAAGCTTACCATATGCCAACTGTAGTAGCTGGATTCGAACCCCTAGACGTCCTCTTCGCACTCTTCATGCTTCTGAGACAGATAAGGGAAGGAGACGCCAAGTTAGAGAACGGGTACAAGCGTTCGGTCTCGTGGGAAGGAAATGTCAAGGCTCAGCAAGCAATCAAAAGGGTGTTCAAGGTAGTGAGTGGACGCTGGAGGGGACTCGGAAGGATACCTTCATCAACGCTGGCGCTCAGAGAAGAGTTCACGTCGTATGATGCAAGGAAAAAATACGACGTAAACATAGAGCATTCCAGAGACTTGTCACCGGGTTGCCTCTGCCATCTCGTCATGATTGGAAAGATAGACCCTCCAGAGTGCTCCCTCTTCATGAAGGCTTGCACACCTACCGCTCCAAGAGGCGCGTGCATGGTATCTATGGAAGGCACATGCAGAATTTGGGGGCAACATTCAGTCGCTCAGTAGGCAAAAGGGTAGTCTCGACATTCAATAAGTCTGGTCAGCATATCCTAGGAATAGGATCTCCTATCGGGGGTGCAAGGATTCTCTTTCCACCCACAACTGTTTCTAGAGCAACCTCTTTGAATTGCCTTGTTGCCTTCCCAATTATCTCTGCGTCCCTACCTTCCTTACTCTCCTTCAGCATAGCCAAGACTTCCTCAGCTTTCTGAGGGACAACGCCGATCAAAACCTTCCCCTCGTTTCCCACGTCAAGTGGATCGATGCCGAGCATTTCGCAAGCCGATCTAACGTCTCCGCGCATAGGTATCTTATCCTCCTCCAGTAGAATTCCGATCCCTGACTTTTCACTGAATTCATTCACCGCGTTGGATAAGCCTCCCCGAGTTGGATCCTTCATGGCAACGATTCCACCGACAGCCAATATGCGCATGATCAACCTGTTTAACGGAGTCACATCGGACTTGATCTGGCTTCCGAAGTTGTAGCCTTCCTGTGCGGACAGCACAGCTAATCCGTGGTCTCCAATCGTGCCTGAAATGATGATTCTGTCTCCGTCCCTCAAGTTGGAGTCGAGGATCCATCGTGCGTCAAATGAGCGGTGCTTTCTCACTTCAGCTAGGTTCTTCTCTAACGCGTCGTTCCGCCTTCCTATCCCAGAGGTATTTATCACGCATCCTCCCAACACCCCTCTTTCAACAACTTTCGTGTCGCCCGCGATTATGTACACTCCCGCCTCTTTGCACGTTTTGGCTGTGCTTTCTAAAATTTTCTCAAGGTCAGCCATCGGAAGACCTTCCTCGAGTACGAAAGCAGATGTAAGGGCGACTGGTTCAGCGCCAATGACAGCTATATCATTGACGGTGCCTGCAACAGCAAGTCTCCCGATGTCGCCTCCTGGGAAGAAGAGGGGCTTCACCGCGTGGGAGTCAGATTTCAAAACGATGCCGTTGATTACAGCCGAATCGTCAAGAGCTTCCAGCGGAACCTCGGCACTACTCCCTCCAAGATACTTCAACACGAACTTCTCAACAAGCTCTTTCATCACGGTTCCGCCAGCGCCATGAGCCATGGTGATTCTTTTCATGAGCAAACTTCCCACAAACAAAAGGAGCAAGACGTTTCTTAAGTCTTCTTTCTAAATCAGTACTCTCACGTTAGACCCAGCTAGTAGGCGGTCTTAAGGAAGACAATTTAACAGAAGATTACTGATATGCTTCGCGGTTTTTTCTACCTTTCTGGTTAAGCCTTCTCCGAAACTGGTGTCTTCTGGTTGTATCGCTAGTATGGCAATCTTGGCGCCAGTTGTCTCTGCAAGATACATGCAGAATATTTGGAGAGGCAAAGCATGGGTTGATATAGCTGGTTGGTTTGCTAGCTGATCTGGATCTATGAGTTTCGCAGACCCAGGTTTTAGGTTTAATACCGCGGCGTCAACAATCAGTATGTGGGTTGGATTGAATTCCATTATTGCCCCTATGTAGCTCTCGGGAACGGTCTCACATTCTATCAAAAAGGTGTTGTTCGAAGCTTTTCTCTGCAAGTCCCTTACAACGTTTATTCCCACAGAATCGTCCTTTCGAAGGGGGTTCCCAAGCCCAGCGATGACTACTTTGTGTGCCTTCGAAAGCCAGGTTTCCAAGTCACCCTCAACGTTGTTTGTTCCATCTTTTGAGCTGATCATTATTCCCAACTTTGAAGAAATTTTGGTTGTCTGCTCTGTTGTCTCTTTGTCTCTTCTTGCGCGTCTCTGTGCTCCTGCTAGATGTATTTCAGAATTTTAGACGCGTCCACTCTAAGTTGTTTCAAGGCGAGTTCTTCTGGGCTGAAGCCCATTGCCAATCCTAAAAGTTGCGGGTAGTGAAGCACTGGAACGCCAAAGACTTCGTTGAAAGTTCGTTCTATTCGGGGTTGGTTGATGTCAAACATCATGTGGCAGAAGGGACACACAGTGATCAGTGCCTGAGCGCCTACAGCCTTGATGTGATCAAGCTTTTCCCTAGTCAGTTGAAGCGGGATTTGGTCGTTTACTCCTACTATTGGCGCACCACAACATTCAGTTTCGTCCATATAGTCCAAGCATTCCGCCCCTGTTAGCTCAATTAGATTTTTGAGAATTACTGGGTTGTCTGGGTCGTCGAAACCTATGTATTTGGCTGGGCGCAACACGTGGCATCCGTTGTGTTCTGCTACCTTAAGTTGGTTGAGTGGCCTCTTAACCGTCTCCTTTATCTTCTCAAACCCGACGTCTCCAGCAAGCGCTTGTATGAGGTGGCTTACCTTTATTGTCCCTTTGAACTCCATACCGATTTCTTTCAGGTACTCGTTGACTTTCTCCTTGAGTTTCTTGTCCTCTTGCAGGGTTTTGTTTACTTTGCGCAGCGTACCAGCACACCCTGGGCAGAGAGTTATGATGTTCAAGTTTTGTTGTTCTGCGAGGCAGAGGTTTCGCGCCGCCAAGCTTAGCATCAGGTCGTGGCTAACAGGATCTAAGGGAAGCCCACAGCAGTTGAACTCTGGCATCTCTACCAATTCTACGCCAAGTTTTTCAAGAACCTTTCTGGCTGAGATTTCGTAGCTGCCTATTCTGTAGGGGATAACACAACCGAGAAAAAGCATATACTTCAATTCTGGCATTTCACTCCTTCTCCCTTTCAAGCAGCTTTGAGAAACCGGTGACTTTGAAGAGTTTGTTGATGCTTTCTAGGTCTGCCTTTGGCAACGGGGGCAGTCCTTGCTCCTCCCTCTTCCTTAGCCTCAACTCCGGGATTGAGTATGCCAATCCCGTCTTTGCAACGTTGCCGCCAAGTTCTTTAAAAACTCGGGGTATGAACCCTTCTTGAACAGCTAGGTTCCTCAAGGCCCTTAGAACGCCAGCGATTTCCACGTCTTGGGGGCAATGATCGACACAAGTGAAGCAAGCAGCACAGAGCCAGATCACATCACTCGACAGAAGTCGTTCTTTTAGCCCTAACTGAGTCATTCGCATGAGTTTTCGGGGTCTATAAGTTTCACTGAATCTTGCTATCGGGCAGTCGGCAGTGCATGTGCCGCATTGGAAACATAGCTTTATCTTTTCAGCGCCAGGAATCTTGCTGATTTCGTATTTGAAGTGTGGGTCTATCTCGTTTGATTTGATTGTTGTTTCTTTGCTTGTCTCTGTTTCTGGCTTCTTTTCTGTTTCAGCCATTACTTGTCACTCCTGCGCGTAGTGGACTCGGTCCGAGTTTCTTTATTTCGTTCGTCATGTCCTTAATAATGGTTGCGAATCTGTCTCCTTCAGACGCGGAGACCCACTCTAGCCGTAGACGATTTGGCGCAAGACCTAATTGCTCCAGGACTTTCTTCAACAGCAGGATTCTATATTGCGCTTTGTGATTTCCTGAAAGATAGTGGCAGTCGCCTAAGTGACAACCAGCGATAAGGATTCCATCTGCTCCTCTTCTGAAGGCTTCTAGGATGAAAACTGGGTCAATTCTTCCGCTACACATTACCCTCACGATCCTGAGGTTGGGGGGATACTGAATTCGGCTAACGCCAGCTAGGTCGGCCCCTGCGTATGAGCACCAGTTGCATAGGAACCCAACGATTTTTGGTTTGAATCCAGATTCAGTCATATTCTGATTTCTCCTTTAACACGGCCCTAACTTGGGCAAGCATTTGATCGTCCGTGAAGTGAAACATAGTTATGGCCTTTGAGGGGCAAGTGGAGCCGCAGACGCCACAGCCTTTACACAGAGCTTCAATTACGTGTGCTCTTAGTTTTCCATTGACTTCTTCCATTTTGATGGCGCCATAATCGCAAACGGCCTCGCAGAATTTACATCCGCTACATAGATCTTCGTTAACGTTTGCTATGGCTCCCTCTACTTCCAGTGCCTCTTTTGATAGAATCGTGATTGCCCGGGCTGCAGCTGCACATGCTTGTGAAATGCTCTCTTCGATGGATTTCGGCCAGTGAGCCAATCCGCAGAGGAATATGCCATCCGTTGCGAAGTCAACAGGACGGAGCTTCATGTGAGCCTCCAAGAAGAATCCATCTTGGCTGAGGGGGACTTTCAGCATTTTTGCTATATGTTCGTTGTTTGGATTTGGAATGGTTGCGACGCTCAGCGCTAAGAGGTCTGCTTTAATAGGGATCCACGCCTTGACTACTGGCTCCCACGCGATCACGTTGAGGTTTCCATCTTCTTGAATAACCTTGGGCTTGTTTTCGTCGTCGTAGCTTATGAATAAAACTCCCTTGCTTGCCGCCTCCCGATAGTAATCCTCTATGAACCCATAGGTTCTCACATCTTTGTAGAGGACGTAAACATCTGTTTCTGGGCTTAACTCCTTAATCTTTAATGCGTTTTTCACAGCTTGAGAGCAGCATATTCGCGAGCAATATGGGCGCACATCGTTTCTGGAACCTACGCACTGGATCATCACAGCTGTTTCTGCGTTGAACCGTCCACCGGACAGTTTCTCCTCCAATTCGCGCTGGGTCAGAACCCTTTGGTCGATGCCGTAGAGATACTCTGTCGGCCTATATTCAATGGCTCCCGTGGCAACTATCACGACGCCGTGGTTTATCTCCTTTCTTTGTCCATCGAAATTAAGGGTCGTCTTGAAGTTTCCAACATATCCCTCAACATCGGAGATTTCGGAATTCAGATAGACACGGATTTTATTGTTTTCAGTTACTTCCTTAATGATTGCCCTCAGCTGTTCTTGCGGGTCCTCAGACCCAAGGAGGTAATGTATGTGGCTCAGATGGCCTCCCAGTTCTCGCTCCTTTTCCACCAAGTGAGTCTCAAAGCCTTGTCTTGCCAATTCTAAGGCGGCGGTCATCCCTGATAGGCCGCCTCCGATCACTAGACCTACGGGTGTAACATCAACCATGGGTTTTTGAAGGGGGTTCAGCAAACGGGCTTTGGCGACTATGGATCTCACGAGGTCCTTCGCTTTTTGGGTCGCTTCTTCTGGTTCATGCATGTGCACCCAGCTACATTGGTCACGGATGTTTGCCATCTCGAAAAGGTAGACGTTGAGCCCGGCTTCCCGGATGGTTTCTCTAAAAAGGGGTTCGTGAGTTCTGGGAGTGCATGATGCCACAACCACGCGATTGAGGTTGTGTTCCTCTATTATCTTCTTTATTCCTTTTTGCGTGTCCTGTGAGCATGTGTACAGATTATGCTCCGCGTAAACAACATTTGGCAGCGTCTTGACATACTCCACGACGTCTGGTACATTGACGACTCCACCGATGTTTATGCCGCAGTGGCAGATAAAAACTCCAATGCGGGGCTCCTCACCGGATATATCTCTCTCCCGTGGGTACTCTTTCACGGTAGTGAGTGTCCCTCTTTCAGAAGAAATCAGGCTAGCCGCTTTGACTGCAGCGCCGCTTGCTTGCGCCACGCTCTCAGGGATATCTTTGGGAGAAGGAAATGATCCGCAGGCAAATATTCCTGGCTTTGACGTTTCCACTGGTGAGAAGGTGTCTGTTTGGCAGAACTTGTATCTGTTAAGTTCTATTCCTAATACTTCGGCTAGTTTTTCAGCGTTTCTGGGAGGTTGCATTCCAATGGATAAGACTGCCATGTCGAATTCTTCGATTTTGGGCTCTTCGTTTTCCACATAATGCACCATGAGATTACTCGTTGAGGGGGCTTCTGTGATCCTCGCGACCCTTGACCTTACGAACCTTATGGCGTGTTCTCCTTTGGCACGGTTGTAATAGGCGTCAAACTCCTTTCCGTAGGCGCGTATGTCTATAAAAAATATCGCGCAATCAAGCTTCGTTGGCACATGCTCTTTGGCTATGATTGCCTCTTTCATGCCGTACATGCAACATGCGGCAGAGCAGTAGTTGTTTCCAATTTGGGCATCTCTTGAACCAACACACTGAATAAAGGCTATTTTTTTGGGGATTTCGCCGTCAGAAGGCCTCAGGACAAGTCCGCCGTATGGTCCTGAAGCGCTTAAAATCCGTTCAAACTCTATGCTTGTAACAACGTTCGGAAATCGTCCGTAACCATACTCGCTTTTCAGTCTTGCGTCAAACGGTTCGAATCCAGGCGCAAGAATAACGGAGCCTACCTTCAGAGTTGCTTCGCTGTCTTTCTGGTCGTATTCAACTGCGTTTGCTTTGCAGATTTCTTGGCATGTCCCACACCCTATGCATTTTTCACGGTCTATTATGAACTTTAATGGGACTGCTTGTGGATATTCAACGTAAATGGCACTTTTATTGCTTAGCCCTTCGTTGAAGGTATCTACAGCTTCTACGGGGCATTTTTGTGCGCATAATCCACATCCGTTGCATTTCTCTTCGTTTATGTAACGACTTCTTTTTCGAACTTTTACTTCGAAGTTGCCAGCTTCACCATTCAAGCCTACAACTTCTCCATTTGTTAACAACGTTATGTTGGGGTGTCTTCCAGTTGCCACAAGTTTGGGTGCTAAAATACACATTGCACAGTCATTTGTTGGAAACGTCTTGTCAAGCTGCGCCATAATGCCGCCTATACTTGGCGACTTGTCGATTAGGTAAACCCTGAAACCTGAGTCTGCAAGGTCTAGGGCTGCTTGGATTCCAGCCACTCCTCCTCCAACTACAAGAACAGCCCCGATTTTCTCTTCAGCCAACCCTTAAACCTCCAATGCTTTGTAAAGAGGAGTCGTTCTCTCCACATGGTCTAGGGTTATCATTCCTTTCATTCGCATACTCACGATTTGACGAAGCACGAGGGCGGGGTTCATGTTAATAATTGCCGCTATTTCCGTTACTGACATCGGTTTTTCTTTAGTTAGGAAATGTATTTTTTGTCGAATGAATTCAGCTTCAATAATTTCACGCAGCAAAGCGTCAAATTCCTCGTGTGATATTCTCTCTCCATATACATTCTCCATTTCAGTCAACTCCATTTCCCTGCCGACCAAGACTCTGAGTCTAAAATCTTCTGCTGCAGCTTTAGCAGCCTTCATGTTCAGAAGCACGTTACTATCAGGTCTTCTTCCAGCCAAAGGAGACGGCCCGAGCACATCCACCTGATTTCTAAAATCGTTAATGATCTTTGCGAAACGGTCAGTTTCTGACGCGTACGCCCAGTCTAGTTGAAGACGCTCTGGTTCAAGACCGGTTAGCGATATAAGTGCCTTAAGCATCTTGATTTTTCGTTCTGTGTGAAGATTTCCTTCAACGTAGTGACAGTCGGGCGGATGACAACCGATTACTAAAACGCCGTCCGCGCCTTTAGCGAAGGTCTCTAACACAATAGCTGGATCGATTCGCCCTATACACATCACTCGAACAATATGTATTTTTGGATGCGCGCGTATCTGTTTAGTGATCGCGAAGTCGATCTCGGCAGGCAGACTCCAATTGCACACGAACCCAACGATTTTGGGCCTGAACATTATGCAGATCCTCCACCCAAGGCGGTTGCTACTTGCGTTACAATTTGGGCGTTCGTAAGCTGCTGCATGCTAATCGCTCGTTCGGGGCAACTTGCGCTACAGATGCCACAGCCTTTGCAGAGATCTTCGTTGACCTGCGCAATCCCCATTTCATTCTTTTCTATGGCTCCGAATGGACAAATTACGGCACAGATGTTACAGCCAGTGCACAAAGTTTCGTCAACTACTGCTTTGTCGGCTTCGCACAGTCCAATACTGCCGAGACACTCTGTGCATGGACCACATTCAAGACACCTTTGGGCTTCGAGTACAGCAACTTCCTTAGTTTTGGCTAAAAGTTCATCAGCTTCCTCAAAGCTGACCTTCCGTTTTCCTACGTCTACGTGTGGAGTTATGTATCTTTCGGGTTTTTTTGTTATCTTTTCCCAGTCCTTAACCCATGTTGTCTCCTCAATATCCTCTTCTCTTCCCGTCCTCAAATCCTCGCCACTGAAATAACGATCGATCGATACAGCCGCTCGCTTGCCAGCCCCCACAGCTTGGATGACACTTGCCGGACCTGTGACTATGTCTCCACCAGCAAAAATGCCCGGCATTTTGGTTTCGAGAGTTAACGGGTCAGCCGAGATTGCGCGTGCACGCTCATCTAAAAGAATGGAAGGTATGTGTGAAGTTTCCGGCAGTTGGCCGATTGCGGGAATTACTGTATCCACCGCATACATATGCTCAGACCCTTGGACGGGCACTGGACGCCTTCTACCGCTTTCGTCAGGCTCTCCTAGCTCCATTCTCAAACATTCTATAGCCCTGACCCTTCCGTCCTCACCAACAATTTGTTTGGGGGCAACTAAGAATCGGAACAGAACGCCTTCTTCTTCGGCAGCCTCTACTTCATCTGGAAGGGCGGGCATTTCATTCCGCGAGCGGCGGTAGAGAATTGTGACCTTCTTTGCTCCAAGCCTCAGCGAGGTGCGAGCGGCATCAATGGCAGTGTTGCCTCCTCCAACGACTGCAGCTCTTTCGCCTACATTAACGGTCTTTCCCAAAGCCATATCTCTCAGAAACTCAACCGCCGGAAGAACTCCCTCCAAATCCTCTCCAGGTATTCCTAGTTTTCCACTCAGTTGAGCCCCGATTGCTATGAATATAGCTTTGTAGCCCTCGTTTCGTAGAGTGTCGAGACCCATGTCTTTTCCGAACTCGACGCCTATCCTAGTCTCCACACCTAGATCTTGGATGTAAGCAATTTCGTTGGCCACGACATATTTTTGGAGACGATAGTCTGGGATGCCATAACGCATCATTCCGCCTGGTTCAGGCATGCGCTCAAAAATTGTGATCGGGTAGCCGAGTTTTGCCAGTTCGTAAGCGGCGCTCATCCCTGCTGGGCCCGCGCCTACTATTGCTACTTTTTCGCTATGCGTTTTAGGTATAGGCTCTGGTTTGATTCGCCCTTGCTCGCGTTCGATGTCTGCAACAAGACGTTTCAAGTAACGAATACCCACAGGCTGGTCAATGTTTTTTCTTGAACACGCATCTTGACAGGGGCTGAAGCAGACTCTGCCACAGATTGCCGGAAAGGGCATGCTCTTTCTTATAAGTTCCACCGATTCCTTGAACTTGCCCTGTTGAAGCAGAGCGATATACCCTTGAACGTTCACATCAGCAGGGCACGCGGCACGACATGGAGGTAGCCTCCGTTTATTCCTTAACGCGCAGCTAGAAGCAGACAATTTTTGGGGCACCACCATTGCTGCCGCTTAAAGACGTTAAAAAAGGGGTAACTGATTAAAGACTCAGGATTCGCGGTCGCCCCAGCTCGCTCACCCACATTTCGTATTGAGGCAGCCTCATCAAATCTCTTAACTCTTCTTCCAATGTAATCAAGTTGTTAGGTTTGATTTCCGCTATCCATACCATTTCATGGGGATCTTTATTGATTATGAAGGGTTCGTGTAAGAGGGCTTTGTTGATTTCAACGATTTTGCCGCTGACCGGCGAGAGTAGATCAAACATAAACATCCACGTTTCAACAACTCCTAGGGGCGCCCCTTTCTTCACTTCGTATCCAATTGGGTTGGTTTGTATACTAGCCACGCCTTTAAAACGCTCTTGGGCGTAGTCAGAGAAACCTACTCTCACGTTTCCTTCCGGAGTTACCATTGCCCACATGTGATTAGACGTGTAAAGCAATCGCTCGCGGATAACTGGATATTCGGGCCGCTTCTCAGCAATCTTTTCACGGCTTTGCTTTAGTTCTTCAAGGCGTAATCGGATAGCTTCGGATACAAAGTCGGATAGACTATCGTAGCGCCCTTTCTCAAGGGTCCTCTTAGCCACAGTCACGAGTTCCTGTCTGATACGTATAGTTCTCCATTTTGGCATTTGCTTTTATCCCACCTTCTCTCAGTGAAGTCGACCCTCAAGTTTGGTGACTAGTTTTTTGTACTCTCCTAAACTCAGCAGTCCATTCATCCACGAACTGACTTCTGTGTCTTCAGGCTGAATCTCCACAATCCACTGATGCGGGTCTACGTTCAGCTTAAATGGGTCTTCAACGATCGCTCTGTTAACTGAGACTATTTTTCCGTTTAATGGTGAATACAAGTCATGTGTGAACCACCAGCTTTCTACAACTCCAAAGGGTTCATCTTTAGAGACCTTTTCTCCGGCTTCGTTGGTTCGGATGTTAACTACCTCTCTGAGTTGCCCCTGGAAATAGTCGGTTATTCCGATCTTGACGGTTCCTTGAGTAGTCGCCTGAGCCCAAACGTCTTCTGACGCGTAGAACAATTGGGCTTGTAGCTGGGGAACCCTGCTACGTCTATCACGCTCTAAATATTCTGTCGCTCTCTCTTTAGCTAGTGTTTGCAGGCGATTTCGAATGGCTTCTGAAGCGAATTCAGAGAGACTCTGGTATTGGCTTATGTCCACCTCTTTCTTCATTTTCTCTACGAGTTCTTGCCGAATTCTTACGGTTTTCCATTTTTCGGGCATATACACCACCTCCCTTTTACCTAGATCTACATATGACAGCGGTCTATAAATACGTAATCTTTATATTATAATCGTTAGTAAATACTATAAATATCTTGGTGGGTCAGATGGAGAGCAGAAAGTTACAGAAAGTAGGCTACTCAACCCTATCGGTTTCTTTACCAAGTGACTGGGTGAAGGAAAGGGATCTGAAACGTGGAGATACCGTCTTCATCGTGCCAGAAGGAGATGGCGCTCTCAAACTCTTTCCAAGCAAGCTTCTTGAACCAAAAGAAGGAATCGAGGAATACGTCTGCAACGCCGATTTATGTGATGATCCGAAAATGTTGGAACGAATAATCGTAGGTAGTTACATCCTGGGTCGAGACCTATTCTCAATAATATCCTCCGAAAGGATGCGTTCTGAACACATCCGGGAAATCAGAGATATAGTACCCAAACTGATCGGATTAGGAATTGTAGAGGAGACGCCTGATAGCATTAAACTCCAATGTTCAGTCGACCCAAGAAAATTCCATTTAGACATGCTGCTACGGAGGCTTTCCATAATCTCATTAACCATCGTAAAGGAAGCAATACAAGCACTCGTAGACCTCGACGATTCACTTGCGAAAGACGCAGTAAATCGAGAGCATGAGGCTGACAAGATGTATTTGCTCGCAATGAGATTGTTGGTATCCGCGCAGAGAAGAAGGGAAGTAGCCGAAGAAATAGGATTGAAGGATCCACTACATATTCTATACTTCGGACTGATGTTGAGATATCTTGAAATGATCGCCGATTACGCTGAAGAAATAGCACGCAGAGTTATTGAACTATTGCAGAAATACAAAGATAGATTGCCCAAAACGATAATCGAAAGAATAAGCAATCTAAACGACCTAGCCCATGACTTGGTCTTGAAATCTGTAGACTGTTTCTTCATTAGCGACATCAAGATCGCAAACAGCATCATGGAAATGCTGTCATTCATCGAGTTGGAAAGAGACAGATTGATGCAGGAGCTTCCTGAACTACCGCATTTGAGACTGATACTTTGGAACATTACCAGAATAGCAGACAATGGTGCAAGCATTGCCTTGACAGCGATAAACAACACTCTCGAAAGAAAAACCAAGATTTGTTCGAAAGGCTGGTCAACAAGCTTCAAATAGAAAGGAAACAGCACTCACGTACGGGGATGAAAAGTTGGACACAAGACTAAGAAGCCTTGTAAAGAGTACAACTTGGAGAACTACTGGGATTTTAGTTTTAGGAGCAATTACATGGATCATTACTGGCAATTTCATCCAGACAACATATATCACTGCGGCATTTAACCTGATTCAGATTATTCTATATTATTTCCACGAAAGATTATGGCAGAGAACTAATTGGGGAAGAGAGTGACCTAGTACAGGAGCTATGCCGCATAACGCTGCAAAATCAAGTAGGATCCGCGTATATTGGAAAGGAGCCACACGTACGGTCTGTGCGTGTGATTACTGTTTCAGAAACGGCATTGTATTTCGTCTCACAGATGTTGAACTTTGAGACGTTTTTGCGTGCGAAGAATTTACGGATGATTTTTGGGTGAACTTACAGTATCAACAGTGTGCTGTACGGATGCTCTAGGCATATACTGCCGCTGTAAGCGCTGAGTAAAATGCAATTGCACGGGCTACTCAGTTCCATCACTTACTATCATAGTCTGGGTCGACCTCACCCCATTTAGTCTTCGCAGACGCCAGCTAACGATTTCTTTGAGTTTGTCCACGGTGGCAGCCTCGATTCTTGCCACAATATCCCAGATGCCGTAGACCCTATAAGCTTCTTCAACCGCGTCGATTTCTTTGAGTGCCTCCATAACTCTCTTACTAGCCGCAGCGTCGGTGTTTATTAACACAAAGGCAGTCAACCCACTAGTCCGCTTCTTCAGAACCAACTAACTCCCCGTTGCTTCCATTTCTTCTGCTACTCGTATCGTTTCAAATAAAGGGGCTTGCTAGCTTCCTTTATTCTCTCTTCTCGAGTCATGCCCTCCGAGGTTTCTAGCGCCTCAAAATCTATACACGCCTCTTCAGCCTTTGAACTTCGCCTAAATTCAGGCAAAACAAGAGAACCCGTTTCCTTTGTGCTCAAATAGAATTCCCCTACGGCATAGGGATGTATCCACAGGTTTAAAAATATTATGAATTTAAGGTGAAGTATTAGAAGCCATAACGTATCATGAGATAAATACTATATATAACAACCATGCAACACGAGGGGCGCAAACGTCGAGTGCACACACAACAAAATTTCTTGGAGTGAACACAGAGAAAATCTGTATGGCAGACCTCAGAAGATTTTTACTAGCACGTTTAGTCGCGCGCTCTAGTTCTGCAGCCTACTATCAGAATAGATGCAAACTATCCTTCATGTATGACTAAACTTAAATTAGAGAACCCATATTTTCTTGTTCTTCAAGAAACAGTGCGCTTACAAATAGGTGATGGTATGGAAAAACTGAAGTTTGCTTTCTACTGGGCTGCCAGTTGCGGAGGCTGCGAAATAGCAGTGCTGGACATAAACGAGAAAATCTTGGATGTCGTTGCAAAAGCGGACATCGTCTTCTGGCCAGTAGCCATGGACATAAAATACAAAGACGTAGAAGCGTTCCCAGACAAATACATAGACGTCTGCTTCTTCAATGGCGCAATCAGAAACGAAGAACAAGAACACATAGCTAAGCTTCTGAGAAAGAAGTCCAAGGTTCTCGTCGCTTTTGGTTCCTGCGCCTGTGACGGTTGTGTCGTAGGCCTTGCAAATCTCTGGGACAGAGAAACTGTCTTTCAACGAGCGTACCTTGAAACGCCTTCGACGAAAAACCCTGAATCGGTTACACCGAGAACTTCCGTTAAGGTCAGAGAAGGAGAGTTGGAACTACCTGAATTCTACGACACCGTGAAAACCCTTGCGCAGACCGTGGATGTAGACTATTTCATCTCAGGCTGTCCACCCCCAGTTCCGCTCATAATTCAGGCCCTTGACGCCATATTCACGAACAAGCTACCGCCAAAGGGATCAGTCTTGATGCCGAACAAATCCGTTTGTGACGAATGTCCGAGAGAGAAGAAAGACAAGCACCTCTCTGAAATAAAGAGGATTTACGAAATCGAAGATGACCTAAAAACGTGTTTTTGGGATCAAGCGGTGATATGCATGGGGCCTGCCACCCGAGCAGGCTGTGGCGCCCAGTGTCCAAAGGTAAACGTCCCCTGTACGGGTTGCAATGGTCCAGGTCCACGCGTGAAAGACCAAGGTGCTGCTGCAATCAGTGCACTCGCATCCATTGCCACTAATCCAGAAGTCATTGATCAGGTTGTGGATCCGGTTGGAACCTTCTATAAATATTCTCTTGCCCATTCTATTCTCAGGAGGAAGGTGATGAAATGAAAGAAATAGTCATAGACCCGATCACACGGCTGGAAGGCCATGGAAAAATCACCATATTCCTCAACGACGAAGGAAATGTAGAAAATGCATACCTCCAAGTTCCCGAACTAAGAGGATTTGAAAGGTTCTGCGAGGGTAGAAGGGCAGAGGACCTGCCTATAATAACCACTCGAATCTGTGGCGTCTGTCCAGTGGCACACCACATGGCAGGTGCAAAGGCTGTAGATGCAGCATTCAATGTTGAACCGACGGAAACAGCTAAGAAGTTGAGAGAGCTAGAATATTGTGGCTACATTATCTACGATCACATACTCCACTTCTACTTCTTAGGTGGACCAGACTTCGTCGTAGGACCAGACGCCGCGCCAGCGAAAAGAAACATTCTTGGAGTAATAGAAAAGGCTGGCTTGGAAGTTGGCAAAGAAGTAATAAAGCACAGAGCCTATGGACAGAAAATAACAGAAATAATCGGAGGCAAGGCAACTCATCCTGTGAGCGCTTTGCCAGGCGGCATTGCGAAGATTTTGTCTGAGGAGGAGAGGCAAGAAATCGAAAAAATGGTTAGAAGCTGCGTAGAGTTCGCAAAATTCTCTCTGAAACTCTTCGATGATATCGTTCTCAAGAACGTTGACTACGTAAACCTGATCAAGAGCGAACCTTACACCCTCAAAACCTACTACATGGGAACCGTTGACAAAAACAATAAAGTAAACTTCTACGATGGTGATGTGCGGGTAGTCGACCAGGAAAATAAGGAATTCGTCAAGTTTGCCCCCTCAGAATACTTAGACATAATCGAAGAACATGTTGAACCATGGACCTACGTCAAACTACCCTACCTCAAGAAGATTGGATGGAAAGGCTTAGTTGCGGGCCCCCACAGTGGCGTCTACAGAGTCGGCCCGCTTGGAAGACTGAACGCCGCAGAAGGGATGGCAACGCCTCTAGCCCAAGCGGAATACGAGAGGATGTACAAAACACTTGGTGGAAAACCAGTCCACGCCACTTTGGCTTTCCACTGGGCTCGGCTGATAGAACTTCTGTATGCAGCCGAACGGGCCTTGGAATTGGTCACGGATAAGGACATAACAAGCAAGAATGTTAAGAACAAGCCTGGAAAGCCCGGCGAAGGAGTTGGAATAGTTGAGGCCGCTAGGGGCACTCTTATGCACCACTACATTCTCGATGAAAAGGCCTTAGCCAAAAAGGTCAACCTGGTTGTGGCCACAACCCACAATGCGCCTAGCATCTGCATGTCCATAAAAAACGCTGCAAAAGGACTTATACACAACGGGAGAGTCAGCGATGGACTGCTGAACATGGTGGAGATGGCCTTCAGAGCGTACGACCCATGCTTTGCCTGCGCCACCCACTTCGCTATTGGCGAGATGCCCTTGAAAGTGGAGATCTACAATAGTGAAAGGCAATTGATGAAGACTTTGAGAAGATGAGGTGACAACAATGAGCGAAGTCAAAGTTGGAGTGTTCCTAGCTGACTCTGGAAAGCAACTTTCCAAGATCTTGGATTTTGATGCTCTAACCAATCATGTGAAAAACATTTCAGGGGTGGCCTTTGTCGCGAGGGGCAGCGAGTTTTGGCGTGGCGAAGGATTGAAAACCCTTATAGAGGCTGTCAAAGGCGGAAAGATGAACCGAGTCGTCGTCGCAGAGGCTCTTCCCAAGCTAAGCGAGGTGAAGATCGCACAAGCGGTCGAGAATGCCGGTCTCAACCCCTACTTGATGGAATTCATAGACCTCAAAGACCACTGCGCTTGGCCCCATAGAGAAACTCCCAGAGAAGCCACAGAGAAAGCCAAAGCTATGCTTCTAGCCGCCACAGAACGCGCCAAACTTCTTGAACCCCTAGAGAAACTTGAGTTTCCCGCCCTCAAATCTGCCTTAATCATAGGCGGAGGAATAGCTGGTATGCAAGCGGCTGTAGATCTGGCGGATTTGGGATTCGAAGTTAACTTGGTTGAAAAGGCCCCGTTTCTAGGCGGCTTAGCTGCCCGTGCTGGTCGATTCTTTCCAACAGACGACTGTGCCATCTGCATAGAGTCTCCAGCTTCGGATCTGAAAACCATCACCCACACCTCTCGGAAATGTGTATATCGCTCCGGTTTCACTGAAATTTCCAACCTAAACATATTGACCAATTCAACAGTCGTGGCTGTTGAAGGGGTTCCTGGAAACTACAAAGTCACAATCGAGAAGAAGCCGAAATACGTTAACGAATTGAAGTGTGTTCGATGCGATTTGTGCACCACTGTCTGCCCTGTGGAAGTACCAGACGAACACAACGCGAAGCTGAACACCCGTAAAGCCATTTACATGAACATCCCGAATGTTCATCCGCCCGTCTACGTCATAGACGAAAACGTCTGCAAATTCCACGACTGTGCCAAATGTGTAGAAGTCTGTCCCACTGCTGCCATCGAATTGGACCAAAAGCTTGAGCGGATAACCCTAAACGTAGGCAGCATAACAGTTGCCACAGGCTTCCAAGAGTTCGACTCTAGTATCATAAAAGAGTACCACTACGATGACTATCCTGACGTCATAACCAATCTTGAACTTGCAAGGATGATCGACGGTTTCGGTCCCACAGCGGGCGTGATCATCAGGCCTTCAAATCGCAAGCCCGCCAAGAAGATCGTTATGATACAGTGTGTCGGTTCCAGAGATAGGCGATGGAAGGAATATTGCTCAAGCATCTGTTGCATGATTTCCCTAAAACATGCCTCATTGATCAAGTCGGAATATCCCGAAACAGACATCACCATATGCTACATAGACATAAGAACCACGGGAAGAGAGCACGAATATTACTACGAACGAGCCAGGGAGATGGGAATCAAATTCGTCAAGGGTAGACCGACTGAGATTTCACGAGATCCAGATACGGGCAAATTAATCGTCGATGTTGAGGATGCACTTCTGAAAAGATTCCTAGAATTAGAAGCCGACTTGGTGGTATTGGCTCCAGCTATGGTTCCTACTGAAGGCACCAAGGAACTTGCCGAGGTTCTTGGTCTTGAGCTGGATGAAGATGGGTTCTTCAAAGAGTATAACGCCAAACTTAGACCCACAGAGACAAAACTGAGGGGAATATACCTCTGTGGAGGAGCAACCTTCCCAAAGGACGCACCAACGACTTCTCTGCACGCTCACTCAGCAGCCATTAAGGCAGCGAAGTTCTTGACCTCCGGCAAGATAGTCAAAGATCAGAGAACCGCCATAATCAACGAAGAATATTGCGGTGACTGTGAGTTCTGTCCGGTCACTTGTCCTTACGGCGCGATAACTTTGGAGCCGACGACTGAGGGGCACTTTGTGGCTAAGATATCTGATCTCCTCTGTGAGGGATGCGGCATTTGTGTTGGAGCTTGTCCCCTAAATGCTATTGAACTTAGGCATTCGAGACCAAATCAGATGCTAGCCCAAATGAAAGGGCTTATGTCCATCACCGGAACGTCAAAGCCTTTGGTTCTAGCGATCTGTTGTTCAGAATGCGGCCACACGGCTGTGGACTCTTCGGGCATGGCTATGATGCAGTATCCAGCTAATGTAAGAGTTATGAAGGTTCCATGCACGGGCATCCTGCAGGTTAATCAATTTCTGGAAGCCTTCAAAGCGGGCGCTCAAGGAGTGATGATTGTAGGATGTAAGAGCGATGGCTGCCACTACGAGGTTGGTAGCCAAAAGGCTGAGAAGAAGGTGGAACTTGCCAGAACGCTGTTGAAGGAATATGGTATAGAGCCAGAGAGGTTGGAGATGTTTAACATGATATTTATCGAAGGTGACAAGTTCGCCGAGGCTGCGCAGATGATGACTGAGAGAGTAGAGAAGTTGGGTTCACTGCAGATAATGGGTTCTTAGAGGATAGCGTGGAATAAGAATGACGCATGGGAAAGAGAAGACTCTCGGCAGCCTAGCATTCCCCGAGGCGGTTAAGAGACGCTTAGGCGGCGAAACTATAACGCTATGCTACCAGTGTGGGACCTGCGCCAGCAGCTGCCCAGTAGCCAAAATCACCGACCGTTTTAACCCTAGAGAAGTCATCAGACTATCGCTCTTAGGAGAAAGGAATGAAGTGGTCTCAGGCGACGCCATATGGCTATGTTGCTCATGTTATAATTGCCAAGAACGGTGCCCCCAAAAGGTTGAGATAGCCGACGTAATATATGCGCTTAGAAACATCGCCTTCAGAGAAGGATACATCCCAAACATTTATTCAGAGTTTGCAGGAGCCCTTTCAAGCGACGGTCGTATAGTCAAGGTTTCAAGATTCGTAGAGAATAAAAGGCCTACCCTTGGCTTGCCGGCTCTTCAACCAACAGGCGTCGACGCACTCAGAAAGATTCTTTCTGCTACTGGGTTTGACAAACTGCAACAGAGAAGGGAGGGGGCATGATGACAGGCTACGCCCTATTTCTGGGTTGCACTATACCTGCCCGCCAACCAAACTATGAGTTGTCGGCAAGAAAGGCGCTGGCCAAGCTTGGAATCGAGCTTGTCGATCTTGCCAAGATGACATGTTGCTGTCCTCCACCAGTGCAGTCTATAGATTTAGAAACCAGCTTGGCCGTAGCCGCATACAACATTTGCCTGGCGGAAGAAGCCGATCTGAACTTAGTTACGTTGTGTAGCGGCTGTTTTGAGTCTCTTGCAATGACAAACGCTATGCTAAAGAATGATGGAGAACTCAAGGCAAAGATCAACAGAATCTTGTCTCAAACCGGAAAAGAATTTCTAGGAAACAAAGAGGTAAAACACTATCTACAAGTCCTGACTGAAGATGTAGGACTAGAGCGTCTCAAACAAAGCGTCTCCAGACCTTTAAGCAAACTGAAAGTAGCAGCGTTCTATGGTTGCCACGCGCTTAGACCGAGTGAGCTCTTGAAACTTGACGACCCAGAACGCCCACGAATTCTTGAAGGTTTAATCGAGATGTTGGGTGCGAAAAGCGTTGAATACCGAAACAAACTGAAATGCTGTGGAGGCCTCCTGAGGGGCTCCTCTGACGAACTCGCCCTTGAGCTCGCCAGTGAAAAACTTGAAAATACAACCAAGGCTGGTGCTGACTGCATTGCAACTCTTTGCCCCTTCTGCTTCGTTGCGCTGGACATGGGACAACTGCAGATAAAACACAAGCTCAACAAGACCTACGACATGCCAATAATTCACTACTCAGAGCTTCTGAGCCTAGCATTGGGAATAGACCCGAAGGAACTGGCCCTAGAAACTCATAAGATAAAGGTCGATAACGTACTCAGCAAAATACTCTAGCAACTAACAACGTTGCCTTTACTCTTTTTCTTCCTCATTATATACATGTGAATATTGCGTGCAGCTCTTTTTCCAGCTCCCATAGCACTAATGACTGTGGCTGCTCCGCTCACGACATCTCCACCAGCATACACACCTTTTTCGCTGGTTTTTGCAGTATTTTCGTTCACGATAATGGTGCCCTTTCTGGTAGTCTTTAGCCCTTTGGTAGTTCGTTGAATCATCGGGTTCGGAGTCTGTCCTATTGCAATAACTACTGTGTCTACATCCACTGTAAACTCTGAGCCCTCGATGGGAACTGGTCTTCTCCGCCCCGACTCGTCGGGCTCTCCAAGCCGCATCCTTATGCACTCCATTCCCTTCACCCAGCCATGTTCGTCACCTAGAAATCTCACGGGAACCGTGAGGAACACGAACTTTACTCCCTCCTCCTCTGCATTTTCTATCTCTTCTAGCCGAGCTGGCATCTCCTCCCTAGATCTTCGATAGACTATCCGCACTTCTTCTGCACCCAGCCTCAAGGAACATCTCGCAGAATCCATGGCGACGTTGCCGCCACCTATCACCGCAACCCTCTTCCCGACCCTAATTGGAGTGTCATACTCCGGAAACATGTAGGCTTTCATTAGGTTCACGCGGATCAGGAATTCGTTGGCAGAGTATATACCACCCAAGTTCTCTCCAGGTATCCCCATGAAGTTGGGAAGTCCCGCTCCCGTTCCGACAAAGACAGCGTCGAACCCGAGTTCAAACAACTCATCTATCGTATACAATCTTCCAATCATGTGGTCTGTCTTAACATCAACACCAAGCTTCTCTACGTAATCAACTTCAGCTTGCACTATCTCTTTGGGGAGCCTAAATTCCGGGATCCCATACATAAGCACGCCGCCCGGGGAATGAAGTGCCTCAAATATGACAACATCATGTCCCATTTTCGCCAAATCCGCTGCAGCTGTAAGTCCTGCAGGTCCAGAGCCAATAACGGCCACCTTTCCCTGCGTGGATGACGTAGATTTGGCTGGAACAGTGACCCCTCTCTGGAGTTCAGAGTCAGCAGCAAACCGCTCTAACCGCCCAATAGCCATGGGTTCACCTTTCTTCCCAAGTACGCAAAACTGTTGACACTGGGTTTCCTGAGGGCAAACCCTGCCACAAATTGCTGGCAGACTATTCTTTCCTTTTATCACTTTGATGGCTTCATCGAAGTTCCTTTCTCCGATCTCTTTGATGAATGCTGGTATATCTACTTCCACTGGGCAACCTTGTATACACTGGGGGTTAGGACATTGTATACATCGTTGAGCCTCTGCTACTGCTTGCTCCTCGGTGTAACCGAGGGCTACCTCGTTGAAATTGCGAATGCGTTCTTCGACCTTCTGCTTCGGCATTGGAATGGCATGTTTCCGTTTTTCTTTAACCACGCTTGACGCCCCCTAGTTTTTCTCGGAGCATTGAGGATATCCTTTCTTCTGGCAGATACATTCTCTGGCGACGTATCAATAGTTCAAAATCCACTAGATGCCCGTCAAATTCTGGACCATCCATGCAAGCGAATTTTGTTTCACCGTCCACAGAGACTCTACAAGCGCCACACATTCCCATCCCATCTACCATAATCGGTGCCAGAGTTACCATAGTCTTCAAACCATACGGACGAGTCATTTCAACTACGGTCTGCATCATCACTACAGGGCCCATCGCTATTACACGATCGATTTTTTGGGTCTTCAACAAATCTCGAAGGAAGTTGAGTCCTTTGTTGCCCTTAGAACCATCATCTGTCGTAACGTGAAATTCGTCGCTGATCTCTTTCATCTCCTTTTCAAAAACTAGGTCGCTTTTAGTTCTGGCTCCGACAACTGTAACAAGCTTGTTTCCCATTTCGTGCAAAGCTGAGGCCAAAAAATGAAGGGGTGCGACCCAGATTCCTCCACCAACACAGAGAACCCGACCATATTTGCCGATTTCAGCGGGATTTCCTAGAGGTCCCACCACATCAGAGATTGAGTCGCCTTCGTTTAGGCTACCCAATTTCTTTGTAGTGTTACCTACTTCATGGAATACCACGGTCACAGTTCCCTTTCCAGCATCGCGTTTGGCCAAGGTCAGCGGCACTCTCTCTGCTCTTTCGTCTAATCGCAGAATCACGAACTGCCCAGGTTTAGCCTTCTCAGCAATCTCTTTTGCCGAGATTTCAAAGAGCTTCACCTTTGGCGCGAGTTCTTGCTTAGTGACTATTTGATACATGAGCATCACAGCCTACCGAACGATCGGTATCTTCGGTTTAGTGATCGCAGATATTCTTTGAACAAATGACGTTACCTTTTCATGGAAGTCCCCAACGTCCTTCGGAGAAGTTGTGATGATTTCAAATCTATCTTCAAGACTGAGTTGCTTAAGGACCTTCTTTAGTGCAAACACGTTTTGTTCAGGTATCTTTCTCCCCTTCTCGAGCTTGCATTCGTTTTCTGGGCAGGTTACGGCGAGAACTCCGTCAAAACCTGAATAGAGGGCGTTTAGAATATGGACTGGATCTAAACCCTTGGCACATGGAAGCTCAATAATCATAACATTCTCGCCAAGCGAACCCTTTTGAGCATTATCCAGAACTGAGAATTCTGCCCATTGACAACAGAAAACCAAAGCAACGGGCGCGATACCTCTAGATTTTGCTTCTCGAGCTCTGTCACTGAAATGGTGAATCAGCTGGGACACAGGTTTGTACTGATAGCCTCTAAGCTCGATCGCCTGATGCGGACAAACTAGAGCACAAGCGCCACAACCTACACAAGCGTCAGAATCAATTTCCGGGGTTCCAAGATGGCCCCATTTGATCGCGTCGTAAGGACATATGAAGACGCACTTACCACATCCAACACACTTCTCAACATCATACACTGCCTTCATTGCGTGTTCTACAAGGGTCAAGGTGTTAGGCTCATAACCCAGTTGATCAAGCACGGCGCGCAATAACAGAAATCTACTAGTTCCAATGCGGCTACCGTCTTTAAACCTGCAAAAGTCTTCCTCACATTGTATGACAACGATTCTCCTAAGACCTAAAGCAAGTGTCTCTAGAAAGAACTGAGGCGGAACCCGGCCTACGCATGGTAAACGAAGGAAAACAAAGTTCTCTACGTCCTGCTCCTTCAAGATCTCTCCTAATTCATCAACTGCAGGGTCACTGCCCCGACAGGTTAGAACTAACGTCTTAAACCCACTCTCATCCATCTGCCTTTTAACGTGACTGACCAGCGACGCGACATCATAGTAAACCAGGTCTATAGCTGATACAGGACACGCGGTAACACACAATCCACACATCTGGCACTTCTCTATGTCCAACTTGACTTTGCCAGATTTTTCATCTACTGATATGGCTTCAAAGGGACAGACAGCGGGACATATTAAGCAATCACCACAATAGTCGTCGTGGATTTCTATTCCAACACTATCTTTTAGCTCCATCTTTGTCTCCACCCTTAGTTAACCGAAGACTGGTGACTTTGCTGAAGGGGAGTAGTTTCACTTCTTAGCTTGAAACATAAACCTTTCTATAAACATCGACAAACAATAGGAGATCATGCCTTGTAGTAATATGGTCGTTTAACATACCCGAAGGCTTCACTGGCTGCAATTATGGCTTGTCCTACAGCTGTTCCAATCTGTTTCACCGGACCGTTAGTTACGTCGCCAGCTGCATAGACCCCGTCTATGTTTGTTCTCTGGCGGTTGTCCACGACTATATAACCAGCCTTATCCACTATTACTCCCGCCTCCTTGGCAATCTGGCTGTTTGGTGACTCGCCGACTTGAACGAACACGCCGTCTACATTGATTTCCCTAGTTTCACCTGTTCTGTTGTCTACCAAGACAGCTCTCTTCACTTTGATGTCTCCCTTTACTTCTTTAAGCTCCATATTCCACATAATCTCCACTCCATGCGTAACCAAGTCCGTCACGAGGGCTTCTTCTGCCCTCAATTGATCCCTTCGATGAGCCAATTTAACATTGGACGCTACATTTGCCAAGTACCTCGCAGAGACAACAGCTGAATTTCCACCGCCCACTACGAGCACGTTTCCTCCCCTAAAGAACGGCCCGTCACACAGGGCACAATAACTAACTCCCTTCCCTCGAAATTCAGTCTCTCCAGGCACTCCAAGCGTTTCATAATGGCTTCCTGAGGCAATGATCACCGCCGAAGCTGTGTAGACTGCTCCAGTCGTCCTGACAGTTTTCCTTTCACCTTCAACGTCGAGTTCAATAACCCTTTCCAATTCTTTGATCTTTGCCCCAGCTTTCTTGCAGTGTTCAGCCATTTTGTCAGCCAAGTTTCGGCCACTAATGGCTTCAAACCCGGAGTAGTTCTCCACTAGCGGAGTGTCAACAATCGCCCCACCAGTCACTTTCTCCTCAAGAACTAAAGTCTTAAGCCCGCTGCGGGCACCATAGAGACCAGCGGTTAGGCCTGCTGGGCCAGCACCTATTATAATAAGATCCCAGTGTTCCAGAGTCAAATTGTCTACCCACTGAAGGAGTCTGACCGCAGCTTTTCTCTGATTCTGACTCGCGTTTCCTCTGACAGTGGGCCTATCTTTGAGATTCTTTCGTTGAATGTCTCAAATGTGTTGGTAACCTTGCCGTATTCTGGAAGTGTTGTAGAGAAGGACATTAGTCGGAGTGGTTTAACGCCATATGCCCTCAGCTCCCCTTTCATCTTGATGACATGTTCCCTCATGGCTTCCTCTGTGAACACGCTGCCGTGGTCTTCAAGCAATACAACGCCATCGGCTCCAGAGGAAAAAGCGCGTAACACATGCTTCAAGCCGATTCGCCCAGTGCTGGGAACACCGATTATTTCGACATTTGGAGGATAAGACACGCGTGACTGCCCAGCTAGATCCGCAGCTCCATAAGCTATCTCCTTCTCAAGAAAGGCAATAATCTTCGGAGACTTACCGCCTTCGCTTACCCCTTTGATTTGAGCCATCAGCTGAGCGTCGGTCGAGTTTTTCAGGTCAATGGCCCCTCTGGGGCATCTTGGCACACATATCCCACATCCAATACATGACAACGGATTGATCTTCATACCACTCGGTGACTCTTCCACTGCTGCCACGGGGCACACTTCTACGCACACCTTGGATTTGTCACATTTCTCTGGGTTGATGTAAGCCACTTCTGGAGAAACGGCGATTTCCCCTTTGCCCAAGAAAGTCGCAACGCGGGAAGCTGTCGCCATGGCTTCTAAGGTTGTTTCCCTAACATCTTTGGGACTTAAGGCGCATCCAGCAACATAGATGCCTTCTCGCTGGCTATCTACTGGCTTGAGTTTGTAGTGCCTTTCCAAAAGGAAGCCATCGGAACCAGTTTGTGCGCCCAGTTTCGTGGCAAGTTCTGGAGTGTCTGGGTTAGGAATGATCCCCGTTGTAAGCACGACCAAGTCGAATTTTCCTTCAACCTTGATGCCAAGAAGGGTATCCTCTGCCTTCACCAATATCTCATCATTCTTTAGCGGAACGACCTCCGCTACGCGCCCCCTGACAAACCGCACATTGTGGTCTTGAGCGGTAAGGTAGAATTCCTCGTAGCCCTTTCCATCGGCTCTCACATCTGTGTAGAAGATCCATGGTTCGGCGTCCGGCACGATCTTCTGAAGCAACATAGCCTGCTTAATGGCAGCCATGCACCCTATTTTGCAGCAGTGTTTCACTCCTGGTTCCTTGTTCATCATTCGGCTGCCCACGCAGAGGATAAAGGCCACTCTCTTGGCCACCTTTCCATCAGATGGTCTGCGCATTTCACGCCCTAAAAGCCTCTCCAACTGCAGATTCGTCACTATGTCCGGGTGCAAGCCGAAGGCGTACTCTTCGAAAGATGTTGGATCAACTTGCTCGAATCCCGTACAGGCAACAACGGCACCCACATCTAGTTCAACCGTTTCTTCTTTCTGCTCAAAATCAATAGCATTACCCTTGCAGAATTTCTCACAGAGCCTACAGACTCCCTTAGTGAGGTACAGACAGTGATCTCTGTCGATCGCGTAGGTCCTTGGAACCGCTTGCTGGAAAGGAACGTAAATAGCTTTTCGCGGAGCTAGGCCAGCCTCGAATTCGCTTGGAACCTTGACAGGGCAAACGTTCTCGCACTCTCCGCAGGCTATGCACTTTGAAGCATCCACGAATCGTGGCTGCTTCTTAACCAAGACCCGGTAGTTGCCAGGAGAGCCCTCGACGGCGGCTGGTTCTGCCATGCTGATGATTTCGATGTTCGGGTGTTGCCCAGCGTCTACCATTCTTGGCGTGAGAATGCATTGTGAGCAGTCGAGGGTTGGGTAGGTTTTGCTAAGCTGGGCCATATGGCCTCCTATGCTTGGACTTCTCTCCACCAGGTATACTTGCTGTCCCTTGTCTGCTAGCTCAAGTGAAGCCATAATTCCTGCGACCCCGCCTCCGATCACAAGGACATCCTTATTCACCGGGATCTTCTTTGTTTCCAGCGGCTCGAGGTAGCGCGCCCGTGCTACTGCGCCTCGAATAAGATCTATTGCCTTAGATGTTGCTGCGTCTATGTCCTCGTGGACCCAGCTACACTGCTCTCTAATGTTCGCCATGTCGAGAAGATAGGGGTTCAAACCGGCGGATTCTACTGTCCGCTTGAAGGTGTCAAGGTGCATACGTGGTGAACATGAAGCCACTATGATTCTGTTGAGGTTATGCTCCTTGATCCCTTCTGTTATCATTTCTTGTCCAGGGTCGCTGCACACGTATTCGTAGGTTTTAGCGATTTTCACTCCCTTGAGTTTCGCCGCTTCCTCTTTGACCTTTTCCACATCTACGGTGTCGCTTATGTTTCCTCCGCAGTGACAGATGTATACGCCTATCTTGGCTTCCTCTGCCATCTCCATTTTCTCCGTTTTGACGGTCTCTGAGTGGCTTTTAGAATTAAGCATAATTGACATTTAAACTCTTAAACGTCTCGCTTACATCCTATAGATGTCAAAACTTGGCCATGTTGGCTGTGCTTGCATTGTGCCTCATGTTCCTCACTTAACGAAGGAGCAAAGCAGGCATGAACGCAGGGACGATTGCCTAAAGCAGCCGCCTTCTTAGATCAGTTGATAAGGTTTATAATTATCCGCGTCGCCTAATTACTCTCCAAAAATAGCTCTAACGTGCACTTCTCTGCTGATGGAGGAACGTCGAAGATGCCCATGAAACTGCTCAAAACAGAAGACGAGGACAAACTGACGGTTGAAAGGATTCTGCA
>Ga0209636_10000211_pt1 | contig 51124 bp, 38 predicted proteins | sample DeeMarSWOR152_54_FD_187464 | JGI IMG/M metagenome (GOLD analysis project Ga0209636, IMG submission 187464) | Marine sediment microbial communities from White Oak River estuary, North Carolina - WOR-1-52-54 (SPAdes) (version 2) | ecosystem: Environmental > Aquatic > Marine > Intertidal zone >...
AATCGACAACCTCTTCAAATTTTTTTTCAAATTCTGCTATGGACTCAACTTTTTTCTTGGGCTTGAAACATTTTCTGAGAGCATTGATGTCAAGTTTTTGTGAAATCATGGAATCTCTCAAGAATGTTACTACTTCAATCCATTCTATTCTCTCTCTCAGTTCCTTGAGCTTTCTTTTGGTTCTCCATCCTAGAGATGGCTCGAGCTGGTTGAGGATTGTCTGGATTAAAGCTGTCCATATTTGCTTTTCATCATCAAACTTCCACGCGTTGAACCAGACTGTTTCTACATTGTGTCTGGATTCGAGCTTGTTCTTGAGCATAAGCATGAGGCTTGTCTTTCCCATTCCCCAGCTTCCAAATATTCCAATAGTGAAGGGAGTAATTCCTTCGGATTCAGTAATGAGTTCAGAAAGTGAATTGATATATGGATCAAACCCCAGGACATCAATATTTGTTTCTTTATCTGAAAGCATAGAATAAATTGGGAAACTAGATTTATAAATTTTTCTATGGAAGTAGTAGGAAAAAGTTTTTAAACAGTGTTAAACTATTTCAGACGAATAATATCGGTAAGAAGTAATTTATTTCCGCTGAAAAAACTTATAAATCCCTAAAAGAGGATTAAGCCTCGGTACTTTTTGCATATATCTTCTGTAGTCCTCACCAAACTTTTCAATATTTGACTTATCTGCAGTCTTATCTATGATAAATAACAACAAAGAATGTTACACGTGTAACAAAATTGAGAACCACAATGAACCCAAAAGGAGAAAACTTTTAACAACTGGTGGAATACAGGTTCATGAACAAAGGGTTCATACTGGCAGCAGTCGCAGGTATCGCTTGGGGAACCATACCTTTAGCAGTGAAACGGGTTTACAGCATAGGGTCTGCAAGTGCTTTGGAGATCAGTTTCTTCAGGTTTGTCATTGCATTTGTGGTACTGCTCATGGCTACCAAGATGAAGAACGAACCTATAATACTCAAGAACAAATGGTCTATTTTAATGGGATTTTGGGGCATTTTCTGGATGTCTTCTATCAGTTTCTACGGTATACAGTACACATCTGCAGTCAATGCTACCATCCTTTTTAATTCAAATCCTTTGTTTGTGGCAGGGTTAATAGTTTTCCTGAAATGGGAAAAAATCACCTTTTTGACAGTGGCTGGCATTCTTTTGGGTATATGTGGTGTTATTTTAGTATCTGGTGTAACAGTGGATATCCAGTTACGGGGAGACCTACTGGTGTTACTAGGTGCTTTTGGATGGGCAGTATACACCATTTTGGGTTATAGACTGAGAAAAGTGTCCAGTTTATCTGTTACCACTAGTTCTTTATTCTGGGGGTTGTTGTGGTTTCCCTTTTTCATCTGGAGAGAACCGATTGCCATTACCACCCCTGCCTGGATATGGATTGCATACATCGGGATTGTACCTACTGCAGCAGCCTTCCTCTTTTACGTGAAAGCGGTGGATGTGATCGGTTCTACAAAAGCTTCTGTATTCCAGTATTTAGCTCCTGCAGTGGCAGTGATTCTCTCTGTAGGATTTGGCTTAGAGAGCGTGAACGTGTACCAGATTGCAGGAATTGTGCTCATCATTATGGGAATAGAATTAACCAGAAGAGCAGATACTCTTTAAGGGTTTTTGAAATCTATTCTCGAAATGGTTCAAGATTCAATTCTTTTAGAAATCACTTTTAAAGAGAAAAACAGATTTATAAAAATAAAATCCATTATTACAAAATTCATTTCTGAAACAGTCTACGTGGATTATTCTTTTGACCTAATATTCCAGTAAAAATCAATTACTGAAGTGGTGAACTTTTACCTGTACACGCTGTACTTTGAGAGCAGTCGGGTCAGCTTCAAAGCTACCTCTCGTTCTAAGACACCATCTCTCTGTTTCTCCCAAATGAAATCCTTAGCCTCTTTCACTCCTATCTTGGAAGCTTTTGCATAGATGGCTCCTTTTACTGCGGAAACATTTTCATCATCTACATCGCCCAGAATTTTTGAGAGATCCCATTTAAAATCATCAATTTTCCTCATGTTTAGTTTTCGCACTCTCTTAGTTCGCGTTTTTTTGATTCTTGGTTTCTTTCTTTTGTGCCTTGGTCTTGGTCTAGCCATCCCTTTTCCTTCGAACGAGGCTATAAAAAGCTTTTGGACATCTTCTGGTACGAGGTTGCCAAATTTTTGAATGCTGGAAAATGGTAACCTGTCCAATTGCCAATTTTGAGCAGGAGGAACCCCACTTGTTACACGTGTAACAAGTGGGACACAGTTAACCTTTATACCAAATAGTTATATAGCTGTGAGGAAACCATTTCACATGCGCGCACTTTACGTTGGACGGTTCCAACCTTTTCATTTAGGACATTTAGAAATTTTGAAAAAGATCCTCGCAGAGTATCATGAGGTAATCATCATTGTGGGATCTGCCCAGCATTCTCATACTCTGGAGAATCCCTTTACAGCAGGGGAACGCATCCAGATGATTACAGAAACGTTGGATGAGGAGGGTATTACCAAGAGAGTATATATTATTCCCATAGATGATATACACCGACACTCAGTCTGGGTCAGACAGGTAGAATCACTGACCCCCGAATTTGAAATAGTGTTCTCCAATGAACCAGTGAGCATCAGGCTGTTCAAGGAAGCAGGCTACGCAGTGAAGCGTACATCGTTGATACACAGGGGTAAATGGTCTGGAACAGAGATCAGGAGAAGAATACTTGCCGATGGGGCATGGGAGGAATGCATACCCTCCGCTGTAGCCAGGGTTATCAAGGAAATTGACGGAATAGCTAGAATAAGGGAGCTTGCCAGAAACGACAAAGGATAGTACTGGTAATTGTGAGTACTGTATGACTTGCATAATCTGTGTAAGGCTGCTTCCACCGAAAAGTTTATAAAGGACAACTTACTATTTAAATAGTAACTTATGTTCATGAGGTGAATGTCATGAAGAGAAGAACCACAATGAGCTTACTCGTACTATTGATTGTTGTAAGTTTAGCTGAGAGTGGAGCATATTTATTCCCCCCAACACTTATTTCACCTTTAAATGGTGCTACAGGAGTGAGCTGCACACCCAAGTTAAGATGGAATCCAGTGACTGCAGCTATCTCATACGATGTGCAAGTTTCAAAACAGTCCACTTTCAGTACAAAAGTTGTAGACACGACCGTTACTACCACCACTTATACGTTAACAACAACTCTCGATAGTTCTACCAGGTACTACTGGAGAGTGAGAGCCAAAAGCCTTGGCGAGGTAAGCGCGTGGAACTCTGCCAGCTTTACCACAGGAACCTGTGGAGACGGTGATGGAGGAGCTCTTCCTGCTCCTAATCTGGTTTCCCCCGTGAATAATACCACGTGGAGCCAGAGTTTGTATCCCACGTTTCAATGGCAGGCAGTGACCGGTGCTTCCAGTTATACGCTCCAGGTTTCTAAGAGCAGTTCGGATTTTACAGGTGGCAATTTGGTAAAAGAAGCTACAGTGTATAACACGTATTATTATTCAGATACTGCTCTGAACAATTGTACCAGCTACTACTGGAGGGTGCGTGCAGTAGATAATGGTACGGCGGGAAGCTGGTCCAGTGTGTGGAAGTTCACTGTTCAGGTAGCTCCCAGTCAGCCTGTTCTAACCTATCCCTTGAGTGGGGCAGTTCTCACCATAAGGAGACCCACCTTTTCGTGGGAGAGCTCCAGTGGTGCTACAGCCTATACAGTGGAAATTGATGGAGCCACGTATTCTGTGTCCACCACCAGTTTTACCCCCTATTCTAACTTGTCTCTGGGTTCACACACCTGGCGGGTGAGAGCCACATCCTGCGGGGGCGGCCAAACCAGTGAGTGGTCGCCGCAGAGGACATTCACCATTGATCTGGATGATGTAGTCTTAAAGCAGCCCGCAAATGGTTCAACTGTGACCACGCAAACCCCTACCTTCGAATGGTATTCAGTGGATGGGGCTACCAAGTACAAACTGGAAGTGAGAAAAGACACGATTGATGGCCAGAAGTTATTTGAGGTTGAAGTAACAGGTACATCATTCACTCCTGTTGCAATTTTGAACCCAGGTACGTATGCTTGGCATGTGATGTCTTACCGAAATGGTGTGTGGACTGGCGTCTGGTCTACTCAACCTTTCACCTTTATTGTACAGACTGGTGGGGGGCTAACGCCTCCTCAGTTGTCAACGCCAGTCAATGGGTCGACAGTGGATTTCCCGATGACCTTTGCGTGGAGCTCAGTCACTGGTGCGTACTCGTATACCTTGGAGTACTCCAAGGACATCAATTTTGATGAAGATAAAACGACGTCAGTAACCTTATTTGGAACAAGTTATGTTGTTTCCTCTGCCTTGGAGGAAGGCCGCTGGTACTGGCGTGTTCAAGCTAATGCATCTGGAGGGGTGTCTGGCCCCTGGTCTACTGTGTGGAGCTTTGAAGTGGGGTTGCCTGTTCCTCAGTTGTTATCTCCTGGCAATGGGACCACCCAAGGGACGTCTGCTGTGAATTTCGACTGGACTGACGTGACTGGTTCCCAAATAGGAGGAGAGTTGTACGATCTGGATCATTACGTGCTCCAGTATTCTCCCAGCAGTGAATTTGAATCGGGGAATACTATCACCATCAGTGAGTCAGGAGGTCTTCCTCTGAGAGATTCCCGGTATGGTCCGTTAAACCTGGGAGATGGTACGTATTACTGGAGAGTGAAAGCAGTCTACATCAAGTATCCTGATGGTACCTTGAGGGATGGTTCGTGGTCTACTGAATTCAGTTTCACCATATCCACAGGGGGCGTGAATATTCCGTCATTAGTTTCACCTATTTCAGGATCAGTCATGAGAGGAAGTTCAGTCACCTTGGTGTGGACCACAGTGGAAAGCTCTGGTATCACAGGGTATGTTCTGGTTTACATGATGAGTGATGCCACCAGTCCAGGTAACCCTTCCAAATGGACTGGAGGGTCGTACACAGAGATTATCATTCCTGGTCAGACCACCTCCTCATATACTATTACGTTACAGGAGAATACACCACAAGACCCGTTCTACTGGTGGAGTATTGCCACGGTCAACTCCTCAGGACAGAAAGGGTCATTCCCCACCCCTATTAACTTTTCCATAGATAACACTCCTCCCAACATTTCTGTGGTGGAATTAGTCCAACCTGTGGATACTACCTTGTCCACCCGTATCCCTACCTTCACCTGGAGGATCCCCCTCACAAACTACCAGGAAGTGGGCAGCTGGACATTGGAGTACGCCAGCGATATCCAGCTGCAGCAGAACAGAAGAACTGTTTCTGGATTAACCAATTTGTCCACCATTATCTCAGGGAATTACGCCTCCATTTCTTATACACTCCCTACTGATCAGGGGTTATCCAATGGGACGTGGTACTGGCACATTTCAGCTACTGATGCAGCAGGTAACCAATCTGCTTTCACGTTAGTAAAGAGTTTCGTGATCAATGCAGGAGAAGAGCCCCCTGCAGTAGCGTCATTAGTGTCGCCTCCCAATGGATTTCAGGATACTCCTTCGAGACCCACCTTTTCTTGGCTTCAAGTACAGGGAGCCACCACCTACCGTCTGCAGGTGGACAACAACAGCAACTTTTCAAGTCCTGAAGTTGATCAGGATAGTATTTCCACCACCTCCTACATGGCTCCCTCAGATTTGGATCCAGATACCTACTACTGGAGAGTGAACTCCAATGCTCCCAATGCTCAATGGTCAGGGGCGTGGTCCTTCACTATTTCAGGAGAAGCTCCCCAGCAGGTCATTCTGGTTTCACCCTCCAGTGGCGCCCAGGACATGCCCACTACTCCGTCATTCCAGTGGCAGTCTTTAGAGGGTGCTGCCTCCTACACCTTGGAAGTATCCACCAGTACAGCGTTTACCAACCTGGTGGTGAACAAGACTGGGTTAACCAGCACCACCTGGGGAACAACATCTGACTGGGAAGACAACGATCCCTCCCAGTTAGAGGCGGGGACATACTACTGGAGAGTTTCTTCTGATCTGCAAAACTCCACGTCTGCTATCTGGAACTTCACCGTTATGGGGCCATCTGATGGAGGAGGACAAGTCGCGATGACAGTTATTGTTTCTGATTTGAACGAAGACTTTGTAGCAGGAGCTATTGTCACCTTGACGCAGGATGGCACCACTGCAGCCACTGGTTCAACTGATGTATCAGGGAGTGTAACGCTCAGCGGGATAGACAGCGGAACCTACATTTTGGAAGTGACTGCTACAGGGTACACGTCATACACAGAGACGGTGAATTTATCTGCCAATACTACCAAGAATGTCACTCTCTACCGGGGAGCAGTCATTCACGGGTATGTCTACTATGACAACACCCAGAATCCTGCCCCTAATGTGGCAGTACGGGTGTACGAATCTCAAACGGAGCTGCAGGTAGTCTCAGATGTGACAGACACTAACGGGTATTTCGTCGTGGATAACGTTGCAGATGACAGGACGTATTACATTGTGGTAGAAAACTATGAGGACCAGAAAGTACAGGGCATTGTGGCTGAAGATATACCTAACACTGCTAATGCATTGACCATCATTATTAAGACAGAGGGAGAGATCATTGGCGTGGTCCAGGATGAGCCAGGTAACCCCCTCCCGGGAGCAAAGGTCACCTTGCGAGATGGTCAGGGACAATTCGTCAACAGCACGTCCACCAACAATATTGGGTCCTTCACTTTCAAGGTAACACCTGGTCAGTACTATATTGAGGTCACTTTACCAGATTACGATGATTATGAAGGAGATGTATTCACCGTGGAGTACAAGGAAATTAAGGACTTAGGGTTAATCACTCTCATATCAAAGATGGGATCTCTAGTGGTCACAGTACAGAATGGAAAGGGTGATCCACTGGATGCTACTGTCACGGTAAAGGATGCAGCAGGAAACATTATCCATACCATCACAGTATCTGGAGGAACAGCCTCAGTGGACATTGTGGTGGGAACCTACTCTCTGGAAGCAGATGCACAAGGGTTTCAAACGCAAGTGGCTACCAGCATTACCATAGAATCAGGAACCACGGTAGCCCAGGATTTCATTTTAGCTCAGGATCCAGGATCTATAAATGTGTACGTAACAGATATGGAAGGGTTGCCCATTGCAGATGCAGAAGTATCTTTGGACGGCGAACCTGTAGGGACCACCGATCAAATAGGAATTTTAACAATCAACGATGTATCTCCTGGGGATCATACCATCGAGATTATAAAGGAAGGATTTAGTAAATATCAAGACAATTGGAGAATTGATTCAGGAGAAACACTAATTAAGGATGTGAAAATGAAAAGAACTACAAATTGGTCATATATTTTACTTGTAGTTCTAGTCATCGGAGCTGGAATTGTAATACTTATCCTCATGAAGTCCAGATCCTCTGTGATTTCTTGCCCATACTGTAGGAGAAAAATTGGAAAAAAACGGAATACATGTCCCTACTGTGGAGCAAACCTGGATAAAACACGAACATACGATGATGATACGCGAATTTACCGATAGGTATGGATAGAGTGAATAATAAACGGTTTAATATCACAAATTTTCATATTCTTGATGTCAAAAAGGAAAATTTATGGAGAAAATATTGTACCTAACGTAAAAAGACAAGCCCTGCAAGGGGAAACCTCGCAGGTTATGAAGTTGTCATAAATTGTACCACTAGAAATTAAATTTCTTCAAATATCAAGAATATGATATAATTAATAAAAAAATATATTGTTACACGTGTAACAAGAATGAGACAAACACACAAGGATTTAACGTCTTCCAGGTTACGAAAGATTTAAATATCTGGATTTAAATAGGAGCAAAATCCTCACACTCGGGAGGATATGTGGAGGTTACGACATGAGAAGAAAAGTGACCAAGATACTCGCCATGGAGATTTTGACTTCTAAAGTTGTTTCACTATTAGATTTTGGCTGTATTGGAAGAGTATATTTTAAAATGATACCTCAAGCTCCTTCAGCTTCTCCTTCAGATTTAGACACCAGAAAATTAATAAAGAGAGAATATTACAAGGACAGTGATGTTAATGGATAGAATTTTGAAAAGAATACTTACATTTTCTATTATTTGTCTTTTGGCGTTTCTATCAGTATATTATGTTTGTGCAAGCTTCTCTCAATCGCAGCCTAAAAGTCCCCAAAACAATTTTGATCTCACGTCTCTACCTGCTCAGCCAGTGGAGGTAGCAGCCCAACGTGGGGAAAAGCAAGGTTGCTCGGTTATTCCAGTTAATGCAGAAATAGAGAAAGGAGAAACACAGACAGATGAATACGACACAGATGAATTGTCAAGTGAATCTAATGAGGAAGGTTCAGAAATAGTCAAGACAAAGAATAATACAGAGATGGATAAAGAACCTGAAAGCAAAATCATTGAGAAGGTTTCAGAAAAGATGGTTAGTACTTTAGATACGGATGGAGATGAGACTCCAGATAGTGAAGATCTAACGCCCATACCCATCGAAAAGGAGATACCTCTTTACTGGCTGATTATTGTGGGATTAGTCATGTTGGGGATTGGCTCCTATGTGGGGAGGAAAATGATGAAAAAGGTAGTAACTAAAGTGGAGCTTCCAACCATAGCCAGGGGAGGAGCAGAAGCAAAAATTACAGTAGATAATAAGGATTACAACCTAACTAAGGATTCAGTGACAATAGGCAGGGGTAAGAATGCGGATATACATATAGAAGATCCAGATCAAGCGGTATCACGGATACATGCACGAATTTACAAAAATAAAGATCAGTACTGGATTGAGGATAACAATAGTACACATGGAACGTTCATCTACAAAAATGGCACCTACAAAAAGATACAGAAATGGGCTTTGCACGATGGAGACACTATTGTGCTGTGTCATGACCCCACAGGTGGAAAGCAAGTTCTTATTATGTTTGAAACTGCAAAAAGAGGAGACTATAAACCAAAAGCAGCAAAACAAGAGGCAGAAGTTATGGTGGGAGGAAAGAGGATCCCATTAACTAAAACGGTTATGACTATTGGAAGGAGCGAGAATGCTGACATACGAATACCAGATCCTGATATGTTGGTCTCACGGATACATGCACGAATTTACAAAGATAAAGGTCAGTACTGGATTGAGGATAACAACAGTACACATGGGACCTTCATATACCAGAAGGGCCAATACAAGAAAATACAGAAATGGGCTTTGTACGATGGAGATGTCATCGTGTTGTGCCATGATCCTCAGGGGGGGAAAGAGTTTCCACTGAAGTTTAAGATGTACAAATGATACTGTAGAAGAGGACATGGTGAGCAATCTTATAGATGATACAACAGATAGAATATTTCCTTAAATATCTAAAAATCTAATAAATGATCAAAAAAAGGAAACAAAATGTTACACGTGTAACAAAGTGAGACGAACACCAAAAATTGGACATCCCAAAGGAAAATCTTTATATGTTATGAATGAAAGTTTATCCATGAGCAAATCGGGAGGAATCCATGTGAAAAAGGTGACATCCATAATTGTTGGGTTATTTTTGATTTTAACCATTGTAATGCCACAGCCCTCTAGCTGTGGTGCTCAACTAACCATTGACAAAGGATGTGGTGCTACCTATTACCCTAACGAGATGATCCTTATCTGCTATAAGGTTACTGCCAGTGAGGGATCTGCTGTTACAGTAACTCTCAAAGATAGACTTGCTGATGGAACAGTGAATGTAATGTTTGCTAATAAATCTATATTACCTAATATTCAGTATTATGCAACAGGTGTAGTAGCTCCTCCGTATGGGACTGAGACTCTCATTCTGGAATGGTCAGTCACTAGCGGTGTAGGATCTACAGGGATAGAAACATGTAGCTTTACGGTGGCTTCCAATGGAGGGAGTAGTGGAAGTTTCAGTGGGAGCAGCAGTGGAGGCGGCAGTGAAACCACTTTACGCATAGATAGCAATGTTTCAGGCTTCCAAGTATGGTGGAATGGCGTGTACAACCATACCACGCCCTATAATTATGCTCTCTTGTGCAATGTACCTTCAGGGACGCACACAGTAACCTTGAAAAAATCTGGGTGTAGTGATGGTAGTAAGACTATTACGATTATTCCTGGGGTGGAAAATCAAGTTACCATCACCATGAGCTGTGGATCAAGTAGTAGTGGAGAATCTTCCGATATAGATGAGGATGGTGTTCCTGATGATGAGGATGGGTGTTATAACCCTGATTGTAATATTGTGGATTCCAAGGGATGTCCGAAAGATACTGACAGAGATGGGTTAAATGATTGCGATGATGACTGTCAATATGATAAAGGAAGTTCTTCCAATGATGGCTGTCCTGCGGAAGATAGAGACAATGATGGTGTCACAGATGATAAAGATGGATGCTACAACCCAGAGTGCAGTATTGTGGATTCCAGAGGGTGTCCAGAAGATTCTGACTCAGATGGTATCACTGATTGTGAGGATGATTGTCCATCAGAATATGGTGAACAAAAGAACGACGGCTGTCCAGAAGAAGATGCAGACAATGATGGCGTACCTGACGATGAGGACAATTGTTATAATCCGGGGTGCAGGTTAGTGGACTCACGAGGATGCCCTTGGGATTCTGATAATGATGGTATGAACGACTGTGAGGACAACTGTCCCAACCAGTCAGGACCCCGGAGTAACTATGGCTGCCCATCTCCCACATCTTCCACATTATCATTTGATTTAATTGATGCTGTCATCAAATTCTTCTTCGCATTCTTGTTACTCATAGTAATCATAGGGGCTGCTCTACTCATATGGAGGAGAAAGCAAAAAAAGACACCAGTAAGCAGTAGAACACGACCTTATGATGATACCAGAATCTACTAGTGTAGACTTAGGAGGTATTACATGAATAAAAGAATTGAAGCGGGACTAAAAGGAGGGGGAGCAGCATGGATATGTACTTACATAGCTGTAATGATAGATTTTACCATTGTAGAGGTGATAGCATTCCCCCTGGTAGAAATGGCAGCTTTCTCCACGGCAGGGATCCTTGCAGTTCATTTTGGAAGGAATGCTCTCAAGAATGGGAAAGATGTGGCTGTGTCAAGTTTGATAGCAGGAATGATCTCCACTTTTCCTCCTGTATTTTTCTTTGTTCTTCCAACTTATTCTCTTCTTAAGGTGTCTATTTTTGGATATGACCCATGGATGTTTGCTGGGTACATTCTTGGGGTTTTCATTGGAACAGTTCTTTTGGCTGCTGTACCTTCACTTGCTGGTGGAATGGTGTATGCAAAATACTTGGGAATACCAATACGTGGGCAAAAGAAACCAATTCCAAAAATTCAGCCAAAGCCCATTCAAGCGGTATACTGTCCTCACTGTGGGAATAAAATTGACAGGAACTGGGTTTCCTGCCCATACTGTGGATATGATTTGAAAGATAAAACCCGAACATACGACGATGATACACAAATTTATTGAGTGTAACAAGATGGTCTCAAACTGTGGTGAAGGTAATAGGCGTTTCACAGATAGCATCTGGAACTGATTGAGTATTTTAAGAAAGAATATTAAGCACTCTAAGAAAGAATCAGAGATTGTCGAATTTCTGGATGTTCAGTTCGTCATGCCTTTAAAACTATCCATTTTTATTGAATCAAAAAGATTCATGATAATTTCCTTGTTACACGTGTAACATGGGAGAGAGCAATCCAAAGATTTGATTTGCAGAAAGATTCTTCAAAAAAGGATCCTTGAAATCCGGATTTTCATTGGTTTCTTTCTGTAGTCATTCTCCAACTATTAGACAACTTCCCAAGAATCAGAAAACCTTATATACTCATTCAGCTCAAATAGAGCAGATTGTAAGTGCAAAGGAGGGATATCATGAACCTAAATAAGAGGGCTGGAGTAATAGCTGTATTAGTTTTGTCGTTATTTATTATTCCTTTTGGAGGTAGTAATGAATTTCAAATAACCACAGACACAAGTAATCAATACCATCCAAGAATCTATGGGGATACAGTTGTCTGGCACGATGAAAGGAAAGGTGATTGGGATATTTATGTATATAACATTTCTATAGGAAAAGAGTTCCAGGTGACCTCAAATGAAAGTGATCAACTATTCCCAGCAATCTATGAAGATACAATTGTGTGGTATGATAGGAGAAAAGGTGACAGTTGCTATATCTATGGCTACAATCTTTATACGAAAAGAGAGTTTTCGGTTGCAGACGTAAAGATACGAATTGAAGAGGTATACTCTGGTTTAAAGCCCTTGGAACCTTATCTGGCAATCTATGAAGATATTGTGGTGTGGCAAGATTATAGGAATGGAGACTGGGATATCTATGGTTACGACCTTTCTACAGATCAAGAATTTCCAATAGCGATAGAAAGAGGGGATCAATTTCATGTAGCAATCTACAAAGATGTTGTTGTGTGGGGAGATAACAGAAATGGGAATTGGGATATCTATGGTTACAATATTTCTACACGCCAAATATTTCCAATAGAATCATACGATAAAGATCAGCGGCGTCCAACAATCTACGGGAATGTTGTGGTCTGGGAAGACAACAGAAATGGGAATTGGGATATTTACAGTTATGACCTTTCTACAAAAAAAAAGTTTCAGATAACAACAGATACGAGTGATCAATTCCATCCAGCAGTCTACGAAGATATTGTGGTTTGGGAGGATGAAAGAAATGGCAACGTAGATATTTATGGCTATAATCTGTCCATGAACCAAGAGTTTCCGATAATAATACAAGGGGACGTTCAGTACCGTCCAGAAATCTATGGAGATGTAGTTGTATGGTTTGATAGGAGAAATGAAAATTCAGATATCTTCGGGTGCGATCTTTCCACGATTGATAATGATGGTGATGGGTACCCACTATTTGATGATTGCGATGACAACGATCCCAGAACTTATCCAGGGGGAACAGAAATCTATGACGGAAAAGATAATGATTGTGATAAAAAAGTAGATGAAGGATTTGACAAAGATAACGACGGAAATACTGGCGAATTTTTAATAACTAAAAACAGAAGCGATCAGTACCATCCAAAGATCTACAAAAATATTGTTGTGTGGCACGATGAAAGAAACGGCGATTGGAATATTTATGGATACAACCTTTCCACAAAAAAAGAGTTTCAGATAACAACAGATACAAGTGATCAATGGTTTCCAGCAATCTATGGAGATATAATTGTGTGGTATGAATCAAGAAGTGGAAACTGGGATATCTGTGGTTATGACCTTTCTACCAACCAAATGTTCACAATAACACCTGCAGAGATAAAAATAGGAGTGCCAGTGGAACTTTATCTCGCAATCTATGGAGATATAATTGTGTGGGAAAACTACAGAAGTGGAAACTGGGATATCTGTGGTTATGACCTTTCTGCGAAAAAAAAGTTTCAGATAACAACAGATACGAGTGATCAATTCCATCCGGCAATCTACGAAGATATTGTGGTGTGGCAAGATAAAAGAAATGGGAACTGGGATATCTACAGTTACAGCATTTCCAGAAACGAATTACTTCAAATAACGTCAAACCCTGAAGATCAACAACATCCAGCTATCTACGGAGACTACATAGTCTGGGAAGATAAAAGAAATGGAAACTGGGATATCTACGGGTGTAATCTTTTAACAGATCAGGTATTTCCAATAACAACAGACTTAAATGATCAATTCCATCCGGCAATCTACGGAGACTATATAGTCTGGGAGGATCATAGAAGTTTCATCAAAGAAGAATCGTATATTTGTGTTTATAACCATTTGACAAAGGATAAGGTTCTGATAACACCAAATGTAGGCTTACACATTCGCCCGGAAATCTATGATGGTATAGTTGTTTGGTGGGATTACAGAAATGGTAACCCTGATATCTTTGGGTACTGTATTTCAAGTCATGACAACGATGGCGATGGATACACTGAATGTGATGGAGACTGCAATGACAACGATCCTCAAATCTACCCAGGAGCTCAAGAACACTGCGGCAAAGACTACAACTGTGATAGGTATATAGAGCTCTGCACAGGAAATTTAGAGATTTCTGTTGTAGACTCCCAAGGACAAGGATTGAAAGCTCAAGTGTATGTGGATGGGCAACATCAAGGAGAAACTGATTCAGCAGGTATGATGACCATACCTGATTTGGAAGCAGATAAAGTGTACATGATAAGAGCAGAAGCAGAAAAGTACAATCCAGAAGGGAGAACAGTCAAAATTGAAAAGAATATCACAGAACATCTCAACATTCAAATGGAGAAAAATATTGACTTAATTTATCTTTTAGGTGGGTTGTTATTCAGTTCTCTGCTCTTGATTATTCTCATATACAAATTGAAAGACAGATCAAAGAAAGTGACTCCAAAATCTGTAAGTCCAAAATCTAGATCTACACAAATATTCTGCCCTCACTGCGGGAATAAAATTGAGAAAACCTGGGACTCCTGTTTATACTGTGGATATGATCTAAGGGATTACACAAAGGTCTACGACGATGGCACACAAGTTTACTGAGTGTGGTTCAAAGAGAGTCAAAAGCTATGGGCTGTTACACGTGTAACAATTTTGAGATAAATGCCAAAAAATTTGACAACCCGAGAATCAGAAAACCTTATATATCTGCTCGATACTACTAAGGTAGGTTACAATCAAAAGAGGGATATCATGAACCTGGGGAAAACTGGAGTAATGGCTGTAATGGGTTTTCTGTTATTCATTTTTTCTGTTGGAAGCAATGGTGGATTCCAGATAACCACAAATAGAAGCAACCAAGAGCGTCCAGCAATCTACGGGGATATTGTTGTGTGGCATGATTATAGAAATGGAGACTGGAACATCTATGGGTATGACTTTTCAACACAGGAAGAATTTCAGATAACAACAAACAGAAATCATCAAAGATATCCTGCAATCTATGGAGATATTGTTGTGTGGCACGATGATAGAAACGGTAACTGGGACATCTATGGTTATGATCTTTCCATAAAACGAGAATTTCAAATCACTAAAGACCGACATGATCAGGGTTATCCAGCAATCTATGGAAATGTTGTTATTTGGCACGATGATAGAAATGGCAACTGGGACATCTATGGTTTTGATCTTATAACGAATCAAATGTTTCGAATAACTACAAACAAAAGAAATCAGCAGCGTCCAGCAATCTACAAAGATACAGTCGTTTGGTATGACGAGAGAGATGAAAACTGGGATATCTATCGATACAATCTTTCCACAGGCCAAATACTTCAGGTTACATCAGATCAAAGTGATCAAAGGTATCCGACAATCTATGGGAATATAATTGTCTGGGAAGACAAAAGAAACGGTAACTGGGATATCTATGGATGCGATCTCTCCACAGACCAGATATTTCGGATAACCACAGATCCAAATAATCAACAACGTCCAGCGATCTACGGGGATATTGTTGTGTGGCATGATCATAGAAACGGTAACTGGGATATCTATGGTTATAACCTATTGACAAAGAGAAGATTTCAGGTAACAACAAACCCAGGTGATCAAGGGGAATCAGCAATCTATGGGGATATTGTGGTGTGGATGGACAAAAGAAACGGTAACTGGGATATCTATGGGTGTGATATTTCCAAGCTTAACAATAATGGCGATGGATATACACTACTTCAGGATTGTAATGATAATGACCCTAGTATCTATCCAGATGCTCCAGAAATCTGTGATGGAAAGGACAATGACTGCAATGGGTTAATAGATGAAGGATTTGACAAAGATAACGATGGATACACTATATGTAACGACGACTGCAACGATAATAACCCCAATGTCCATCCAGGGGCCACAGAACCTTGTGGGGAAGATTACAATTGTGATGGGTTAATAGACCTTTGTAAAGGAAATTTAGAGATTTCTGTTATTAACTCTCAAGGACATGGGCTGAGAGCTCAAATCTATGTAGATGGATCATACAAAGGAGAAACAGATTCTAAAGGTGTCTTAACCATATCTGATTTGGAGGCAGATAAAGAGTACATGATAAGGGTAGAAGCAGAAGAATACAATCCAGAAGAAAGGATAGTTAAAATTGAAAAGGATATCACGCTGTCTGTCAACGTTCAAATGGAGAAAAATATCAACTTGATTTATATTTTAGTTGGGTTTTTATTCAGTTTTTTGCTTTTAGTCCTCCTCATACTTAAATTCAGAGTTAAATCAAAGAAAATAACTCCGAAATCTGCACGTTCAAAATCGAAATCCACTCAAATGTACTGTCCTCACTGTGGGAATAAAATTGAAAAAATTTGGGATTCTTGTCTATACTGTGGATATGATCTCAAGGATCATACAAAGATTTACGACGATGGCACACGAGTCTACTGAGTGTGGTTCAAAGAGAGTCATAAAGCAATGGGTTGTTACACGTGTAACAGTTTTGAGATAAATGCCAAAAGGTTTGACAACCCGAGAATCAGAAAACCTTATATATTTGCTCGATACTGCTAAGGTAGATTACAATCAAAGGAGGGATACCATGAACCTTAACATGAAAGCTGGAGTAATAGTTGTGATGATTTTGTCGCTATTTGTTGTTCCTACTAGAAGTACCAACGAATTTCCGATAACCACAAATAGGAGTGATCAATTTCATCCAAAAATCTATGGAGATGTTGTAGTCTGGCAAGATTACAGAAATGGGAACTGGAATATTTATGGGTACAATCTGGTGACAAGACAGGAGTTTCAGATAACGACGAACCCAGGTGATCAGGTGTTTCCTGCAATCTATGAAGATATTGTTGTCTGGGAAGACCATAGGGGCAACAGCTGGGATATCTTTGGGTACAACGTTTCTATAAACGAAGAATTCCAGATAGTGGTGGTGGGCTTTCTAGACCAGAGATTTCCAGCAATTTACGGAGATATTGTGGTCTGGCACGATATGAGAAACTACAATTGGGATATCTATGGATATGATCTATCTACAAGAAAAGAGTTTCAGATAACAGTAAACAAAAGAGATCAATTGAACCCGGCAATCCATGGGAATATTGTGGTCTGGCAGGATTGGAGAGACAAAAACTGGGATATCTATCAGTATAATGTCTCTACAAACCAAATACTCCAGATAACGATAGACAAAAGTGATCAACACGAGCCAGCAATCCATGGGAATATTGTGGTCTGGAGTGATAACAGAAACGGCAACTGGGACATCTATGGGTATAACATTTCTACAGATCAGGTATTTCCAATAGTGACAGATACAAGTGATCAAATCCGTCCAGCAGTCTATGGAGATATTGTCTTGTGGCAAGAATTCAAAGATGGGAACGATGATATTTATGGATATAATCTTTCAACAGGGAAAAGATTTCAGATAACAACAGATAAGAGCAATCAGCATCACCCAAAAATCTATGGAGATACCATAGTCTGGCACGATTTAAGAAATGGCAACTGGGATATTTATGGGTGCAATCTTTCCGCCCTTGATAGCGATGGAGATGGATACTCGCCACCCCAAGATTGTAATGATAACGACCCTACTGTTTATCCAGGAGCACAAGAAGTCTGCGATCAAAAAGATAACAACTGCAATGGACAAATAGATGAAGGATTTGACAAAGATGGTGATGGGTATACCACCTGTAATGGGGACTGCAACGATAATGATTCCAGCGTCTATCCAGGCGCTCCTGAACTAGATGATGGAAAGGATAACAATTGTAACGGAGAAGTAGATGAAGGAATAGGTGAAGATAACGATAACGATGGATACACCACACAAGAAGGTGATTGTAATGATAATGACCCCACCATCTACCCTGGAGCACAAGAAGTCTGCGATCAAAAAGATAACAACTGCAATGGACAAATAGATGAAGGATTTGACAAAGATGGTGATGGATATACCACCTGTAATGGGGACTGCAACGATAATGATCCCAGTGTCTACCCGGGAGCTCCAGAAGTCTGCGATGATAGCAAAGACAACGACTGTGATGGTTACACTGACTGCTCCGATTCAGATTGTGCAACAAATAGTTACTGTATTGGCACAGGTCATCTATTGATTTCTGTCATAGACACCGAAGGAACAGAATTGAAAGCTGAAGTCTATGTTAATGGATCATATGCAGGAGAAACTGATGCCGCAGGTACTTTAGCTGTATCCAACTTGGAGGCAGGTAAAGAATACACAATAAGAGTTGAAACACAAGGATATAACCCAGAAGAAAAAACAATTGAAATAGAAAAGGACACCACAAAGCAAGTCGAAATACAAATGACCAAAATTCAAGTGGAAAACGGTGGTATTCTTCAGCTACTCATCATATTACTGCTCTTCATCTTTATCGGGGTAATCCTTTTCATACTCAAACTAAAGCGCAAACCCAAGAAAGCAACTCCACAGCCTGCACGTCCAAGACATACCTCACAAATACACTGCCCCAGTTGTGGGAATAAAGTAGAGAGAATCTGGGATTCCTGCCCACACTGCGGCTGCGATCTAAAAGAGTACACAAAGATTTATGATGAAGGTACACGACCTTACTAGCACAAAACCAAAATAGATCTCACTGACAGTAATAAACTCTCAAATAAAAAAAGGTACTACAGAAAAGATTTCCACATTCAGCAGAATAAAGTGGGATCAGCCTGATCAAACTCAACAAAAAAGCTCACTAAAATTGAGAAAGGTGAACCAATGAACTGGGAAGAAATAATCCTATCAGCTCTAAGAACTGGTGAAGACCTAGAAGTAACCTTAAAAAAGGCAGCGCAAGTAGCCCCAAAAGAGGTTCTCATGGCATTTGAGAATTTTCCAGAAGATATTAATGAAATAAAAAGAAATCTAAAGGCATATCCAAAAGTTGTTTCTCTTTTATTCTTGCACGTTCTTGCAGTAGCAGGAGAGCTCTTTTATACTCTCCCCCTTGAAGAGCAGAGGAATGCCTTAACAACCTCTGCAGATGCATCCTTTGAAGCCGCGTTCATAGCACGTGACCTAGGTGAAAAAAAATTGGAAGCCTCATATTTGGCAATAGCTGGAAATACTCTTTACAGACTTCGTAGGTTCTCTGAAGCAGAACACGCTTTAACAGAAGCTGTAAAAAAATTCAGGGCACTTTCAAAAGAGAATCCAGAAATCTCTCTTCCTGGTCTTGCCACAACGTTAAATAATCTGGGACTTCTCTATACAGATACGCAAAAATTCCCTGAAGCAGAAAAGGTGTTAACTGACGCGTCAGAAATCTATAAATTCCTTGCAGGACAAAACCCTCGGGTCTACACACCAAATACTGCTATGGCGTTGATTAACCTTGGAAGACTCTACTGGAGTCTACAGAAATTCTCTCAAGCAGAAAAGGTGTTAACTGACGCGTTAGAAATCTGGAAACCCCTTGCAGAACAGAATCCCCAAGTCTACACATATCATGTTGCTATGACACTGAATAACCTTGGAGCTCTCTATAGAGATACAAAAGAATTCTCTCAGGCAGAAAAAGCTTATACAAGAGCGTTAGAAATCAGAAGGCATCTTGCCGAAAAAAATCCAGAAGCCAACACCCCTTATGTTGCTACAACATTGAATAACCTTGGTAATCTCTATGTAGATATACAAGAGTTCTACCAAGCAGAAAAAGTATTTACTGAAGCTTTAGAAATCTACAGATACCTTGCCGGAGAGAATCCAGAAGTTTATACACCTGAAGTTGCCAAAATATTGACTAACCTTGGAAATCTCTACTGGGGTACAGAACAGTTCTCCCAAGCAGAAAAAGTATTTACAGAAGCTCTTAAAATCTACAGGGCACTTGCAGAACAAAATCCAGAAGTTTACACACCCTACACTGCCACCACACTGCATAACCTTGGGGTTTTATACTACAGTATAGAACATTTCTCTCAAGCAAAAAAGGTCCTTAGTGAAGCTTTAGAAATGTACAGAACTCTTGCCAAGAAAAATCCAGAAATTTACGCACCTGATGTTGCCATGACTTTAAATGACCTTGGAACTTTGTACAGCACTATAACCAAGTTTTCTCAAGCAGAACAGGTCTATACAGAAGCGTTAGACATATATAAAACCCTTGCAGAACAAAATCCTCAGGTCTACACCTCCTATGTGGTAACAACGTTGGGTAACCTTGGAACCTCTCTCTTGAATACGCAAAGGTTCTCTGAAGTAGAAAAAGCGTTAACAGAAGCTATAAGGACCTATAGGACACTTGCCATAAAAAATCCAGAAGTCTACACACCCAATATTGCTGTAATGCTGAACAGCCTTGGAAACCTTTACAGTGATACGCACAAGTTCTCTCAAGCAGAAAAGGCCTATATAGAAGCGTTAGAAATCAGGAGAACCCTTGCTGAGAAAACCCCAGAAGCCCACACACCTCACGTTGCTATGGCGTTGGGTAGCTTAGGAAGACTCTACTGGAGTACACAGAAATTCTCTGAAGCAGAACAGGTCTATACAGAAGCTATAGAAATCTACAGGGCACTTGCTAAGAAAAATCCAGAAGCCCACACACCTCACGTTGCCGCAACACTGAATCTCCTTGGAAATGTCTACTGGAGTACCCAAAGATTCTCTGAAGCAGAAAGATCGTACACAGAAGCACTAAAGATCTGGAGGAATCTTGCCAACCAAAATCCAGAAGCCCACCTCCCTGATGTTGCTGTGACGTTAAACAGACTTGGAACTCTCTATTTGGGTACACAGAAATTTTCTGAAGCAGAAAAAGTATTTACAGAAGCTCTTGAAATATACAGAACCCTTGCAGAACAAAATCCAGAAGCCTACATACCTCAAGCTGCTTCAGTGTTAGGTAACCTTGGCACACTCTACAACAGTACGCAACGGTTCTCTCAAGCAGAACAGGGTTATAGAGAAGCCCTGGAAAAATTCAAAAAGACAAAGCTATGGTTTTATACAGCAGAAACAATCTACAATCTCTTTAGGGTTAAATCTGATACAAAAATTCTGGAAAACTCAAGAAAGATATTAGAATTAGCAATTTTATTCTCAAAAGAAGAAAAATACAAATACGTACAAAAAGGAACAAACGAGTCCATATATGTGGATTTACTTGAAAACGATATTAGTACCTTTAGCGTTCTCGAAGCTCTGAGAGATCCTCAACTTCTTTCCCTCCCATGGGATCACATTTTATCCCCGCAAGAGCTTGAGAGAGCACAGAATGATCTGGAATTCCAGGAAGTTCTGGTAGACGACATGCTGGAAAAAGAGGTACCATATCATGAATTTGCGACAAACCTTCCAGACACTTTACTCTTCATCTACATTCAAGTAGTGAAGGGTTATCTATTCTTTTTTGTAATTGAAAGTGAAGGGATACGAAAATTCAGGTGCGAAGAAGAATTTTTTTCAACAGGCAGGAAGCTGCTCTACAACCTTGGAATACAGCAATGGGCTGCAAGAAGAGTGCATGATTTGACTTCTGTCATGAAAAAATTTGAAAGATCGTCCAATCAGTGGTATAAAATGCTCCCTCAAGAACTCAGGAGGTTAATCCAAGAGAAGGATCACATAGTGTTTTCCCCAGATTATTCCTGTTCTCTTCTCCCTTTAGAAGCATTACACATAGATGGGCAGCCTTTATGTATAGAAAAAACGGTGGTACGGGCCACAAGTCTTCACCAGTTCTTGCCACTGTTACAGAAGAGCCCGTGTTTTGATTCAAGTTTGATCATAGGGAATCCATGGCCTAAATGTGATACAGAGCACCTCGTTTATTCCCTGCCCCAACCAAACTCCACCCCTTTTTCACTCTCTTACCTTACGGGCGCTGAAGCGGAAGCTGCAGCACTCATGGGCCAGTTTACAGCTCTTCCCCGATCTACACTTCTCTTGAGGGAAGAAGCCACAGGTGAACAGTTTTTATCAGAGATATCACAGCACTCATTCATTCATTTTTCTGGCCACGGGAGCTTGGGACGCATTTTATTTTTGTCTGGACCTTTACAGGGGTTCCCACCACCTTATGAACCAGAAGAATTTTCTAATCTGAGGAAAGCAGAACGAATTGAAGAAGACAAAAGGATTAACATGATGCAGGAGTGGCACCCCGTAACAGATTTAGATCTATATGATGTACAATTACATGATGGTGCCATCATCTTTCTCAACGCTTGTGAGACAGGACGGCACAAATATGCAGGAGGAGGGTACTACCAGGGGTTACCAGCAGTCTTTTTAAAGAATGGAGCATTCTCTGTTATATCCTCATTGGTACCTGTCTTTGATGTTTCTTCAAAAGAGTTTGCACTTCACTTTTATGAAATCCTCTTAACCACTCATTCTGTATCAAAAGCTTTAAAGAAAGCCCGTATCTGGGCAAAAAATAAATATGAAGCCCAGATCTACTGGGTGCCTTACATCCACTACGGGCCGCCCTTATGAGAAGGAATGTCAAGAAGAATTGAAAGACCAGCTCATTCAAACCTTTGAGAGAACTTTTGCGTAGAATTTTCCGTTCCGCCAAATTTAGGCCCACTGAATTTGTCGATGCAAAGAAAGAGATGAGAAAAACATACATTGTACACCTGGAAGAGACTATTATATGAATTAATACTTATTCTTATCTCCTTTGTTGTTTTAATTGAATCTATTATCACTTTTTCCCTTGTTCACTATCTAGAATCCTATATTCTTTCGTTTGTTATCCAAACCAAATACACACTACAAGAGAAACAAGAGATAACAAAATTTTATAATAATGAAACCTAGATGTTGGCAAAGATTTAATAACTTGTAAAACCTAATTTTTCTGCATTTTGAATCTTAAAGAAAGTCATCACTTGAAATCTGAAAAGAATGTTGAAGTATTTGAGAAAAATAACAGCGCCTTCGTCCAAAAAAACAGTTTTACTGGCAGATAGGGCTCCATATCACCGTGCAAGAGTCCACAAAGATTGGAGAGATGCATGCAGTGATAAATTTTCTCAGGAGCTTCTACCCCCCTACAGCCCTGAATTGAACTCTATAGAAAGAGTGTGGAAATTCACACGAAGAACCTGTACTCACAACAGATATTTTCCTGCCACCGATGATATAGTTGCAGTTGTGGAACCACAATTCGATCAATGGAGGCATAGGAGTGAAGCACTGAAAAGGCTATGCGCAATTACTTAAGACGTTGAGTATAGAATAACTACACTAAAACAAATAGGAAACTATGGATTGTTACACGTGTAACAAACCTGAGACGAACACCAACCAATTTGACAATCCCATCAACCCAGGCATAATACTTATATACTTAGAGGGATACACAGAGTGGTGGTTGAATGTTTTGTCCAGAATGCGGGTCAAGGTTACAGAATGGATATTGTCCGAGATGTCGTGCAAAGTATCAACTGTATGGTGTGGGAACCAAACCTGCGCAAAAAAGGTGTCCAAAATGTAATGGAGAACTGGTACTAGCGGGTGAGAGAAAAGTTGGCCTGCTCCTCCCTCCTGTAGGAGTGAAGTCAAAGATATACAGGTGTAGTTCATGTGGATACGAAGTATCTGAAGGAAACTTGGGAAGCATACTCAGCGATGAAAACATTGATCAAATCAAGAAGGACCTGAAAATTGATAAAATGAGGAAGAAAATTAAGAAATTTGTAGATGAACGGTTTTAGTTGGTTCAAAACATTGAAACTTTTGAGGACTATACTGTTCTTACTGAATCGCTCATTGAAGAATGTGCAGCATGTGGGTTCCTGTTTTTGGTGGAAAACACAAAAAATGAATGGGAACAGAGATCTCTTTTAAAAATGCGTGATAAGGTGATCAGATCAGAGAGAATTTGCCAGATCTGTCAAAGAAGAGAATATACACGTGTGTGTCCCAGTTGTAAAAGAAGAATTTGTGATAGTTGCAGTAAAGGATGGCTGCTCAAAAAATGTGTACATTGTGCGCAAAAATGAGTGCCACTCTCATGGAAGCACTTTCATCTTTGATGGTTTTGTCTACAGCATTCGGTAGCATTTTGGATATATGGCTAAGCTTTTAGCTGTGAAGAATGGTCATATCAACAGATTTATTAAGAAAAGATTTTTAAATAGGAAATCCAATCACCCAAAGTGATACAATGAAAGCCACAACAACATTAATGATAATACTCATTGTAGCCATTTCAATAATTGCTCCTCTCAACAGGGGCGATGATTTAATTGAGATGGGAGGATGGCTAGTTATGATTCCCCTGTGCTTTATTTTGCTAGGATATTTCTCAAAATCAATAAGAACTGGGATTTTTGTTGGTCTATCCGTGTATTTCTTCCTGATCGTTGGATACTGGGACAGCGTTGTTGAATACGGATTTTGGGATTCAATATCAGATGATGGAGCTGTTTTCTATCCTATTGGATACGCGATTTTGAGCACTATATCTGCGTTATATTCTTCACAAAAGAGTTACAGGGGGAGACCTGATGAGACGCGTACGTATGATGATAAAACAAGAATATACTGAGAACTGTAGCATAAACAATTAAATTCATTAAATGAAGATAATGTATTGAGCAATTTGACTATGGATCATACGGATGGAAGCACAATATCGTGTTGAAATTATAAAGAATCTTGAATGTTGCACGTACAAACAACAACTGGAAATACTCATGAGAGAAAACAGAAAGACGAGAGTACTATTTGTAGTTTACATTGCTGTCTCTTTTTTCTATTGATATCTATGGCAGGTTTTCTACAGCAAATCCTGTTACCAATGTGAAACAGAAATCTATATAAAATGTCCTTTAGAAGATTAAAGAGACGATATGAAAAACCAGTACAGTGCTTCTCCTCATAAAATACTGATCAAATCAAGATAAGAGTGAGGTGATAAGTAACCTGCTAGGAGGTGTATGGGTTGAACAGAATGAGTTGGATGAAAGAGAATGCATATGTAACCTATACAAAGCACAAATCAGAGGACAAAGACAAAGCTAATCAACTTGGCTGGAAAATCAAATCCTTAAAAAATAATGTTCTTTGTTTGGCTGAACTTCCTGAACTTGGAAAAAGGCCTGAAATTAATATCGATCTTAACCAACCTTTCGAATTCAATACACTCAAAGGAACAGATAGTGAGAGAAATCAACACATTGTTGAGTACTGGATTAATCCACAAGCAAAAGTTGGAGAATTAGTTCAAGTGTGGAAGAAAAAGCTTCACCCTATTGAACAAGAGGAGATTATTACCATAAAGATTGGTGGCTATAGGAGGGCCTGTATGATCGTTCGTTGGGAAAAAAGCAGGTATTACAGAATAGTATTTCCGGTATTATGACAAGAAAACGGGCATACTCTTGGATAAATCACGACATTCTTATGAAGGAAGTAAATTCTGTTCAACAATAAAAGTCCAAATATATTCAACCAATATTCCAGAATTATTGGGAAATGCAATACCAAAGAAATGCAAAAAGTGTGGTAAGGTTGTACCTGAAATTTTAAATTTTGTGGGAGTTGTGGAGAACCTGTAGATGATAGAAGGTGTCCTAAGTGCGGTGAGATTGTACCTGAGAAGTTCAAGTTCTGCGGGAAGTGTGGAACACGAATAAATGACGATCAAACCAAATTTTACTAAGATTCTGATTGATCATATAAGAGTGGGATTGTCATGTTTTCTGTGAATGGAACCTCCCTTGATTCTTGAATTTTCTCTTTATAGTTGGATTTTGGAAGAAATGATATATTAACTGAAATATTACACGTGTAACATGACAGAGAAAACACCCAAGAACTGGAAAACCCCCAAAAATGGTAACATTTATAAAGAACTCTGTTGAGAATGCTCTATGAGTAATAGTCTCTCCAGAAGGATAGAAATTACTTGTCATTGGTGTGGTAAGCTATTTGAGGTCTCTGTGCCTTCAGATGTTGTATCCTGGGAGTACGTCGATGAATATAATGACTACAATTTTGATCCCCCGTGCCCTCAGTGTGGAGAAAGAACAACAGTCAAACTAACAAAAAGCAAAACAAGTGGAAGAGACAATACAAGAGTATACTAGAAAGCGTGTAACCCATACTTCAATCGCATATTCATCCAAGGGTTACCATTTTACTCTTTTCCTATCGAGGCCGACCAATTTTTGGTTATCCTCCAAGAAATTCTATCAAATCTTCGGTTTCACGATAGAGGTTATCCGCATCAATATCATTTATTTTTTCTCCAAATACTCTATATTTTCCTCCCAGATAACGAATCCAATTATCAATTGCATTCATGGGCTCACCAGAGATTTTCAATTTCTTCAAGTTTCCTCTTGCTGCTTTGAGGTTTCCGAGAATAAAATGTTCGTCCAGTACAGTATACTTGTGATATGCAGCTCGCTTTAAATATTCGATATTGATCCCAAGCCAGAATGCATACCAGTTTGGAGCATACACGTTACGAGAAATAAGAGACTTGAGGTTACTTATTTCTTTGGACAACGTATCCCCATCTGATGCATCAATCCGTTCATGTTCACTTACATAGGTTCTCTCCAGGTATCTAATCCAATAGGTCAAGGATTCTGGGACACTTATCTGCAAATGCAATTTTAGAGCTCTTTTCTTTGCGTATTTAAGGTTATCCAATATATGGTTTTTCATTTTTACACTATATCTATGATAGCTTGCCAACCTGATGTATTCCAGATTCACTCCAAGCCAGAAAAGAGTTAGGTTCTTTCCTTTCAGCAGAGGTCCTCTCTGACGCCTTTGGTCATAAATGCGGGTTTCATCTCTTGCCATGTTACCCTACCTCCTCACTGTGTATGATGCTTAGATATTATAAATCTTTTTCCACAGAGTAGCCTTGAGACAAAAATATCTCTTCTCTGTTGATTTATCCAGTGCAGCAAGAAGACTACAGCAGAGCTGCTTGTGAATACCAGAGTTGCAGAATTCTGGAGTTGGAAATTTTGAACTTCTTTGACCATCAAAGGCATTAGAGAACAAACAGAAAATCCAACTTGTTACACGTGTAACAAATGCAACTACAACCAATTTGACGAACCTGAAACCGAAAAATATATATACATACTTCAGTAGAGAATGCTGGTGAGTTCATGAACAAGAGGATGGGACAACTGGTTGTTGCACTTGTGTTGTTTGCCTTTGCAGTGATCTTAAGCTACTTTTCAATCGAAGTGACAGAAGGAGAACCTGCTGATGTTATACTGGTGCTCGATGTTTCAAGCAGCATGGGTGATCCCGGTACATCGGGAAAGACCAAACTAGAAGAGGCAAAAACTGCCGCACGTGAGTTTTTAGACACAATTAACCCGTCTATTAGAATCGGGTTAGTTGTCTTTGCTGACAATGCTCAGGTACTCTTACCGCTCACTGCAGATAAGAGCGCTACCCGGAGAGAAATAGGTAGATTGTCCTGCGGTGGCTGGACAGCTATGGGAGATGGAATTGCACTAGCTACAGGAGAGCTTCCAGAGAGTTCAAATGCTGCCAGATATATTGTTTTGATGTCTGATGGTGAATCAAACAGGGGGAAACCCCCCGAAGAAGCAAGGGATCTGGCAGTGACCAGTAAAATCATTATTCATTCAGTAGCATTTGGAAATGATGCGGATAGAGCCCTCCTGCGTAATATTGCTGAACAAACAAAAGGAGAGTATTTCTTTGCAGCAACAGGCCAGGAATTAGTGGAAGCTTTTGCAGAAATAGCTGATGCAATCAACCGGAACCCAGTGTACTACTATGGAGCCAGAGGGCTGCTGTTTATTTCAGTAATATTGATTATCTTTCTGCCCGAAATTGTAGAGAGAGCCCGCACCACTCTCTTCAGACAGATGGATAGAAGACAGGAAACAAAATCCTATGGAGGTGAGGACAGGTGAATGAATATATAGAAAAGAGAAAAGAGCCTATACGTGTATTGTTACTGCTTTGTGGGATATGGTTTTCATATATAGCTTTAAAAGACAATGCTCTATTTGGCTTGATCTTTCAGGACCAAGAGATGTTAAGAAACAAGGTTTTGGTCACTTTTGTTACCACAATTTCAACTGCTGCTCCTACATTTTTTGCTGTCGCAATGTTTAAAGAAAGTTTTCTGGTGAAGACCCAGGCGATCTACTACTATCAAAGACTGATAGATAGAAAAATCTTTTGGATTCTGGCAGGGTTACTCGCGTTTTTTCTTGGGGTTATATCCCTTTCGGGAATTGTATTGATTCCCTTACTAAATTTTCTCGCAGGTATCTATTTGATACTATTTGCACTGAACCTTTCTTTTAGGAGAAAAAAGGCTGCAAAACCAGTAAAACCTTCTACATCACATGTGAGAGGACCAAGAATCCTTTTCAGGGATCAGGTATTCAGCCTTACCAAGGACTTTATGACCATCGGAAGAGGAAAAAAGGCAAATATACAAATTGAAGACCCTAAAGAGGTTATAAATCCAGTTCATGTAGGAATCAAAAAAGATGACCAGGGACAGTACTGGATCATAGACAACGACAGCAGGAATGGGACATATATTTTCTCGAACGGTCAATACAGAAAGATAACAAAGTGGGCGCTGTATAATGGGGATGTGTTTGCCTTGTGTTATAACCCTTCCAGGGGGCCGTATGTCACTCTTCAGTTCAGGACAGATTAGTACTGAAGAAATCTGAAGATGTTCATTGGCTTAGGAGGTTTGCAGTATTCATGTTTAAGGGAGAGTATAACTTCCAAGATGAACTTGCTATAAAAAGATTTATAAAGGAAGGGTTTGATGAATTGTCATGAGAAGAATAATGGCAGTGGTACTCTTCCTCATCTTCTCTTTACAATCTGTGACCCAGGTACCTGCTCAGACATTTACACTGGATATCTGGATAGATAAGGGATGTGGAGGAGAATATCATGTTGGTGACATGATCACAGTGCACTGGGAAGTTTCCCATTCCTGTCAGCTTACATTGTATGAGAAGGAGCCTGACGGAACGAGACGAAAAGTGAGTGCTGCACCCATTATAACAGGGCCAGGTCAGGGTTCTAAAGGGTGGACGCTAGGAGATTACGGCTATGGGAAAAGAATAATTCAAGCAAATGCAACTACCTCATTGTATGGATCGGATTCTGATGAATGTGAGTTCTATGTTGTGGAGAAAAAGAAGGAGCCTCAAGACACAGATGGGGATGGTGTCCCTGATGATCAGGACAACTGTTATAACCCTGGCTGTTATATCGTGGATTCTCAAGGTTGTCCTCAAGATCATGACTCAGATGGTGTCAATGATTGCGATGATGATTGTCCGTACGATAAAGGAAGTTCTTCCAACGATGGTTGCCCTGAATCTCCCAGTGATAGAGACAATGATGGTGTCACAGATGACCAGGATGACTGTTACAATCCGGGCTGTGGCATTGTGGATTCTCAAGGGTGCCCCAGAGACTCTGATTCAGATGGTGTCAATGATTGTGACGATGATTGCCCATTAGAGTACGGTGAACAAAGGAATAACGGCTGCCCAGAGGAAGATTCTGATTCAGATGGTGTCACAGATGACAAGGACAGTTGTTACAATCCGGGGTGCACATTAGTGGACTCACGAGGATGTCCATGGGACTCTGATAATGATGGGTTGACCGACTGTGAGGACAACTGTCCAAACCAGACAGGACCCCGGAGTAATAATGGCTGTCCCACTACTTCATCTCCCAGTTTTCTACTTCTATTCATACTTCTGCCTTTGATAGCTATCGCTGCAATAGGTGTTTGTATATTGATGAGAAGAAGACAAAAGAGGACAGTACCAGGCGATACAACACGAATTTACGATGATGATACACGAATTTACTAGGTTCAAAGAAGTGATGCGATGAACTTAAGTTACTGAATCCTGAATACAGTTGCTTTCGACTGTTTGTTTGAAAGGCTGTTATATCTCAACTGCCTAATAGATTCTGATAACATTTTGTTGCAGGAGAAAAAAAGATATAATATTCAGACGCTGAAGAGGTTAGTTCTCCTTTTCATGTGGGAATCCCAAAAGATGATGGCAAACATATAAGGTTATAGACAACGACAGCAGAAATGAAACCTTTATTTTCTCGAACGGTCAACACAAGAAGACAAAGAATAAGTTCTATTTATTGGGTGTCTTCTCCATGCTGTAACCTTTCAAAGGGGCATATGTCACCCTTCAGTTCAGGGCAGATTCATAGTGAAGATCTGTTGGTCCTAATAGGTCATAAAATTTGTGCAGGTATGGCAGAGTATAACAGGTTAAGATCAGCTTGGTAGAAAAAGATTTATATAAGTTGATTTCGATGGACCATCATGAAAAGAATAATGGCAGTGGTACTCCTCCTTACCTTCTCTCTGCAATCTGTTGTTCACGTTCCTGCTCAAGCATTTACGCTGGATATCTGGATAGATAGAGGGTGCGGGGCAGAATATCATGTTGGTGACATGCTTAAGGTGCACTGGGAAGTTTCTCATCCATGCGAAATTACAGTCTGGGAGATAAAACCTGATGGATATAAACGAAAATTGACTTCACAGCCAATCATATCCATACAGGGAGGTCATGGGTCAAGCGGCTGGACCATAAGAGAGGAGCATGGATATGGAAGGAGAGCAATTTACGCACAAGCAACTTCGCAATATGGATCTGATTCAGATGAATGTGAGTTCTACGTTGTGGAAGAAGAGCCCCCAGATGCAGACGGGGATGGTGTCACAGATGATCAGGACAACTGTTACAATCCTGACTGTCATATCGTGGATTCCAAAGGGTGTCCTGAAGATTCAGATAATGATGGTGTCAACGATTGCGATGATGACTGTCCGTACGATAAAGGAAGTTCCTCCAACGATGGTTGCCCTGAATCTCCCAGTGATAGAGATAATGATGGTGTCACAGATGACCAAGACAACTGCTACAACCCCGGGTGTTCTATTGTGGACTCACGAGGGTGTCCTAAAGATTCTGATAGTGATGGATTAGATGATTGTGAAGATGACTGCCCAACAGAGTACGGTGAAAAAAGTAATGATGGCTGTCCCACCACATCAACTACCTCTACACCTTCCACGCCAGCATCTCCAACTACACCAGAATCTTCTGATCTTCCGCTTTTACTCATACTGCTGCCAGTGATAGCAATTCCAGCAATTGGCGTGCCACTATTGTTAAGGAGAAGACAAGGAGGAAGAACAGTGCCGAGTGATAGAACACGAATATACGATGATGATACACGAATCTACTAAATTCAAGATATGGAAAATAGTAGATTCAAGATATGGATTCAAGATATGGATACCGGGTTTCAACTGCTCTCGATGATGTTGTGACAAAAAGCACTATCTTCAGCAAATCAAACATCAATACTGGTCAGATTCAGTCAATATTACCATCTTCAGGCTCAACCAGAGTACTCATATCATAGATTTGAGTTGTATCATGGTCTATCAATCGAGCCTCTCTGTATTTTGTTCTTTGAAAATGATACTCTTCCTCATAAATAGGAGATTCTGATGACTTCTTTTCAAAATATTTCATTGCAATTTTATGGAATTTTCCTTTTAAAGTAAAACCATCGTATACTTTTTCTTTTATTGGATCATCCAGAAAATATGTATCTTCTTCTTTGCCTACAAGATCGTATCCAAAAATGTCTTCCAAGCAACTCTCTAATCTAATTTTTTTATACCCTTCAGTCATTCCCTTAGTTATTTCCATTTCAGAGAAGAACTGGTTATACAAGATTTGGAGATCTTCCAGAGTACAAGGAAAATACAATGCAGAAAGAATTTGGGGAATAATTCTCATGTCTTCTTCAAGTCTCAGATAGACCCTATCGTATCTTTTGTTGACAATTTTCTGTTTTACAGTTTTCATTTTAGGTTCGTAAAAAATACTAATCCAGTCTTTATTAGCAGTAAGATCATATATTCGACGTTTTTTGAGAAGGGAAATAAAATATTTAATTATTTCCGGACATCCTTTGGTTATTTCTTTAATTTCGGTTATGTTCTCAAAGGAATATCTTATGCCGTGCTCATCCAGAATTTGCTTCACCTGAACCAGGTTATAGTAGTTGACATTCACCACTTTTACTATCTCATGAAGCCTATCTGTACTGAACTTTTCCGGACATGTTTCTGAAATAATTATGACCTTTGTTTTATCATAGAACCACATAGTTGAGCTGATCACATCCAAAATATCTTCATGTTTATGTGGATTAAGGTTTTTTAGAAAAAGTATAATCGGTTCCAAATTGAGTTCTTGTATCAACGTCTTTTGTATTTCATCAAATGGATGTCCTTCATTGAGATACCTGTGCAGTCTTTCTCTCCCCCGTTCTTTTAGATCATTGGAAATCCTGCTTATTAGGTCCTCTTTTGACTTAATATTGCGTAGATCATATCGCAGTAAATGATAATTCTTTAACTTTATTCTCTTTGTCTGTAATCCACTCAGAAACTTTTCAAGAAGATACTTCTTCCCGCCCTCTACATCTCCAGTAATTACTATAACCTTTGTCTTCTTATTCTTGAATATCTTTTTTAACTCGTATGATTCTTTCCCCTTAATATAAAATGGTATGAAATGGACATATATATTAAGGTAATGGTAATTTTCTTTGGCATTTCGAAAAATACTGTTCTTGACGTTGCGTAATAATCTAAGAGTTTTTCTATATGGAAAAATGATAAATATGACTACTATGCCTGCTATAGATCCAAAAATGAAAATTATCCTTTCATTGCTCACCAGGAAATTTCTTATACTTTCCCATATGCCTAAAAGAGTAAAAAGAAAAGGGAAAAAATTGAAGCTGATTCTAGATTCGTTCATTGCTCCTCCGTTTTTCCACTACATCTGGAACCGTACTGTTACAGTGTCTGCAAGGACAATTTCATCATTGGTGTTCAGTTCTCTCTTTCCCTGTCCTTTTATCTCCACACCATTTAACTTGGTACCATTTGTACTCCCTTCATCCACGATGTAGTATCTCCCATTCTCGTATGTGATTTTCAGGTGCTCCCTCGATACAAACTTCGTATCCTCTGGGGATGCAACTCTGAGGAGATCTTCTCTTCCAATTTTTTCCTCAGGTCCCGATATAGGAATTTCTTTCATATCAGGTAACACCAGCTTTGCCACAGGATATGATACTGGTGGAGCTGGTGGAGGAGCAGCAGCAGGGGGTGCAGCAGCAGGTGGAGCAGGCGTCGGCGTTAACTGTTTTCCACAGCTCATGCAGAATTTTGCAGTTGAAGGATTCTTATCAAATCCGCAGGAAGGGCACACTGATGGAGAAGCTGCTACAGGTGCAGCAGGTGGTGGTGCAGTAGGCTGCACAAGTGGTTTATTACAACTCTTGCAGACGGATGCCCCTTCTGGGTTCAATACCCCACAGTTTTCGCATCTTACTCCTTTCGGCTGAGCCGGAGGCGCGGGAGCAGGTGCAGGCGGCTGTTGCACTGGGGCTGCTGGTGGAGGAGCTGCAGGTGCTGCTCCCTCCAATTTCATGCCGCACTTACTACAAAATGTTTCTCCTTCTGGATTTTCATGGTTGCAATATGCACATTTCATCTCATCACCTTTTTACTATTGTTAAATCTGATTTAGCTTTCTTTTTCTCTTCTTCACTCATTACTGCAGTTTTACCAAGGACTTCTTTGAGCACTACCGTCCTGTCAGCTATGTCTTTTATTCTTGTTGCTTCAGGATCTCTTATCAAAGTTTTCAATTGAGTTTCTGCCTGCTTGAGAGCTGTTCTATCACCGGATATGCCATTCTTTGCTTTTATTTGAGTTTCTGTCACAGCAAACAACGTTCTGGAGTAGGAATCTGTCTCATCACCCCACAACGCTTCATTTGACGTATAATAAACCAACACATTCTCTGTCTTGGTGAAAGGTCCACTCTTAACCTCCACTTTTGCTACCCTGCATTCACCTTCAGGCCGTGGAGGAACTCCAATTCTCGCTACAATAGTCTGGCTCTCGCCTGCTTTAATATCACTTATGGGCATCTTGTATTCACTGTTAACCTGTTTAACATTTGAGATTCTGTGGACATCTGGCTTGGATTTGTAAATATCTGCAAGTTCCACACCGTGACTCAATTTCAAAACCAATTCTGGCCTAGAGAAAACCACAGTCTTCATGTTGGTCAATTCCCCTGAGAATATATCAGGTATTTGATCAGGAGAAGCAATGTGGTACCACATCCCTCCGCTGTCTTCTGCAATTGCTGAAAGCAAATCTTCGTTGTAGTCTGCTCCTATACCTAAAGCGGTAATAGATATTCCCATTTCCCTCATTTCTCTGGCTAACTTTCTGTATTCAGATTCAGATCTACCGTCCGTAGGTTGACCATCTGATAGGAGTATGATTCTTCTTACTGGTTCTTTTCCTGCACCATAATATGTTTGAAGTGGCCTTCTTAATTCTGCAAAAGCAGTTTTCAATCCTCTGTACATCTCAGTGGTGCCTCCCAGTTTTATATGTCGTATCTTGCTTTCAAACATGCTGCTGTCTGTCACATGTTGTCCTGGCACTACCACGTCTACTTTGCTCTCAAAGGTTACAACTCCTGCATAATCTTTGCTTTCCAGTTGATTTACTAGCTTGATAGCACCTCTTTTAGCATTATCCAGCTTTTTTCCAGCCATTGACCCGCTCTTATCAATCAACAAGCATACATTGACTGGTAAAGATTCTGTAGCGACTGCCATTGTTGGCGTGATTTCAATTTTCAGAAACAATTTTTGTCCTTTATTTGGGGGAATATACGTTCTATTCAAGGAGCACGTCATATCAACATCGCCACTCATTGCATCACCTGTCTTCCTGTTGGGAATGGTATATAAAAACCTTTGCCAAGAAAGGAGTTGTCAAGTCTTTGGAGGCCAATTTGTTATACGTGTAACATTTCATATAAATTATCATTTTACATGCAATTCGATTATAAAGAGAGAATTCATGAACGCAGGGAGGCTCCATCCCCCGAAAGCTGACAATCCCCCAAGAAAGGAGGTTAAATGCTAAAGCATTAGGAGGAGATTTCCTCCCATCTAGGGAACTCCCCCCTCTCCCTTAAACTCCTTTTTTGTCTTCCTTGCGAGGGTCTCAAAATCATCTATTACACTTATCAGCCACTACATCCATTTTTGACCCGTGTTTTATTATATTTCCAGACATGTGGCACCACTATCATGTTTCGGTTCCCCAATTGCTTTTTTCTTCTCCAGAACCAAACATCAAATCTCTTTTCTGCTCAATACTCGGAAAACACCAATTCAGCAGTCCCCACCACCCAAACTTCATATAACCAAACCTTATATAAAACCTCTCTTAATACAGCCCATGAGAGAAAGAGAGCTCATCACAAAAATTACAGCCCTCCTTCATATATCAAATGAAGACGCCTTCATCTTCCCCTACAACAACATTCTCTTCTCCTTAACGGTAGACACTTTAGTTGCCAAAACCGATGTCCCCAAAGGAATGACCCCCTTCCAGATCGGGTGGAAGACAGTTGTCATGAACCTCTCCGATTTAGCAGCCATGGGCTCAACACCCAAATACTTCTTGTTATCGTTGACCCTTCCCAGAGAGTACCCTGTTTTAGACATTACCAAGGGTGCAAAATCTGCCTGCACCAGATACCACTGCAAATATTGTGGTGGAGACCTAAACGAAGGAGAATTATCTGCATCAGGGTTCGCTTTAGGTACCTCCAAGACTGTCATGTTACGAAGCGGAGCTAACCCCCACGACAAAGTCGGCATCACTGGCGACATAGGAAGAGTCTACAGCGGCCTAAGAAACCTCGAAACTGCCACCCAACCCATGAAAGAGAAAATCTTCACGCCACGCCCCCGCATTGCAGAAGGACTCATGCTCAAAGCCAACTCCTGCATTGACATATCAGATGGATTATCCTCAGAATTACACCACATAGCCACTGCGTCCAATGTCCAGATAGATATCTACTCAGATAAAATCCCCATCCATGAAGATGTCACAAAAAAAGCGCACTCACTGGGCGAAAACCCCATAACGTGGGCCTTAAAAAGTGGAGAAGAGTACGAACTCCTCTTTACCAGCCCTTACATCAATCCCAAAATAGGAACAGAGATCGGTGAAGTAAAAAAGGGAAAAGGAGTCTTTCTCGACGGAGAACCCATGCCCTTGCTAGGCTGGGAGCATTACACGTAAAATTCACCACAAATTCAAAACAATCCATTCTCATCGAGTGTGAAATTTTTGCCCGTTTTTTTACCCACAACATTAATAAGCATCCAGTACACTACCCATCTATGCTGCCTGAAAACCTTCTAGCAACTATCATGAATTTTGCTTACAGCGATGAGGACGAGTGGGTTACAGCCCTCGATGAATTTCTCCAATCCTTAGACGGAGAAGAGCCCACAGAAGAGGAAATCGACCAGTTTGAAACAGATTACGTATTCACAAGAAAACATTCTGAACACAAAAAAACCTTCATACGCCTATTTGTAGAATGCTTTGAAGAATTATACGGAAAGGAATGGTCAAGAGATATCATTGGGTTAGAAGAAAACTTTGACAGCTACTTTGAAGTTGTCAAAATCAGAAAAGATTCGCTCATCGTGAAAGATCTTTTACTGGAAGATTCCTTCGAAGTTGACTACCCTTCTGAAGACTACGCCATAAAAAAGGGAGACATACTAGAGGGAAAGATGTTTACCTGGAAAAACGGACACTTCTTTTTTGGACCCTTACTTTTGTACGATGAAGAAGAATCAATAGAAACTATGAAAACCTTTACTGAAGTAATGAGAGACAGCTTTGAAAATGTCACCAACTCGTTCCTGGAGTACTTCGGAACAAATGTGGTCATATTCAAAGATCGCACAGAATTAGAGGAAAAGGTAAATGAATTTTTGTACTGGTTCTTCAGGAACAGGACGCTTCCCGGCGTTCTCGAAGAAGGAGGAACCTTCACTCGCGTGACCTTTGAAGAACTGGATGAAAAAAAGGAGATCGGCTTAATCATAGACCATGCCATGGGACAGATAGCTGTTCCCCACTACGGGTACTGTGAAAAACTCTTCACCGGCCACTGGAAAGAAGTCCCTGACTACCAGGAAATGGTGAAGACAATTCTGTATACAGATGAAATTCCCTCATACTTTGTGCAGCAAATGATCGAAAAAAATCCGGAATCTGCAGTACAATTATATACACAATTTTATCCTCACGTAAAAACCAAAAGGGATTTACTTGAGCTTTTTGCCAAATGCAGGAGGGACTGGGGCAGGAAACCCAGAAGACAGGGCGCCCTTTTTGAGGTATAGCTTTGTCATGTCCCAATTTTTGTAGGTTGTCAAGTCTTTGGAGGAAATGTGTTACACGTGTAACATTTCATATTCTTTTATTTACTAACTCAAGTTTTTATAAAAAGAAAATTTATTGAATTTGAAAGGTTCCATACGAGGGTTAACAGTCTCATTGTGTGTTATTACTCTCCTGAGAATTTCTGCAACAAAGAATTACATGAGACTACACCGCCAACATCCGCCGCATCCTCTCTGGCAGCTCGGGGTGCCTCACTAAATCCATATACATTCTGTACACAATACTCACTGCGAGCAAGATTCCTGTCCCTGTCCCCAAAGCGCTGGTGAAGTCTGCTGTGGCAGCCAGCAGCCCAATTGCAATCCCTCCCAGTACAGTAATCTGGGGTATGTGTTTATCCAGAACCATTTCCAAAACCCTGATATCTCTCTGGAACCCTACCACCTGGCCGCCTGACTGCTGAATTCTCTTTGCCACTGCTTTTGAGTCCATTGCTGTGATATCTATCCACAAAATCGCAAATAATGCACACAAAACCACGACTACAACCAGGTAGACTGCTGCACGAACAGGTTCATTCATCACGTTTAAAATGCCTCTGGGCGGTGTAATATAGTAGATGATTCCGCCTGCTGCATTACCTGCAGTGTCAAATGTACCAAGAATTCCAATATCAAATCTGCTGGCCAATGATTTGGCAAAAAACCCATACATGCCGAAGACAGATATGGTAAAAATCACGGGGATAACAGAGGCATAAATAAACTTTATGGGGTACCCTCCTCTTTTCCCTCTGAACCGTCCCGAAGACAAGGGAACTTCCACCCACAAGGTCTCAAAGTAGATCACAATCAAAAAGATAGCCACAGTGAAGAGAACTTGTACAATATCAGGGAGTTGAAATCGCATCCATACAGGATTTCCATCGATTAAGGACTTGATAAAGCTGGGGACTGCACCAATGTATTCACCGCCGTGGGCAGCAGATTGTTCCACGCTGAATAACTTCCAGAAAATATCTTTGGAAACTCCTCCAGCAATAAACAAGGAAATACCAGATCCGAACCCCCACTTAGTTACCACTTCATCCATTAAGACGATCAGCACACCGCCAAGTGCGATCTGCAGCATGAGAAAAATTTCAATACCCATTCTGTAACCCCCAAAAGCACCCGCAAAAACGTAGACAGCAGCTTCAAAGAAACACAAAAAGATTGCTAAAAATTTCTGGGCTCCCTGGAATCGTGCCCTTCCTTCATGGGAGGTCAAATCAAAGTGAAAGATTTCAGCTCCCTGGAATAACTGCATGAAAATACCTGCAGTGACCACAGGACCAATTCCCAAGGTGGTTAAGGTGCCAATTCTGGAGGCAAAAACAACTTTAACAAAAGAGAAGTAGTCCTGGGCCTCCTGGGTTACACCATAGATGGTGATTTCACCCAAAATGAAATAGATGATCAGTATGACTGCACTCCATAAAACCATCTTTTTGAGAGGGATTTTCTCTTTGGGAGCTTCCACTTCAGGAAGGATTCCTATGAATGAATCCAGTATTTTGTTGAGTGGTAATTTCAGTTCAAGTTCTGCATCATTCATTGGATCACGCTTTTGTATCAGGTAAAGCTTTTAAGAGGTTTGTGGTTGGTGGTTGGCACTTCGCGTACTGCTCCATTGTCATGTAACATGGACTGGCATCTTTCACTAACAAAATTAGAAGAATTGTTACACGTGTAACAAAAGTGAGACGAAAAATCAAAAAAGACAAAAAACAGTAAAAAAGAAAAATATTTGAAGTTTTGGATCTAATTATCAAGATCGTTTCATAAATTGTTTGAACAATACCACCACTCGTGAGACTGCCGTTTTTGCCATCTCTACACTGGTTCCTGTTTTCTGCAACTTCTTTCGTTCATCTTTTGTCATGCATATTTACTGAATAAGATATTTTCGATTTCAGCCAAAGATTCTCTTTCTTGCAATGAGCAGAGCTGCAAGCGCAAGAATTGCTATTACAGCTATAGCCATTACTCTGAAATCTCCTTCTTGCTCTCTATATTCCAGCCATTCTGTACATTGATCTTCTGCCTGAAAGTCCATTGCAGAGATCTTCTGCGTTATCTTTTCCACCATTTCTTTGTTATCTACCTCTTCGTAGTACTCAAGAGCCTTTACGTAGAATCCTCCAGCTTCTTCGTACTTACCTTCCTCAGCCAATCCCTCTGCTTCAGTATAACAGTATTCTGCAGGAAGTCTGAAAGCATAGAGCTTATTAAGTCCTGACACAAGTAAGAGGTACCCCTCAGAAAGTACAGGTTTTACATAATAATAAAAGTAATCATCTGTTATCCGGTATCTCCACAGAAGCTCTCCTTCTCTTGAAAGACAGCACACATCTCCTTCAGATGTTCCAAAAAAGAGCAGTCCTGCCCCTGATACAATGGTTGTCATGATCTTCCTATCAACAGGATATGTCCACAGTATGTCCTTACTTTCTATGTCAATAGAAACAATGCCCTCACTGCTCCTCACGTAGAGGATTCCTCCAGATAGTGAAATATCTCCGTATGGGTCCAGATCTATTTTCCAGAGAAGGTCTCCATCTGTGCTCAAACAATACAAGTTCCTGCACCCATAGTATATACGATCCTTATACACAATGGGGGACATCGACGTGCTTACAGTTTGTCCTGTCTCAAACTTCCAGAGGAGATCCCCATTGTTAATAGTGAGAGCAAAAAGAGTTCCATCTGCTGAAGACGCAACCACAGCATTCTGACAAACAGCAGGCAAGGAGTTCATCTTTTCTCCTGTTTTAAATTTCCATAGACATTTTCCTGTAAATTTATCAAAACAGATGACGTAGTCTTCATTTACTGGTCCTTCATCTAATCTCTCGTACCTTGATCCTGTGGCAATAATTATTTTGTCATCTACTATCAAAGGAGACGAGGTAGGCCTGCCAGGGCCTTTCGTGATCCACAGGGGCTCTTTTGTCTCGAGGGAGAAGCACACCAGCCGGAAATACTCTGAAATTCCTCTCGGGAAAAAGACATACTCACAATCCAAAGCAGGTGGTGCTCTGACTGACTCGTCCTCTTTACCATGCCATATTTCTTCCCCACTTTCTAAGTCGAAGATAAAAAGCCCTCTATAGGCCTTGTTTTCACAGTATACTTTTCCATCTTTTACCACAGGATAGAAACTCGGAGCAAAGTAAAAATCTCCGCGTACCCATGATAACGTAGGTTCCTCAGACTGCTCGTGAGGCAAGCACCCAATCTGGCACAGGGTGAAGCCTGCTATTAAGAGCGGATATAACTCTCTCTTCAGGTTTTACACCTCCATTATTGATACGACGCGTACGTTTACTCTTGTATATTTATAAGACTTTAGGAAGAGCGGGATTTTTTGTACAGTGCCGCCCCACAAATGTAAATATTTGCTGCCCACATGCGGGAAGTTCAACTGCCATCCCTTCCCCACATCTACAGGAGGAGCTTCATAATCATAGGGATCTGACCCGTGAAATACTGCTGGTGTCTCATACACCCTAGATATCACTAAATCTAACCCTCTACCCGGTGCAGCCAAATCCTTTTGTGTTACAGTTAAGTACCCAGTCACCGGATTGACATATTCTTTCAGGAGGCAGAATCTTTACAATTTTTTCTTCATAAATGATTTATTCATTACTGTCTCAATTGGTCTATTGAATTCTTGTTCTCACCAGAAAAGCCATACCATAACAGAGTAACCCTAACCCTAATACAACCCGGAATCCAAAAGAGAGAGCCACCATCACAGATAGAACAGATCCACACACTGAACTACACCCATTGACACACCATGCGTATGGTACCTGCTTTTCACCCACCACAGCAATACCAGTAGGAAAGGGTATCCCCATGAAAAAGGAGAGAGGAGCCAGAACAGCTACCCCTATCACGATTTTCAGGTGTAAGTCCAGACCCAACCATGAATGAATCAGAAAAGGCAATCCCACAATTAGAAAAAATAAAAATAATCCCAAGAAAAAAAATCCTTTCTTCCAGAAAATCTTTTGAGAGCTGTAGCTCCCCATACCCGAAAACAACAGCACGGAAAACAAAACTAATGTCACAGAATACGTAGGCTGACCTAAAAACAAAATGAACTGCTGTATCAAAGAAATCTCCACAAACATGAAGGCTAACCCAATCAACATGAAATACCATAGTGTAAACCTCTCTAGTGATAACCTCTTTAAAGGAGCAACAATAAGCAGCAAAGAAACCAAAAGGGCCTGAATCAATATTAAGACTGCCATGAACCCGCCTTCAAATAACGGCTGCCACTTTCCTCGTAATGACTGGTATATTTGTTGAAATTTTCTCCACTGAAAGAAGTTAAAAAAGAAGGGCTTATCATCTGTAGGGGGCTCAATAGCAAAGAGATACTCTTTCTCAACCTGTACATTGTTAAAAAATTGGGACGTAACCAACTGGTAAAAATACGGCTCATCAAATTGGTTGTAGATGTTCACCTGGTCTTTTTGTATTCCAGAAACCCATACTAAATCGAATCCTCTGTCCTTTAAAAATGCTTCAATATCTGCAATTTCATTTCCAAAAGGGGTTTTTTTCAGTAGTATGGTAGTGGTAGAGTAGGTCCTGAAGATAATTATGTGGTCTTGTGGAATTTCTGTCTCAATAATCAAAGATACCAACCGGGGAAGCTCCCGCGGGGGTACTAACAACCAACGAGTAATTACCAGGACACCGTCATCTGTCAAATGGGAGTAGTACTGTTCAAAAGCCTCCTTAGTGAATAAATAACTCTCGTTGAACCCATACAATCCTACAGAGCTGGCAAACAAGCTCTCCGATAAGGAAATTTGTATAACATCATATTTCTTGTTGGTTGAAGCTAAAAAAGATCTGCCGTCTTGAAATTGTATCTCAATGTTCTCGTACACCCGGGAGAACTTCTGGGCACTCTCTATGGTTAAGGGGTTCCCCTCAGTTACTGTCGTAGTGGCTCCAAAATACTGTGCTGTGGCCACGTCCAGTCCTTGGGGGTTGATGATCAAAACCTCTTTTCTTTCGTGAAGATACGCTGCAGCCGTTGGTAAGTATTCAATAAAGAGACCAGGCTCTGATAAAGAGGAAATATTGTCACCATCTACCGTTAACCCCAGTTGGGAGGGTAGCCCTTCAAAAAATTTGAGGCTTAACCCGGGAGCGTGCCGCACTGGACTTTTGACAATATCCACCCTTGAGATAGTATTCCATTCAGTGTGCACAATTTCAGCTTCTGGATAGTTTAAAGCTAAAGGCAAAGCCTTGTAGGGGGACATCGTTATGTCATAGATATTGGCTGGGAGAATCAAGAGGATAACCAAGACACAAAAACTGATCAACCTATGTTTCCATTGAAAAGCGAAAAATAAAGAAGACAAAACCCCTAAAAGAGAAGAGAATAAAATAATCTTTGATCCAAATACAGAAAAAGAAAAAATCAGTAAACATCCTGCGGCTGATCCTGCCAAATTAAATCCGTACAGAATTCCTGCGTTTTTTGGTTTTCGCGCCAAGGGAATACTAATGGCAAACCCAGCAAACAAGAACGGTAAAGACAGCAAAAGATAGTACACTGCAATACTGCCAAGTAAATGAGGTTCTACCATAACCTTATAGGGATCCATTTCAATTTTATCAGATACATAAAAGCTGATCACAACAGATACTGAAAAGAGGAGAGAACTCACAAAGGGAGAATACTGATTCTTCTGAATTCTGGGAAAAAGGTTCAAAAAGGAGCCGCTGGCTGCAAATCCCAACAATGCAATACTCACCACCATGAAAGCAAAGTGGTACCAGCGGGATACAGAAAATATCCTGGTCAAAGAAATCTCTAAGAGGAGGGCTGCTACAGAAATGAAAAAGATGCCGCAGTAAGTGGAACGCATACAGTATGTACACCCTGAGGTAAAAAAGGTTACCGAACAGCTCATAATTTACAATAACAGGTGTCAGTCTCGCCGCAACAGGGCTGTCAACCAGTCAAAAACCTATTTCTTTGAATACTAAAATCTCAAAATAACTGATAAAAACAAAAAAATTGTTACACGTATAACAAAAGTGAGACAAACACCAACTAATTTGGTTGGTCCCAACACAAAAACTTATATGATCACTCATCTTTGATTTGTTGGTGATCTTTTGGTTAGTGTCAATGAAAAAGCAGCAGAAATAGCCAAAAAGATGGTGCTCAGCAAAGATGAGCTGAAGATTGGAGTAAAAAGACTGGAAAGTGGTGCACTGATCCTGGACTGTGGCGTTGAGGAATACGGCGGCATAATGGCTGGAAAGCTGTTTTCAGAAGCATGCATGGGCGGATTAGCTGAAGTGGAGTTCTCATACGGTGACTTTGGAATGCATGTTAACGTTTCCACTGACTACCCAAAGGAAGCGTGCATGGCGTCTCAATTCGCTGGATGGAAGATCAAAGTAGGAGATTTCTTTGCACTGGGGAGCGGACCTGCCAGGTCTTTGGCACGAGATGAAAAACTGTTCAAGAAGCTTGGATACGAAGATGACTACAAAGAGGCAGTCATTGCGTTAGAAACCAGGAGTTTTCCCTCTGAAGAGGTGGCCTCATACATTGCAGAAAAGTCAAAAATTTCCCCTGATGGGCTGTACATTCTGGTGGCTCCCACAGCCTCGATGGTGGGTTCCATACAAATATCGGCACGAATCGTGGAGACTGGATTGCACAAGCTGCACGAGTTAGGGTTCTCTCTCGATTCAGTGATGTCTGGATTTGGAACCTGTCCTGTAGCTCCCATAGCTAAGTCTGATTTGAAGGCCATGGGGATTACCAATGACTGTATCTTATATGGAGGCCAGACCAGGTATTTTGTTGACTGCGAAGATAGTGACATTGAGACTATTATTGAGAATGTGCCCTCTTCTTCCTCCCGGGATTACGGGTTACCCTTTTACGAGACATTCAAGAAGTATGACAAAGACTTCTACAAGATTGATCCCCACTTGTTTTCGCCAGCAGAGATCTTTGTGAACAACGTGAAAACTGGGAAAATCTACCACGCAGGAGGAGTCAACGAAGAGGTGCTAAAAAAATCTCTGGGACCATGATTAAGTTACAACCGCTTGATACAACCGTGCCGGGGAGCTTTCCTGTGCTCCCCGTTTATCCGGTGAAACAGGATTTTCCACCCTATACAGATGAAGTACCTGAGGATGAAGCATACATGGATGATCCGTATTTACCAGGAGTATTTGAAGCGTTACGGGTACAGGGTAAAGCAGGAATAGACTACCCGAGCTATGGCCAGCCGCAGGATATGTGCTCCATGTTTTTAGGGTATTTGGTCGGTCACGGGTTGGAGTACACGAACACGTTCCAGGTGGTAGGAGACATTGAGATACCCACAACAATTCCTGCTATCGAGTATTTACAGGTAGCCAAAAAATATTTCTCTTTCAAGGGGATTAAAATGCCCTTAACAGGACCCATTACGTTGGCTGCTTCTGTAAAGGTGGGAGAAAAAAGTGCTGTCGAATACCCAGAGATCGTGGAAAAGTTGGCTGAGTTTGTGTCAGAAATTGCGCACCATTACGACAAGGGGGGAGCTGCCATCATCTGCATTGACGAACCCTCCTTAGTGTACGGGCTGTACGTGGGAATGGAACCCGAATTCTGCATTGAAATGGTTGATACTGCTGTAAAGAAAATAGAAAATGCTGTACCCTCAACTCATGTGTGCGGCCAGTTGAACACGAACATTACAGATATTCTGTTATCCAGTAAGGTAGTTCTGCTCGATCACGAATTTGCTGCAATTCCGGGTAACCTGGATATGTATTCCAGAGATGCCTTGGAATCGTACGGGAAATTATTAGGGTACGGGTGTGTTGTATCCAATATGGAGCCCAGTCTGTTAATAGAAATCCAGAAAGATGGAGACTGGCAGAAAGTGATAGAACCTGTAGAAATGATAAAAAAGAGAATTGAAGAAGGTATCAACCGCTGGGGAAGAGAAAATATTATTTTGGATCCTGACTGTGGATTTGGTGGATTGAAAGGGTATATCAGAGGCGAATTAACAGAAGAAATAGCTTTAAAAATCTGTTACGAGAAACTACAGAACATGGTCTGCGCCAAGAAGGAGATTACGTGATTGGAATTATTGCTTCAGAATTGGACTGGAATGTCCGAGAATTGATGAGGGAAATTGATGCACACGGTGAGCACTTTCAGGTGTTTCCCATTACTGAGTTTATAACCCGCGTTTCTGGTACTCCTCGAGTGGAATCCAGAGGCATTACTATAGATGATATGGGACGTATCTTTGTGCGGTGGGTGCCGGGTGGTTCTGCAGAGCAAATCATTTTCAGGATGGATGTGTTGCACCGGCTGGAAAACATGGGAGTTCACGTGATCAATCCTTCAGTAGCCATAGAGAGATGTGCAGATAAATACTATACCTGTTCCTTGTTGGAAGACGTGGGTATACCCACTCCCGAGACTGTGTGTACAGAACACTACGATGATGCAATGAGAGCCTTCGATGAACTGGAAGACGTTGTGGTGAAACCCTTGTTTGGCTCTCAAGGAATTGGTGTGATGAGAATCAAAGATAGAGACATGGCTCACAGACTATTTCGCGTTTTGGATTACGGGAGATCAGTTTTCTACATTCAGAAGTTTATTCCTCATAAAAATGAAGACTATAGAGCATTCGTGTTAGGTGGAGAAGTAATCTCTTCCATGAGGAGGAAAGGGGAGTACTGGAAAACTAATTTTGCCCGGGGAGCCAAAGTGGAAAAAATAAGGTTACCTAGTGATTTGGTGGAGATGGCAGTGAAAGCATCTGATGTGGTGGGCTGTGAGTACGCGGGAGTGGATATCCTTCCTGCAAGAGACCATAACTATGTGATAGAGGTGAACTCCATTCCAGGCTGGAGAGGATTGCAGAGTGTTACTGATTTTTGCGTAGCACAAAGAATAGTAAAGCACTTCCTTCGTGGATAGGTTTTATTCTCTCTATGGATTAATTTCTTTTTATCTAATAAATACAAAAGCTATATAGTAATATAAAAAGGATTTAGCTGTAATAATGTTATTTCTGGAATGACACTAATGACTTTCATTGTCTAAATACTCATTTAAGACCTCTTTTAAAGTCCTTCGTTTAATATAAGGAACACTATCAAAGTCTGAATCTTCAGAAAGTATTACAGTAATGCCATAATCCCTCATTATTCCTGTGTGCATGGAGTCTCTGGGAACTAATCCAGTCTGGTAATATTCAAAAGCATAAACAGATCCGTTGTAGGTAACATCAAGCCAACTTGATAATGAAAGAAGACTTCTCCCTATATGTTCAGATACTTTTTTGTTTGCGAGCTTTTGGATAATCTGGAGAACTTCGTCAAAAACTAAAGGTGAAATAAATATGGCGATCTTACCGTCTTCTGCAAGCTCTATAATTTTTCTTGCATTTTCTCCTCTTTCATCACTATCTAAAGCTGCAAAGACAAATATATTGCTATCTACATACATAAGACCACTTAGAATCTCTTTTCAAGCTCTTTCTTTATATCTTTCATATCCAACTTTCGACCATATTCTTTAGAAATCTCAAGAAATACTTCAGATGGACGTTTCTCACTATCAGTAGGTGGAGTAACCTCAATCTTTATTATTCTCGCAATTTTCGTATTCATTATACAGAAGTATGCACCTGTCATATTTAAATGTTCCCTATTCAAGGAGGAGTTCGCCACAAAATATCAGCTACGTTGCATTAATAAAGCAAAATGCTATGGTTCACAATATCTTGGGGAAACGAGTGATATAAAGGTTAATCATTCTTCAGCAATCCTTCATTGTCATGTATCACATACTGAAAAACTGCAAGAGACCATAACTATGTGATAGAGGTGAATTCCATTCTAGGCTGGAGAGGATTGCAGAGTGTTACTGATTTTTGTATAGTACAAAGGATAGTAAAGTACTTCCTTCATGGATAGGTTTTATTCTTCTCTATGGATTGATTCTTTATTCTCTGTGAAAAGGAGAAATACAACATAATTGCACAAAGCAATCTAGAATTTTAGAACAGAAAAGGTATTTAAGCAGTTCCACATCTACTAAGACTATGAAATGGATAGTTGCTGATCCTGAAATTTGTCATGGAAAACCAATTTTTAAGGGAACGAGGATTCTTGTGAGCGATGTACTTGAGTTGGTTGCTGCTGGAGAATCCTTTGAAGAAATATTGGAAGAATACCCCTCTCTCGACAAAGAGATGATTAAAGAAGCGTTAGAATATTCAGCTAAGATCATAAGGGGAGAACATCATGTCAGATTTGAGATTCCTGTTGGATGAAAATGTTCCTCGTTTTGTCATGAGATTCTTAGAATCTGAGCGAAATTATGTTGACTATGTACCCAGAAGGCCGTATTAGTGACGAGAGATTCTGATTTTACTAATACACTTGCATACCCTCCAGAGGGATTTTATGGTATAGTTGTACTTCATTTGCCGGGCCTGATGGGCGCATTACAGCCAAGATATCTTTGTGATTGATATCATATTCGTTCATCATTTCAGCCAAGGACAATTCTATCATAAAATTTTACCATGATTTGTTGAATTGTTATTTTTTAAATAGACGGCAAAGGTTATATCTTTGAATGACTCCTTGATACAATGATGAGGTTATAAAATGAAAGCAAATTCGCACAGGTTTCAACCTACTATTGAGTTATTGGAAAAAGACTGCCATAGTATTGTGAAGGAAACAAATGTACCCGGGTTGTCTATAGCTCTCGTTACACGTGATGACACTGTTTGGATGGAAGGGTTTGGGTATACAGATCGAAAAAAGACAAAAAAAGTCGATGAGAACACCCGGTTTGCCTATCAATCAACTGGTAAGTCTATAGTAGCAGCTATAGCTCTGAAAGCAGTGCAAGATGGCTTAATTAGTCTAGATGACCCTTTGATTAAATATTACCCCGAGTTTCGAGTACAAAGTATGTATGAAGAGAAGGCATACAAAAAGATAACGTTTCGCCATTTACTCTCACATACTGCAGGTATCCAAGAGGGAGTACCTCCTGGCGTTGGGTTCGACGAAAAAGGAGAGATTCATGACCCTACCTATGAGGAACGTATAGAAAGTCTACAAAACAGTTGGTTAAAGTTTCTAGTAGGACAAAGAGCCTATTATTCAAACTTTGGCATGGATCTTGTTACGTATGGGTTACAAAGAGCGAGTGGAAAGCCATATCCTCAATTTGCTAAAGAAACGTTTTTTTATCTGTTAGGAATGACATCCGTTATCTATGACAGAGAAGAAGCGTTAAAGGATTCAAATACAGCAAGAGGATATCTGGGTGATTATGAAGCAGTGATACGGGATAGCGAAGCTTATGGAGCTGGAATGCCCTTTTTATCTATAAAAGATCTTGCAATTTTTACCCGATTCCTCCTTAATAAGGGAACGTTAGATGGAAAGATGATAGTGGGGCAAAAATATCTTGAAGAGATGTTTAAGGGAGATTACAGTGCAGATTATTTTGCGGGTCATGGATCGAGGTTAGCACATTATGGGTTGGGAATCTTTCTTAATAGTATAAACGATGTAACAGTTCTGCACCATCCAGGAAGAGCCTTTGGATATACATCTAAAATGGTCTTTGTACCAGATTTAAATATAGGTGTGTGTGTATTTGCTAATAACGAGGTTAATGACCCTATTGGTAGGTTAGCAGATAAGGCACTCAGATTAATGATAGGAGAACGTATTAAGATAAAGGAAAAGGCGAAGGTAGACAGAAGAAATGATCCACCTGTGTATGTAGATGTAAAGAAGCTGAAGAACCTTGAAGGATTTTACTCTTCAGTTGGTGGAGTAGACTTACTCGTTCAGTATAAAGATGGTAGTTTGTTCTTGTCAAATCACAGACTAACTCCTCACAGCACCAATGAATTCAGCTCAAAAGATTTGCCTGTCGTTAGGTTCGAGCTCAATGAACAAGGGGGACCGAAGATGCTCACATTCTTTAACGAGGACCTTGGTTGGTGGCCAGCACAGTTCATCGTGAAGTACAAAAAGGATTTAAAACCCCCTACACGGCGAGGTTGGGAAGACTTTACAGGTCTTTATATTGCCTATTATTATGGTATAGAGAGAGGTTACTTCACCATAACGAGTAGAAAAGACCATTTAGTTGCTAAATCATCGGATGAAGAAGAGTTGCTGTATGAAAGTGGGGTTAAACCTGGACTGTTCTTTACTTTTAATGATGTCTCCTATGAGTTTGTTGGAGATGTTCTCCTTGTAGGGAATGTAAAGACGTTCAAATGCAGAGAACCAGTTAAAGAGCTATTAGAACTAGCAGATAGCGAACCGACTCATCGTTACGTAACTAAACATAGTTTAGAACAACTTGAAGAGATGCTAAGAGATCTCAATCGAGAAAAAGAAGCTGATATAATCAATGGATTATATGAAAGGTTGTATCCTGGGGAAAAAGAGAATAACTCGCAAAGCTGACGCATAGATGTGCGGGAACGAGGCAGAGCAGAGAGAGATTCTGATTTTGCTAATACACTTGCATACCCTCCACAGGGATTCTATGGTACAGTTGTACTTCACATTCATCCACCAAAGTCGGAATTATTGGTAAAAGCTTTGTCTAGTTTTCTAACGAAGGTTAATGAATTTGAAGGAAAGTTATTTTTAATAGAAAAAGTTGGTTTTAAAGTGGTCGAATGAAAGAATCTCTGGTACCTATTCATTTAAGGATTAAAACCGTTTGTTACCATCTTCTCTATGGATTTATCCACCTCACAGGGTGGAGTGTCGATTTTCAATCTCCTTAAATATCAAAAAATCCAAAAAAAACAAAAAAAGAAACTTCAAAAAGAGAATCAACAGTTAAGGGGGGGAATTACTTGAATTGAAAGAGCAATTAAAGAATTATAAAGAGTATGAAAAAGATGTTTGCTGGTGTATATGCTGACTCGTCATCTGCATCTAAAAGTTCTTCGTGCATTTTTCGTGAATTTGTTCAGTCTATAAGGCACTAATGTGAGCAAATTCATGACCCATAACCTTTTAGGGTATCTTATAGTATGAGGATTGAGGTGAAGAAATATGAATGTGAACGTACTGAAAGGGTTTCCCTTCGAACCACTGGATGTGATAACCCCAAATGGTGGTGGAGATGGAGATGGTCCTTGTCCAGGCTAATCAGGGTGCCAATAGGTAATTGGAAAGGTTGTCTTGATTCGATCAATGTACCCTCGATCCTGCAGGTCATACAAGATACTGAAAAATCGATCGGACAAATCCGATGGCAATATTCTGAAATGTACCAAAAGCCAATCTTTGACTTTGTACATCATTGTAAAGCATGGCACGAGAGAAAACATATCTAGTAACATCTGTTCATAGTTAGATTGGAACATGAACAAAAACCGGGTGTACTGAGAATATCCCTCAGGGTAATAAGGAACAATGATCTGAGTGTTTGTGAGAATACGTTTCAGGGACCACCTGAACCCATCGTATGACATCTCAACTGACTTGGCGAGCTCTGTGTATTTCTTTGTCATATTGTGGCGAAGTAAAAGAAATAGTTTCCAATCAATTTCCTTCCACTCCATTTCTCTGGGTGGATATTCCACAGACCATTCTGAAGGTTCAAAGTCCTTTTTGGCAAATTC
>Ga0209636_10000213_pt1 | contig 51022 bp, 44 predicted proteins | sample DeeMarSWOR152_54_FD_187464 | JGI IMG/M metagenome (GOLD analysis project Ga0209636, IMG submission 187464) | Marine sediment microbial communities from White Oak River estuary, North Carolina - WOR-1-52-54 (SPAdes) (version 2) | ecosystem: Environmental > Aquatic > Marine > Intertidal zone >...
GCAAGATTTGTGCGAAGTAATCGTCTATGTCGAGTTCCTCTGCAACCCACCGGGCGACTTCTTCAGCATCTCCTGTGAGCATGTAGACCTTCACCCCGATTTCCTTCAGTTTCTTAACCGATTCGTAGGATTCCTTCCTTATCCTGTCAGAGAGAGCGAAGGCGCCAACAGGTTTTCCATCAACCACTGTAAAAACAACTGTTTTACCTTGTTCCTGAAGTTCTCCTATTTTATGATCTTCCACTTCTATTTTCATCTCATGTAGAAGGTTTGGGCTTCCCACATACACTTCTCTGCCTTGAACTTCTCCATAGGCGCCTTTGCCAGGTATTGCTTTGAATTCGTCAGCCTGAGGAATTTCTATACCTTTTTCCTTTGCGTATTCCACAATAGCCGTTGCTATTATGTGCTCTGAATTGAGTTCGACACTTGCAGTGAGTTCTAAGAGCTCGTCTTGAGGAATGAAGGAGACCATGTCGCTAACGCCGAACTCGCCTACAGTCAGTGTGCCGGTCTTGTCAAAAACTACTGCATCTACGTCCTTAACCATTTCGAAGGCTCTTCTGTCCCTGATGAGGATTCCGCTTTTCGCAGTTATTGAGGTAGAAAGGGCGACAACGAGTGGTATCGCAAGACCGAGGGCGTGGGGACAAGCTATGACCAGAACGGTAACGGATCTTTCAAGGGCGAAAGCAGGAGTTTCAAGAAGGAACCACACCAGATAGGTTATTATTCCTGTTCCAAGGGCAACATAGAAAAGAAGAGCCGCCGCGCTATTTGCCAGATCTTGAGTTCTTGACCTGCTCTTCTGGGCTTGTCTTACGAGTTCTATCACTTGTGCTAAGTAGGTTTCTTCCCCTGTCTTCTCTATTTTTATCTTCAAAACGCCTTCTCCGTTTATAGCACCACCTATGACCTCGTCTTCTGTCTCTTTGTGGACTGGTTTTGACTCTCCTGTTAAGAATGCTTCATTGACGAATGATTCTCCTTCAACGACGACACCGTCGGAAGGTATCTTCTCTCCTGGACGAACAAGAGCTACGTCTCCAGCCTTCAACTGTGAAACTGGAACATCTACAATCTCTGCGTCTTTCACAATATGAGCTGCTGTGGGCATTATCTTGACGAGCTCTTCCAGTGCTGTTGAAGCCCCCATCACACTTCGGGCCTCTATCCAGTGTCCAAGAAGCATCACATCAATAAGGGTGGCAAGCTCCCAGAAGAAATCCTTCCCACTTATGACGAATACTGTTCCGGTAGAATAGAAAAAGGCTACTGACATTGCTGTGCCTATAAGAGTCATCATTCCTGGCTGGCGAGTCTTTATCTCTTTAATCAGCCCCTTTAAGAAGGGCCATCCGCCGTAAAGATAAACAATCAAAGATAGAAGGAATAAGACCTCATTCTGGAAGGGTATTTCCAGAGTGAAATTGAGCCACGCCTGAATCATTTCGGAAAGAAGCAGAATTGGAATTGTAAGTAGAAGTGAAATCCAAAATTTTCTTTTGAACTCTTCTATGTGGTGAGCGTGGTCTTGATGGTCGTGTCGCACTTTGAACTCTCTTTTTTAGTTGATTAGATTGTAGGTTCAGCCTATTTTGTTTTGTCCTATTGCCGCCTTAATCCCTTCGCATTGTAATGCGATCAAAGTTGCAGCACCAAATTTTTTATAGGGTTGTTCGCTTCATCATCACCTTTGGAGGCAAACTGCAAATTTGGTTGATATAGAGAAGTTTGCTGACGAGTGGGGGCCCGAGAAGGTTCTACAGGTTTATGACTCTCATAGCAAAACGCAGGGGATCCTAGTAATCGACAATACTGCTTTGGGTCCAGGCAAGGGCGGAATAAGAATGACGTCTACGGTGAGCGTTGAAGAAATCTTCAGACTTGCAAGAACGATGACTTGGAAGTGTGCCCTGGCAGAACTCCCCTTCGGAGGAGCAAAATCAGGCATAATAGCAGATCCTAAGGAAATCTCGAAAGAGGAAAAATTGAATCTGATAAAAGCCTTTGGCATGGCCTTGAAACCCCTATCTCCAAGCCAATACGTCGCAGCTCCAGATATCAACACAGGTGAAGAAGAGATGGCAGCTTATGCCCTCGCAAATGGTTCCTTAAGGTCCTGTACTGGTAAGCCCGCACATATGTGTGTTAGACCTGGCGAGAAATGTGGCATTCCTCACGAGTATGGATCAACTGGGTATGGTGTATTCCACGCAACTAGAGTAGCAGCAGAACATATCAGTATCAACCTGAAAAAAGCAACAATAGCCATTGACGGCTTCGGGAACGTCGGCTCCTTCTTGGCAAAGTACATCAGTGAATTCGGGGCAAAAGTTGCGGCAGTGAGCGACAGTAGAGGATGTGTATACAATCCAGATGGATTAGACTACGGGAAACTGAAGAAAGTGAAGGAGGAAGCCAGATCCGTAGTTAACTATGAACCGGGACAGGTTCTGAGGAATGAGGAACTTTTTGAGTTGCCAGTCGACATACTTGTTCCTGCATCCATTCCAGATGTAATTAATGAGAGAAACGCGGATAAGATTGAAGCGAAGCTCATTGTGGAGGCAGCCAACATTCCTGCTACACATGAAAGCGAAGAAAGGTTACATGAAAAAGGCGTGTTGGTTGTTCCAGACATCATTGCAAATGCTGGTGGCGTAATATCATCCTATGCTGAATACATGGGCGAAAACCCGCAAAGAATGTTTGAAATGGTTGAAGAAAAAATCGTTAGAAACGTAAGATTGGTTATAAAGAAGGCTGAAGAAGAAAAGATAACTCCTCGAGACGCGGCCCTAGAAATCGCGCAAGAGAGGGTCAGAAAGGCGATGAGAAAGAGAAGACTGTTGAAAACACGAGAAACTAGAACCTAACCTTTCATGCGCACGCATTTATTTCATATAAGATTCAAACTGCACTCAGATTGCGGGTGACCTTGCAAAGTTTATATTACTGGAAGATTTCCTTTAGGAAAACGGTAGCTTCAGACCTGAAAACAAAGGTGTTTAGTTAGAGAGATCAGGGATAACGGGCGGTTCGACTTGAGGACTGAATGGCATGCTATGGAAACGGAGGAACTTCTGGACGCTCTACAAGCCAGAGAGAAAGGGTTGAGTGCGCAAGAGGTTAAACGCCGACTGCAAGAATACGGACCTAACGAACTGGTGGAGAGGAAGAGAATAACACCTCTCCAGATATTTCTTGGACAGTTTAGGGACATTTTCGTAATCATGCTTCTAATTGCGATCGGTATCTCCGTCGCAATCGGAGAGATCATAGACGCATCAACCATAGGCGCTATTGTAATCCTTAATGCCATAGTGGGTTTCGTTCAGGAGTATCGATCGGAGAAGGCAATGGAGGCCATGAAGAAGCTAACAGCCCCCAAGGCTCGGGTCTTGCGAGAAGGGAAAGAGATGTTCATACCAGCCAGAGAGGTTGTGCCTGGCGACGTCGTCATTTTGGAGTCTGGAGACCGCATCCCAGCAGACGCCCGACTACTCGAGGTGGTGGATTTGAAGACTGATGAGGCAGTCTTGACGGGTGAATCAACGCCTGTAGGAAAGGCGACGGCAGTTCTTGACAAGGAGGTATCTGTGGCTGATAGAAAAAATTCGGTTTTCATGGCCACCCACGTGACCTACGGTAGAGGAAAAGCGGTGATAACCTCTACAGGTATGAGCACGGAGTTTGGAAAAATCGCTGAGATGGTTCAGGCTGTTGAGGAGGAGGAAACTCCTCTGAAGCAGAAGTTGGCGCGCTTCGCCAAAAAGTTGGGAATGATAATTGTAGCTCTCTGCGCCCTTATATTCGCTCTTGAATTAGTCAGAGAGGCCACCCTGGAAAATGTTGCAGATATTTTTATGGTAGCGGTTTCTCTGGCTGTTTCAGCAGTTCCAGAGGGGCTACCCGCCGTAGTAACGATAACTCTTGCCTTGGGCGCGAGAGAACTGGCAAAACGCAACTCCATCATCAGAAAACTATCCTCGGCTGAAACCCTGGGGGCCACTACTGTTATTTGCTCCGATAAAACTGGCACTCTTACCAAAGGCGAAATGACCGTACGCAAAATCTATGTTAGTGGTCAAATAGTTGAGGTCACTGGAGTTGGTTACGAGACGAAAGGAGATTTTTTGAGGAATGGTGCTCGTCTAAACCTAGGGGGAGACTCTCGCCTTGCATTGTTGCTGAGGATTGGTACCCTGTGCAGTAATGCTCACTATGATGGACAGAAGATTGTTGGAGATCCAACAGAGGGAGCGTTAATTGTGGCCGCTGCCAAGGCTGGAATGTGGAAAGGCGAGATAGAAGGTAAATATCCGCGGGTTAGGGAGATACCCTTTTCCTCCGAGAGGAAACGCATGACAACCGTCCATCACACATCGGAGGGACAACTGTTTGCCTATGTTAAAGGAGCCCCTGAAGTTATCTTGGAACGATGCGATTATGTTCTCCGTAATGGCAGAGAAGAGAAGTTGACGAAAAAGGAGCATCAATCAATTCTGAAGATTAATGAAGAGATGGCAATTGGCGCTCTTCGTATGCTTGGGATGGCTTACAGGAAGTTGCCAGATGATGTTTTAGAGAGTTTCGATGAAGAAAGCGTTGAACAGAGACTAGTTTTTGTAGGTCTAATGGGGATGATTGACCCTCCGAGGGAAGAGGCAAGGGAAGCTAACCGCTTGTGTGAACAAGCTGGCATAAAGACAGTTATGATCACTGGAGATCACAAACTCACAGCAATGGCGATAGCAAAGGAGTTGGGTATGCTCAAAAGCGATCTAGTTTTGACCGGGGCCGAACTGGATGGGATAAGCGATGAGGAATTCGAGAATACCGTGGAAGACGTATCAGTTTATGCCAGAGTCTCTCCAGAGCATAAAATTCGCATAGTTAGGGCGTTGAAGAAAAAAGGACACATTGTGGCTATGACCGGGGATGGAGTGAACGATGCCCCCGCCCTCAAGCAGGCGGATATTGGCGTGGCCATGGGCATCACTGGCACAGACGTAACAAGAGAAGCTGCCGACATGGTACTGGCAGACGACAACTTCGCCACGATAGTCAACGCCGTTGATGGAGGACGAAGCATCTATGACAACATAAGAAAATTCACGTTCTTCCTCATGCGTTGCAATTTCGACGAGTTATTTGTCATAGCCACATTTGCTCTAATTGGTTTAAGAACCCCAGAGGGCAAAGTAATTCTGCCCCTCACGGCTGGCATGATCCTATGGATAAACTTGGTAACTGATGGAGCTCCTGCTGTGGCTTTGAGCGCTGACCCTCCTATTGAGGATGTGATGAAGCGGCCTCCTCGCGATCCGAATGAGGGAATACTTCATGGGAGATTTGCCTCGATACTTGCCAGTTTCCTGACACAATTTGTCGGAACCGTAGGCGTTTTTTACGTTTCGTATTTCATGTGGGGACGGTCTTTGGAGGAGGCCCAGACCATGGCTTTCATGCAAGCAACTATGCGAGAGCTGATTATCGTCTGGAATTGCCGTTCAGAGAGACAGAACGCGTTCAAAGTAGGGTTTCTGTCCAATAAGTTTCTGGTTGTCGCCGTCGTCGTGGCTGGTCTGTTAACGGTTTCTCTGTGCTACGTGCCAGTTTTTCAGTTTATGTTCCGCACCTTTCCTTTAACCTTGACTGACTGGGCATTGGTGCTACCAGTTTCCCTTTCGGGTTTCCTCATGGTGCCAGAGATTTTCTACGGAAGAAAGATTTGGCGCTGGGAATAACGAACTCAGTGAGGAGATACTGGAGTTCCTGTCGTGATAAGTCTTAAATTTCCACGCGTTGGCTGAATATAATCTCGGTGTTGAGGCGGAAATAGAATGGAAAATCAGTTTGAGTGGAGGGCAAATTTAGCATTCGCCTGCTATTTTGCCTTGGTCGGCGGAATTCTGGCGGGTTCTTTTATAGTGACGTTGGCATTGTTAGGCATGAGAATAGATCCCCTGAATCCGTCTTTTCCAATTGCACTCATATCTTTGCCTGTCAATGAGGCCATCATCCTAGGAGTTGCGCTTCTGTTCGCTAGGTATAAACGTGCAAGCTTCAAGGAACTAGGCCTCAAAAGGGCGAGCTTCAAAGTCCTGATGATTGTTTCGCTTGTTGCTATACCTCTTTTCTTAACAGGTGTAGGCATTTCTGTCGGTGAAGAGATGGCTTTTGGTCCCGATCCTACGTCGGAACTCCTTGATAAGTATGTGACGCCCAGAGACTCTTTTCAGCTGGCTGCTCTGATCATCCTCTCTTTGGTTCTGGTTGGACCCTGTGAAGAGTTGGCTTTTAGAGGTTTTGTTCAAAGGGGTTTTGAAAACTCGTTTGGAAAGACGAACGGGCTGCTCATTACTTCTGTTCTATTTGCACTCATTCATGGTCTTAACACGATGTATGCGATTGTTCCAGTGTTTGTTATTAGCTTGGTTCTTGGCTATGTGTGGCAACGCACAGGTGGAAATACCACCGCTTCGGCTCTGATGCACGGAGTATATGACGCAATAGCCCTAGCAGCAGCATACTTCCTTACTGTCTGAAGATACCTCCATCACATCTCCCTATGAACTGGACCACGCACGCGGTGCCTTACGTTTTCCCAAAATGCTTTTACACACGCTTCTGTTGTATTCTCTTGATCCAAAAGGGCAGATTAGGTTTGACAGAAATCCCAAAGAACGCCTTCAGCATGCTGGCTAAGCCGATTCGCAGACTTATTGAGCAGAGAGGATTCGAGGCACCAACCGAACCACAGGAGAAGACCATACCAAAAATCCTTGAGGGAAAGAATGTTCTCCTCATATCACCAACAGCCACAGGAAAGACTGAGGCAGCATTCCTTCCCGTGCTAAATATGCTTCTCCTGACACCTGAGATGCCCTTGGGAATCAAAATTCTGTACATTACACCATTAAGAGCTCTAAACCGTGATCTCTTGGAGCGGTTGGAGTGGTGGTGCAACAACCTAGACATCAAACTCATGGTTAGACATGGCGATACAACAACCCAAGAACGCAGAATGCAGGCCCTAAGCCCACCGGATGTGTTGATCACTACACCTGAAACCCTGCAGGCCATCATGCCAGGCAGGATAATGCGCCGACACCTGCAACAGACTAGATGGGTAATCGTTGACGAGGTCCATGAGATGGCGGACAGCAAGAGGGGAAGCCAATTGTCTCTGGCCCTTGAGAGGTTGAGGTGGATAACGGGAAAAGAATTCCAAATGATAGGCCTCTCCGCGACAATCGGTAGTCCCAAGAAAGTAGCCCAGTTTCTCGTGGGCAGCGGCCGAGAAGTTGAAATAGTGAGGGTTCCGGTGGCTCGGCTCATGAGTTTGAAAGTTCTTTTCCCACAGCCTCAGCCAGAGGATTACAAGCTCGCTTCTGCCATCTACACTCATCCAGAAGTTGCTACTCGTCTTCGTATCATTCGCAAATACATCGAGCAGCACAAATCGGTTCTCTTGTTCACAAACACTCGTGCGATATCAGAGGTTCTCACCAGCCGATTCAAGGTTTGGGACATAGACTTTCCGGTCTCTATTCATCACGGGTCCTTGGCCAAGCCTTCCAGGATAGCCGCTGAGAGGGGATTGAAAGATGGTGATTTGAAGGGGCTCGTTGCGACTTCGTCTCTGGAGTTAGGTATAGATGTGGGAAGAATCGATATGGTTATTCAGTACATGAGTCCGAGGCAGGTTACTCGCATCATCCAGCGTGTGGGCAGGAGCGGACACAGGATCGGACGTATGGCCAAAGGCCTCATCATCACTATGGACTCGGACGACACTTTGGAGGCTATGGCCATCGCTCGCAGGGCGGGAGAGGAGAATTTGGAGCCTGTGAATATTCCAAAGAAGCCGTTTGACGCGCTAGCTCACCAGATTATCGGCATCATGATGAAGAAGAGGCGGTGGTATTTCTATGAGATCTATGACCTGTTCAGGAAGGCTTTTCCCTATGCCGATCTGTCGGTGGAGGATGTCGAGAGGGTCCTAACCTATATGCATTCCAGATTTCCACGGTTCGCTTGGGTCTCTTTTGAAGATAAGTTGGCGATCAAGCCTCGCCGCACAAAGGCTATGTATGAGTATTATTTTGAGAATCTCTCGATGATTCCGGCCGAGAAGAAGTATCTCGTTGTGGATGATGAGTCTGAGGGGGCGGTGGGGGTGTTGGATGAGGCTTTTGTGGCTGAGTATGGGAAGCCTGGTGTCAAGTTTATTATCCGTGGGAGTCCGTGGCAGATTCTGAATGTGTATGGTGATCAGATCTTTGTGAAAGGGATTGACGACCCAACGGGGGCGATTCCGAGCTGGGTTGGGGAGCAGATTCCTGTTCCTTTCGATGTGGCGCAGGAAGTGGGATGGATTCGGGGGTTCGTCGAGGAGCAAATTGGCGAAGGAGCAGAAGTTGCGGAGATTGCTGCAAAGTTAGGCGAGAGGTATCCAGCTGATCGGGAGACCGTTAGACGGGCGATCGCTGAAACCGCTGAGCACGTGAGAGAAGGCTATCAGGTTCCGAGGGATAGCAGGATAGTCGTTGAGGATTGGGAGGACTTCGTTATCATTCATGCGCATTTCGGTTCTTTGACCAACCGTGCCTTGGCTCAGTTGCTTGGACATCTTATCTCTGACCGGATTGGACAAGGGGTCGTACTTCAGCACGATCCGTATCGTATCTTTGTGAGGACGATGGGCACCTTTAACCCTGACAACGTCTTGACCCTGTTCGGTGAACTCAAGGGGATGCCTGAGTTTGCGGTTCGTGATTTGTTGACCAAGGCGGCTATAAAGACTGGGTTGTTTAAGAGGAGGATAGTTCATGTCGCTAGGAGGTTGGGGGCTCTTAAGAAGTGGGTTGACTTCAGTAGGGTTAGTCTTCAGAAGTTGATGAGGAGTTTTGAGGATACGGCTATATTTGATGAGGCGTTGAAGGAGACCTTCACGAAGGATCTGGATGTTGAAAATATGATCAGGGTTTTGGATGATGTCAACAGTGGGCAGATCAGAGTTTTGAAGTTAGAGACTAATGGGGTAGCCAGTCCTGTGGCTAGGGTCGGCATCGAAAAGGCAAGTATGAAGACCGATCTTATCGCGCCCGAGAGGATGAAGGCTATTCTTGTGGAGTCTGCGAAGGCTAGGTTGCTGAATGAGTTTCGCACTTTTGTCTGCACTAGATGTTGGGATTACTTGGAGCCTTTACGGATTAAGGATCTGCCGAGTAGGCCAGAATGTCCCAGATGTGGATCTAGGGCTCTCGGCGTGCTGAGAAAGGCGGAGGAGGCGGTTTTTTCCTTGGTTGAGAAAAGGGGAGAAAAGCTGACGAAGGATGAGCGGAAGTTGCGGAAGTGGGCTTTCGAGACCGGGCGGTTGTTGAGGGAGTATGGGAAGGTTGCCGCTGTTGGTCTATGTGGGAGGAAGTTGAGGGCTGATGATGTGAAGGAGATTCTCAAGGAGAAACGGGAGCTTTCTGACAGGTTTTTTGAGTTGGTGATAGAGGCTGAGAAGAAGGCTTTGAAAGAGAGATTCTGGTAGGGACCGTTTTGCATTTGAGCGTTTGGAGGCGGTGTGGATGCTGATTTTGATGGCGAATTGATGTCTTATTAGGCGTGGTTTTTGGATTTGGTGACTTTTTGTTGTTTTTTGTTGTTTGTGGTTTGTGGTTGCTATGGAGGAGTTTGTGGCTGGGCGTGCTTAATCTGTATAGTGATGCACTTCAGCCTCCTTGCACGCGCACGGTTACATTCATGCCAGGAAAGACAGAGAGACACGGGGGAGTCCCTCCTCCTTATTTTTTCAAGATACCTTGTTATTTGAATCCAAATACGAATGGCGCGCGGATGATAGCACACTTAAGTGATCATCAGAAAAGTGCAGTTTGTACTACAGTTTCTGTCGAAATTGCCTTTTGTAAAACTTCAGTTACATATGACTGTAAGAAATGGCAGTCTTGAGGCGAGATTTTGCGTGCGCGGTTCTTCTTCAGTCAGCCCTCTCTGAGCTGATTCATCAAGCTTGCCCCGCGACCCACACACCACTTAACGAACCTGGAACAGACTTTGTCATGCACTCTATCAGAACGAAACCTCAACCGCGCCTCTTTACTCTTCAAATCTATCCCGATCAGATCCCTACAACAACTCGAACCAAACTCCCTCTCAAAATCCTCAACCAACCGCCCGACCAGATCATAAACCCTATACTTTCCCTCAAAATCCTCAGCCCTCTCATGCCTACCCATCAAACCCAAGGCCACGACAACACCACTCAAAGCCCCACATTTCCCACCACTACGACCAAACCCACCACCAAAACCCGTAGCCACAGACGGAACAGCCTCCTTGCAATCTTTACCCAGCTTCCTCATTCTGTCACTCAACACCGTTAACACAGCCTCGGCACAATTGAACCCGGCACCAAACAACGCCACAGCCCTATCGCCCTCACTAACCACGCGCCTCTCCAAGCCCTTTCACCATCCAAATCATAACCAAGCTAAAACAGATAAACTTTCTTGCCCTTCTTTCTGCACATTAGTATGTTTGAAGCCTAATTGTCTCATACAATGGACCAGGGTTCATGACTGCGTATACTCAGGCAAGCGCTATCTCAATATCTCATCCTCGCTGGGAGGAGCTTTGATCAGCCCTTCCTTCATTAACAGACTCGTGGTGTCTCGGGCATTCCGAATCAGAGCCACAGCCCTGTCCCACAGCTCCTGTCTGCTAGGTTTAAGCCTCGCGACGCCATCCTCAATTGACTTCAAGGCACATGCAACAGCCTCTCGGGGATAAACCTCCCACTCATCCATTTTAGGCACAATATCACTCTCATCGATCCCACGCTCCTCAGCAAACTTCGCCAGCTCGTCCGCGGCAGCTATACACATATCATCTGTGACAGTTTTAGCCCGTACATCCAAGACCCCTCTGAAAATCGCGGGAAAACCTAAGGAATTGTTTATCTGATTCTCAAAGTCAGAACGTCCGGTGGCCACAATTTTAGCGCCAGCCTCCTTAGCCTCCCAAGGCCAGATTTCGGGAATCGGATTCGCACAGGCAAAGACAATAGAGTCCGTCGCCATCTTAGCCACTTCTTCCTTCTTTATGGTTCCGGGGCCAGGCTTAGAGGCAGCCACACACGCGTCGGCACCCTCAAAAGCTTCAGACATCCCTCCAGTTCTACCTTCAGCGTTTGTTTTCAGACAGAAATTCCACTTCCACGGATTTTCCTCCATCTTGGCCTGTAAATCTTTTCTGTTTGAGTGGAGAATCCCTTTGCTGTCCACCATTAGAATGTTTCCAGGCTTGACGCCTGCTCTCATCAGAACTAGGGCCGTCCTTGTATTTGCCGAGCCGACCCCTATCAGGGTCACTAAAGCTTGATCCATTTTTTTACCAACAATCTTGAGGGCGTTTATCAGCCCGGCTAGAATAACCGTCGCCGTGCCCTGTTGATCGTCATGCCACACTGGGATGTCAAGCTTCTCTCTTGATTTTTCAAGTATGTAGAAGCATTTCGGCTTGCTTAGGTCTTCAAGATTGATTCCTCCGAAAGTGGGCTGAAGCCATCTGCACGCTGTGATAATTTCATCTGGGTCCTTTGTGTCTAGGCAGATTGGGAAGGCATCTACTCCACCCAGGTATTTGAACAGGAGAGCTTTTCCCTCCATCACGGGCATGCCGGCCTCTGGGCCTATGTCGCCGAGGCCTAGGACGCGCGTCCCGTCTGAGACGACTGCTACATTATTCCACTTGTTTGTGTGTCTGAAGACCTCTTCGGGGTTTTCTTTTATTTTTCTGCAGGAGGCTGCCACGCCGGGGGTGTACCAGATGGCGAAGTCCTGTGGGTCTCGTATGGCGCATTTGGGTGCGACTTGGATTTTTCCCGCGTAGAACGGGTGATACGCCATCGCGAGTTTAGCGGGTTTCTTCGCCTTTTCGAGCAGTTGTTCTTTCGTCAGTTTCTCAGGCATGATTATCCACATTCCGATTGGAGTGTCTTTGTTTGTCTTGTTTTCATTTAAGGATTACGTTTTATGTGCGATGGCGTATGCGGATCGGCAGGTCTGACGGTGAGGCGTTGATTGAGTTCTTGGGAATGTGTAGTGTATGACGGTCCGACGCCTTTCGGTTTGGTATTAGAGCCGCGCTCAGCCTATGAGAGACTGTGGGGCAGACGATTTGTATTGTCTGCAAAGTGGTTTGTATCAGAGTGGCAGAAAGACTTAATATAGGTATATGTATATGAGACAAATACAAAATTGTCGTTCTTGTCATGGTTAAGGAGGCGTTGAGGCGTGCAGCGAAGTCGGTGGGATATTATGGCGCGTGTTCTGCGGGTAGCTAGGAGTGCTGATTCGAAGACGCATATTATGTATCAGGCGAATCTGAGCTATAGGCAGCTTGACCGGTATTTGGATCTCCTTCTGGATAAGGGTCTTTTGCGGGTAGTCGCGGTGGAGCGCCATAGCAAGGCAGTGAAATTCTTTGGGACGACGGAGAAGGGTCTTTCTTTTCTGGAGGCGTATCGTGCGCTGGAAGAGATTGTGAGAGCGGGGAAGGGCGCCTAGCACGTTTGATTTTCCGTTAGGAACTTTAATAGCGACGGGGTGATTTTTGCTTGTCTTTGTTGCCTGTCAAGCGTGATGAGGTTGTAGGCTGTCAGGAATTGGAGAATCCGGTGTGTCTGGGCTTTGGGTAGTTTGGTTTTGGTGATGAGGTCATCGAGGGGGTGCCATTGGCCGTTTTGGAGTAGGGCGACGATTTCGTCGATTTCTTGCAGTTGTTTCCGCCTCGCTCTGGCGCTATTTGCCTTGCGGTGATAAAGGGTTTGTGAAGGCGCGTTTCGTAACATGGCGGCTTGTTTTCTAGAAGAATGGGCGAGAGGTCTAGAACAGCCTAGGGCTTCTCGGGGTCTTGAGTATAGAAGATGTGCCTAGAAGTTCGGCCTAGAAGATGCTTCCTGATTTCTTAAATATGGGGAGAATGTTCTATATGTGTGCGAGACGCGTATTTGCGTGTAGCATGAATGATTCTGGTCCGCTCCGGTCACGGAGGGATTGGCGAATGGATGGTAGAGAATGGAGAGCGTTCGTGGATGAGCTGAAGCAGCGTTGGAAGGCCTTGTGGCAGGATCGGATCGATGATAAGCTGCGGGCGGAGGGCATCGCCCGCGAGGATTATAAGCTGTTGTTTGTGGATCAGGGCACGGTGATTGTGGCGACGCGGGATTATGCGCCGCCGCGGTTTGGGCAGATTGTGGAGCGGCATGCAGAGGACAAGCAGACGAGTGTGGATGCGGTTCCCAGTCCAATGGTGGGTGGTTGGGGGAAGTTTGCTCGGGATGTCATTGGCAAGCAGCGACGGTTCACCAAGCAGGGGCGGCCGGTGCCTTCAGCGCCGGTGAAGAAGCGGCAGCAGCTGAAGAAGAGGGGGAAGGGCTGGCTGCACATTCGGATGCGCTAGGACGAGTGGTGTCTTTCGGGGTTTGGGTGGTGTGTGCGGGGTTGTGGTGCAAAATTGCTGACTTCTAGCGCTTTTTAGTGACTTTGAGTTGTTTTTGGTTGTTTTCTGTGTTCTTGAATGATTCGTGAGTGGCTGGTCTGATCTGGGTGTGGTTGTGGTTGGGTCGGTATAGAAGCAGACTTGAGATTATTGCCGACGTGCTCGGAGTGGTTAGGGAGGGGGCTAAAAAGACGCAGATCATGTATCAGGCGAATCTGAGTTATCGGCTGTTGACGCGTTATTTGAAGGACGTGTTGGATCTGGGCTTAGTACGGATGGAGGATGAGACCACGTACGAGCTCACCGAGAAGGGCGCTGGGTTCCTTCAGGAGTTCAAAGGTTATCATGAGCGGCGGGTGAAGGTTGAGATGCAACTGAATGATGTGGAAGAAAAGAAGCTGGTGTTGGTGAATACGTTTCTCAACACACATAACGTGCATGCTGGTTTGAAGAATTGTCCCAAGAAAAAAGATGCAGAGGCGAGGGAATAATCGGTGTCTGGCTTACGGTCTGTCGCTGCTTTATTTGTGCTCTTTGCTCTGGTGTCCTCTGTTTCTGCGTTAGGCGCTATGGCCTCAGCGGTTGAGAGTGAGGCGGTCTCGGCTGTGGAGGGCGCTGAGGCGGCGGTGGCTGAGGCGTTTGGAGCGGTTGTGGAGGCTGAGCGGGCGGGAGGGAATGTTTCGGAGTTGCTGGACCGTTTGGATTTGGCTGCGGAGTATCTAGCTACCGCGAATATGTGCCTGAGAACGGGGGAGTTTGATGGTGCAGTGCGTAATGCCAGTCTGTGTGTGGGGGCGTTAGAGGGGTTGGCGGAGGACGCTGCGGCGTTGAGGGATACGGCGGCTGGGGAGTCTGGTCAGCGTCTTTGGATTACCACTAGCGGGTCCATTGTAGGTGTGGTGATGGTTGTTTGTGGCGGTTTCGTGGGCTGGCGTTGGTCTAAGAAGCGATATTACAGGCAGGCGTTGAAGATGAAGCCGGAGGTGGCTGACGAGTGAGTCTTGAAGATTACCGTACGTTATTCATGGTTGGAGGCTTGGTGCTGATTTTGGTGGCTGCCTTTCCCGGGCTTAGTGTGGTTGTTCCTTTTCCTAGGGGTGGGGAGCGGTTTTCTGAGCTTTGGATTCTGGGTCCGGAGCGTATGGCTGAGGGCTATCCCTTTAATGTACGGGCTGAGGAGATGCAAGGTCCCGTTTATGTTGGTGTTCGCAATCATATGGGCGGTTCACAGTCTTACTTGATTTATGCCAAATTTCGCGACCGAACCCAGCCGCTGCCCAACGCCACGGCCTCCGAGCCCAGCTCGTTGCCGCCGCTCTACGAGTTCAGATTTTTCTTGGCTGACGGGCAGACGTGGGAGGCGCCAGTGAGGTTCACCATAGAAGATCTGGGTTTCAAGGGGAATGGCAGTTTTGTGGCTGGCATCTCGATTAATGATCAGGTTTTTCCGGTTAACTGTTCTTCGAGTTGGGATTCAGAGAATAAAGGATTTCACTATGAGTTGTTTTTTGAGCTCTGGCTTTACCAAGAGGGGTCGCAGAGTTTTGGGTTTCACGATCGTTTTGTTGGGATTTGGCTGAATATGACGAAATCATAGCAGTATGTGTTCGAGTAAAATCGTTCTTGATGTTGGTTGACACAGTTGAAGATTCCTGTTTGTGAGCCTAGTCTTGGTCCAAAAGAGCTGGAATACGTTGCAGACTGTGTGAAGACGAATTGGATATCTTCGAAAGGAAAGTATGTTACAGAGTTTGAGGAGAGATTCAGCGCTTTTTGTGGGGCCAAGTATGGGGTATCTACTTCTTCGGGAACCACAGCGATACACCTGGCTCTAGCGACGTTAGGAGTTGGAAGAGGTGACGAGGTCGTCCTTCCTACGCTCACCCACTGTTGCTGTGCGAATATGGTTGTGCTAACGGGTGCTAGGCCTATTCTGGTTGACTCAGAGGATGAGACGTGGAATATTGATGTGGACAAGATCGTAGAGAAACTAACAGGGCGAACGAAGGTCATCATGCCTGTTCATCTCTACGGGCATCCGGCGGACATGGATCCGATATTGGATTTGGCTGAAGATCGCGACTTGTGTGTTGTTGCTGATTCTGCGGAGGCTCATGGTGCGGAGTATAAGGGGCAAAGAGTCGGCGGCATGGGTGATCTGGAGTGTTTCAGCTTCTACGCCAACAAGATCATAACAACCGGTGAGGGCGGAATGATTGTGACAAACAATCAGGAGCTCGCAGAGAAGGCTGCAATGCTGAGAGATCAAGCATACGAGAAGGAGAGACGGTTCTTACATCGAGTGATTGGCTTCAATTATCGTATGACGAATCTTCAGGCGGCTATAGGGGTGGCTCAGATGGAGAAGATAGACAGGTTTATAGAAGCCCGGAGGAGGAATGCTCACCTTTACAACTCCCTTCTTGAGCAAGTTGAAGGAATAAAATTACCTCCAGAGACTGAATGGGCTAAGAACGTTTATTGGATGTATTCCATTCTTGTTGAAGATTCTTTTGGGCTGAGTAGAGATGAATTAGCGAGCTATCTGAAAGAGAGAGGTGTAGAAACCAGACCGTTTTTCTATCCCATCCATTTACAGCCGATATACGCTGAGAACTATCAGTGGGGAAGTTGTCCAGTGGCAGAAGAGCTTTCCCAGCAGGGCATGAACCTTCCGTCAGCTGCCACTTTAGGAAGAAAAGAGATCGAGTACGTAACGAGTTGCCTTTCTGCAGCAAAAAGGAGATGAGGCGATGACAAAGAAGTTCAAGTTCGCGGTGATTGGATGCGGCAGGATGGGGTCTCGCAGAATGAGAACTATTGTTGATCATCCTGACACAGAGCTGATCTCGGTGACGGATGTGAATCGAGACATCGCTGAGGGATTTTCAGAGAAATTCGAATGCCACTCATCGAGTGATTTTAAGGAGGCCATAAATGACGATGAGGTGGACTGCGTTGTCGTTTCTATTCCGAATAAGTTTCACGCCCCAGTTTCAATAGCAGCCCTAGAAAATGGCAAGCATGTTTTCTGTGAAAAACCATTAGCTAGGAATCCGAAAGAAGCATTCGCTATGGTGGAAGCTGCAAAAAGAAACGGCTGCTTCCTCAAGACTGGATCGAATTTGAGACATTTTCCCAGTGTTGAAAAAGCGGTGAATCTAGTCGAGCAAGGTGAAATCGGCAAGATTTTGTATCTAAGGGGATGGGTAGGAAACTCGGGGAAGCACGTAAATGATTCTTGGTATTCCAGAATCGATATGGCAGGCGGCGGCACATTCTTAGATAATGGTGTCCATCTGCTAGATCTGACGAGGCTATTCCTCGGAGAAATCAAGACATGCCTTGGAGAAGTTACAACTTCTTACTGGCCCATTGCCCCCTTAGAAGATAACGGGTTTGGGATATTCCATGCATCTAATGGACAGATGGCTTTCATCCAATCTTCATGGACGGAATGGGCCGGTTACATGTACATGGAGATATACGGTTCAGATGGCTGCATTAACATTGATAACAGGAATCATCAATGTATTACAACGTTCGTAGAAAAGAGCGGAGAGAAAAGAATATTTGACTTTTCTCTCTTGCCCCCTCAGTCTTATGACCAGGAGTTTGAAGCTTATGTTAAGGCTTTGCGAGAAGGTAGGCAGCCTTTAGCGAGTGGGTTCGATGGGATGAGAGCAGTGCAGATGGCTTACGGCGTATACGAATCGGCCAGAACCAAACGAGTGGCACACATTTAGGATTTCCCATTTTCAAATCTAGGTCAAGTTTTAACGCAACGTTGCCTTTTGCAGATTTACCGGGTGCATGATAGAATGGTGGCTAAGGGGTTATCCGTTGTCATGGCGACTAGGAATGAATCCGAATGCATCAAGAAAGTGATTGAGGATTATGGTTATGTGCTTTCAAAGATCTCACTCGATACAGAGTTGATTGTTTCCGATTTTAGCGAAGATGACACACTACAAAGAGCTATGGAAGCAGCGAAGGATTGTTCACTGAATGCTGTTCCGTTGGATGTTGACCGTCCTGGCAGGGGTTATGCATTGAGACTTGGTGTTGAGCACGCAGGCTACAATCTTATTTGTCTAGTGGATGGGGATGGCAGCCACGACCCAAAGTATATTCCTGGGCTGCTTGAATGCCATAAGCGCGGATGCATTGCTATGGCGTCGCGGTTTCCTCCACTTGGGTGGGGTGAAGAGCACACCTTTTTCCACTATTACGGTAACAGGATAGCCGTTGCTACTGTAAACTTGCTCTTCAGAGGAAATGTTTCTGACATAACTAACGGCTTCTGTATCATGGATAGAAGAGTGTGGAGTGTCCTTGCTCTAGATTCTGATCATTGGTCATTTGATGCTCAAATAGTGTGTCGAGCTCTGAAGAGGGGAGTTAGCATTATAGAGATTCCGTGTTTTGAACCCAAACGTAAAGGAGGTAGAGCCAAGCTCAACCTTTTCGATGCTTTCTGGCGGATAGGCGGAAGAGTCTTTCTAGAAAGAATAACGCCATAGAATTTCATCGAAGCTCCGCCTGACAACTGTCATATAAGAGGTGTAATTACGTGAAAGTTCTGTTTCTAACGCCTGAATTACTTCCAAACTGGGGTGGAAATGGCACTTATTACATAGAACTCGCTAAAGCCCTCAATAGGATAATTGAAATCCACGTTGCAACTGTGGAGCGGCTCGAGAATCGAAAACCAATATACTCCCAAGAAGATATGAGAAGATATTTTGACGACAGAGTGGATATACATACATTGGCCAAGGCTCCCATGGAAGACACCTTCTTTTACAATGCAACTTTCCAGCTATCAGTTTGGAGGAAACTCAAGGCAATACTGAAAGAAAATGATATCGATCTAGTGCATAGCAACTTGCCCGCTATGCCAGATCTCTTAACAAAATTCTGGATAAACAATCCAGTCCCTTCCGTAGCGACACTTCACACAACAATAGAAGGCCACAAACAAGGATTGAAAGCCACAAACCTAGGCTTCTTACAGATGGAGTTTTCGGAGAAGTGCACTCTGGCATTCTACCCCCTTATCAAGTTGGCTGAGCACATTTATCTCCGAAAAACGACAGAGCTTATAACCGTGTCAGAGTGGATGAAGCGTGTGATTTTTGATACCTTTCCGTTCCTCCTTAACGCACGTACAAACGTGGAAGTTGTCTACAATGGGGTCGACGAGAAGAGATTCTCGCCGGAAAAGGCGAAGCATTGTGAGATTCTCTCTGAATGTGTTAACCCCATTGTATTGTTCTCTTCAAGATTTACTACAATGAAGGGCATTCACTACTTGATCTCAGCCATCCCGAAGATCTTGAGAGAAAACAGAGAGGTCCACTTTGTCTTCACTGGCGCTGGGGAAACTGAACCATGGATTCGTTTACTAAAGGAGCTGGGCGTCCCTGAATCACTCTACACATTCTTGGGCTACGTTGACTACAATCTGCTTCCATCCATCTATGCAAAGGCAGACATCTTTGTGGCGCCAACCCTATACGACAACTTCCCCTTCCGGGTGCTGGAGGCCATGAGCAGTCGAACTGCTGTGGTTGCATCAAACATCTGTGGCATCCCCGAAATGATCACCAATGGAAAAAACGGGATTCTGGTTCCGGCGGCAGACTGGAACCATTTGGCTGAGGCTCTGCTTCTACTATTGGATGACCAAAAAATGAGAAGAAAACTTGCCAGAGGCGGTAGGCAGACAATAATCGAGCGATTTACCTGGAAAACCATTTCAAAAAGACTCTTCAAGGTATACGAGAGGATTCTGTCCAGATTCAATTGAGAGAGGATAGCCTGTGTTCAAAGTCGCCTTAATCGGGTTGGGAAATATGGGCGAGTTGCACCTGAGAAACTGCCGAGTGATAGATGGAACAAGAGTGAACGCCATTGCCGACAAATCGAAGTCATCCCAACGCAAAGCTAGGTCCTACGGAGTCCACAGAGTATACTCAGACTATCGAGAACTGCTCACAAAAGAAGAAGCAGATGTGGTAGTCGTAACTGTCCCGAATTTCCTACACAAGGATTGTGTTACACTTGCCGCTGAAAGTGGCAAGGATATTTTTGTAGAAAAACCCTTGGCCAACACGGTGAGGGAATGTGAAGAGATAAAGAGGGCAGTTCAAAAAAACGGGGTAAGACTCATGATTGGACATAATTTCAGATTCTTTGACTGTGTAACTGAGGTTAAAAAACTAATCGATGAAGGGGTTCTTGGCGACATCAAAATCGTCACATTCGAATACGTATGCAATGGTCCTTTCACATCCTCATCTGAACCCAGACGTATACCTGAATGGTATTTCGAGAAGGAAAAGCTCGGTCTGGGAATAATGGACACGGGCTATCACCTGATAGACCTGCAGCACTGGCTGCTGAGAGAAGAGCCACGAATTCTGTTCGCAGGATTCGATCATGTCTATCAGTTACCCTATGAAGATTCAGCAACCATCACATCAATGTCCGGAAAGACCCGTTGCGTCACCAACGTTGGTTGGTTCTGCCACAGCAAGCTACCAGTAGATGAAAACTTCCGGATGGTCCTTCACGGGACAGCTGGTTTCATATCCACTGACAAGCTCACGCCCAACCCCTACTTCCACGCTATCAAGGAAGGAGCAAAAAATATCCTGCGCAGAATGATAGGGAAGAAGATCCATCCATTGTCCTATGCTTATTGGTCAAGCAGTTACTACAGGGAACTACGATGCTTCTTTGACTGTCTTAAAGAGGACAAACCTCTACCCATAACCGTTGAAGACGGGCTGAAGACAGTCAAGACGATAGAAGACATCTATGCCAAGAATCTCAAAAGCCTTAGATAAGGATATGAACTATGTCTCGAGTGTCTCTTGCCAAGAGCGGGTTCACGTCTAGGCAGATAACCAATGCAGTATATGAAGCCCTAGAAAGAATTGAATCTCAAATCTCACAACGTATCCGTTCAGCATTGATAAAGGTAAACGCTTGTTTCTACTGGGACCATTCAACAGGACAAACGACGGATCTAAGAGTTGTCTCGGCGATAATCGATTATCTCCGCGACCACTATGGAGAAATAGACATTAAAATAGGAGAGGCGGATGCCTCGGTTATGAAGACGAGGCACGTCTTTAGAGTGCTGAACTACGTAAGCTTGGCACGAGAGAAAAGTGTTGAGTTGGTGAATCTTAGTTCTGGAAAAGTTCTTGAAAAGGAAGTTGAAGTTGGGAAGCAGATACTCTCTCTTCCCTTTTCGAAAGAAATCTTTGAAACCGACTTTTTGATAAATGTTCCTAAGATGAAGACACATATACTTCCAACCATTTCTTGTTCTCTTAAGAACATTTTCGGAATCATAGCTGAACCCTACAAATATCAATATCATTCCCATCTTGAAGAGACGATTGTAGCCGCAAACAGAATCGTAAGGACCGATTTAACTGTTGTAGATGGCATAATAGCGTTGGGTAAGCACCCTATAAAACTTGGATTGGTAGCCGCTGGGTCTGACCCTTTAGCTGTGGATTTTGTAATTGCTAGGATTATGGGGTATGATCCCTTACGAATCGGACATCTTTCCTTGGCAACCAGAGAGAAAGTTGGAGATTTCAAGAATATCGAGGTTGTTGGAGAAAGGATGGAAGTTTTTAGAAGCATTTTTCCTAAGAGAAACGTCGCTTTTGAGAGATTTTCGTTTGACGCTTTGCTGCGTCTGTTGCGCTTGTATGCCAGAATCACTGGCGATGTGATTCCTCCCGCTATAGATTGATATGTTATGCCCTGTTGTGCCCTCTGGTAAAAATCTACTAACTCGAAACATGAAAACACTGAAATCGCAGAGACCCAAACATAGCGAATTCTTCGACGCATAGGCGAGCGAAAGTGTCATCTATAACTATTGTGGTGCCAACGAAAGATAGGCTGCATTTACTGAAAGATTGTCTGTTATCTATTAGAGCGGCAAGGCTTCCCAAGCAGCATGAGCTTATTGTGATTGACAGCAGTAACCCATCGTATGCCAAAAAAGTTGAAAAGATGACTAAGAACTGCAAGGGTCGCTATATCTACGAAGAGAAGCGAGGTGCACCTTATGCTAGGAACAGGGCAATCATTGAATCAGAAAATGATATCGTGGCATTTGTTGGTGACGATTGCATCGTCGAAAAAAACTGGGCAGTTCAACTTCTTAAGAATTACCGCCTCCCGAGTGTAGCTTGCGTAACCGGTCGTATATTGTCCTCAAGAACGTTGCAAGGCAGTTCACTTGAGAGATTTTCGAGTCACGATCGAGGAGCAACTAAGCGAACGTGGTCGGTCGATGCCACAAGGTTGAATATTCTTCCACTTCTAAGGTTAGGGATGTCGCGCAGAGCTTTGAAGGAACTAGCTCCATTTCCTTGGTCTTTTGGATCGACAGATAACGCATCTTTTCGAAGGTGTGTTTTCGAAACGACTGGATTTTTCGACACGCAAAATATCACTGAAGACATTGATATGTTCATAAGGATTTTCTTAACTGGCTTCCGGCTGATATACGAACCGAAAGCGATTGTATACCATTCCTACGTTCAAACTTTCGAGGAGACCGCCAAGAAATTGTACCAGTATGGCCTAACCGACGGAACTTTGATGTTGAAATACGCTCGCAAGCCCTACTTTTTAGTACTCTTCGTTGGGTGTTTGATAAATTCCATATACAGAATAGGTGAGACCCTTCTGACTAGCGACAAAAGCTCGTGCTACCTCCAAACATGCTTTGTACAAGGTCTCTGTCGCAGCTTACATGTACGTCCATTGCGGGGTCAGGACTGAATGCGCAGGTCCCGCGTATACTTCTTTCTTTTCATAGTTTTCCTCTCGATTTTGCTGAGTTATTTGGTTGGCATTGGAATTGGAGTTTATCCTAACGTCTTTCTTTTCTGGATTTCCATAGTTTCGATGTCGATTACTGTTCTCTGCCAAATCTTTGATTTGAAAGCTAGCACCAAATTGACTATTCTTGAGATCCTTCTTCTGACACTTGCCCTACACCTTATATTCACAACAACTTACGGTCTCTACGAATACGATGTGCATTATGACTATTATGCAGCAAAAGAGATAATGCAAAACGGTTGGCCACCCAATCCAACGGCTGATCTCCTTCCAAAAACAAAGAAGGTTCTGCAATGGCCGGTACTTCATATTCTTTCCTCAATCGTATCTGAAATCACAGGGGTAGATTTGTTCCTTGTTGCGAAATGGATACCTTCCATCATCAGCTCAGTCACCACACTATTTGTCTACCTGTTCTTCAAGAGGTTCTTCGGGAGCAGAAGCAGGTTGGATGATCAGTCTGCTTTACTCGCATCATTTGGCTTCTCATCTATGATCACTTACATAAGCCACGAGTCAAAATTTCGACCGAGTTGCCTCGCTACCGTTCTTTTTTTTGTTTTAGCATATTCCGTCGAAAGTGGTAAGAAACGCGAGTTCTGTGTGCTGACACTCTTGCTTATCCCTACGTTAATCCTAACTCATCATCTAACCGCTTTCATGTGGCTTTTCTTCCTATTCATCATCTCCTTTGCCCATAGAGCCTTGCCTTTTCTCCCATTTAAGCTCAGGAACCTCATCGGTGTAACGCGAAACATATCTCGAGCTTTCAAGTCGTCGCATTTTCTCATTTTGGTGTTCAGTATAGTGTCAACACTTACGTATTGGGGCTACTTCGCAGAGGAGGTTCTTTTTGATCTTACTAGAATTACCAGGGGGCTCTTCTCTCCACAGCTTGGGCAATATGCGTTCGTCGTCTCTCCACCACGAGTAATTATCTCCCTTTACCTGAACGTTATCATCGCAGTGGCGTTTTTTGCCGCGATTGTTCATCACTTGCTGAAATACAGGTGTAGATCGAGACTAAAAGAGCTTCCTCTCTTAACTTGGGTAGGAATGCTTTTTGGCTTTTATCTTACTTTTGTGTTCGTCAAGAATTTCGCTCATTACATGGATGTAACTCGTTTTCAGATTTTCGGTTGGCCATTCTTGTTGATGTTAGCAGCGCATGCAACAAGTAAAACCACCAGGAAGAGACTTCTTTCTCTGCTCTTCATAGGCTTTGTGTTGATTCAAGTATATTCAATCCCTCCGTATATATATGACCATTCGCTCACTCCCGATTATCAGTACGGAAGGGTTAGAATGTACTACTTGCCCCAGGAATATGAGGCAGTATTCTGGATCAACTCTTCGCAAGGTATCGTTGGAGACGCTACCGTGTTTGAGTTAGTCGGTGGGCTGCGACAAATCAAGGTAACCCTTTTAGGCTTTGATACAACCCAATCCTTGTTGGCTGGGAACTACACCGTTATGGAGAATCGCCTTCTCTTCTATCGTATGGAAGATTCTTATTGCGTGCCACCAGGGGGAATATGGAGATCAACGGAACTCATTAATTTGCCCAACGATGGGTTTGACCTCAGTTTTAGTAAATTATATGACAATGGCGTAGATATGTATGCGGTTGCAATCTATATGGTTCCCTGCAATCCTTCTAATCTGGTGGAGCGCTGAATGCATGTTTGAAAATAATATAATCCTCGTAGGCGTCGACGGGGCAACATGGAATGTCATAAATCCTTTGATAAGAGACAACAAACTGCCCACCTTCAAATATCTCGTAGAAAACGGTGCGTCTGCGATTCTTGAATCTTTTGAACCTTTGTACACTCCAATAATATGGACCAGCATCGCGACTGGAAAGAGGCCTCAATCACATGGGATCAAAACATTATTTCCCACGAGGTACGAGCTAGAGACACTAGCGATTTGGGACGTCTTAGAGAATCTCGGCAAGAGTATCGGCCTATTTAATTGGCCTGTTACATGGCCACCGAGACCGGTCAACGGATTTATGGTACCAGGTTGGTTGGCAAAGTCAAATGAAACATTCCCGCCAGATCTAAGCTTCATACAACGAATTCACAGACTAAGAAAAGAAGATTCGCAAGGAAGATCTCTACATTTTTTGCATGAGTTACGATTACTTTTGAAAGCTATTGCACACGGGCTGTCAATGAGGACTACTTGGGAGATAGCTGACTATCTATTTTCCGAAAGAGCTGGCAACTATGGCAATCTTATTGGTGCAAAAAGAGCTATCATGAGCCAATCGATCTTCATGGATCTCTTTGAAAATCTGTACAAGGACTTCGAACCCCAATTTAGCGCGTTGTATTTAGATGCAGTTGACATGGTAGCTCATCTGGCTTGGGGAGACTATCAACCGTTTAAGAATTCATGTCCGAAGGGGGTTAGTGGTCTTGTACCTCAAAGCTATCTTCATGTCGACAAATGCTTGGGAAGGATCTTGAGTCTTGCAGACAAAGAAACACTAATTGTGGTCGTTTCCGATCACGGTACAAAATCAGCAAAAACTGGCGAAACGGTTTTAGAAGTAGACGCCAGACAAATTTTCAAGACGTTAGGCTTCCATAAGCAAGTAGATTATTTCAAATGTGATCACGATGTATATTTCTCATTTCCGAGAACGGACGTAGATGAAAATGAGATCGTTAGCAAGCTCAAGAACTCCACGGTTGTTGGTTCCGAAACGAAATTGTTTAGGGTGTTGGAGACCGAAATACCAGGTCTATATTGCCTAAAGATAGGTAAAGTCCAACAAGAGGAATATGACAGGGCATACACAAGACTAGGAGACGTTACGATTAAGTTATCCAAAATCGCCACCAATGATTGGAAAACACAAGCAATTCATGACAAAAATGGAATATTCATCGCTTATGGCCCAAGAGTACGGAGCGGAGAGAGAGATTTGGCAATCAGAGTTACCGATGTGATGCCGAGCTTGTTGTACTATTTAGACCTTCCAGTGGGAAGGGATGTAGATGGAAGAGTCATCAAAACCCTTTTCGTCGATGAATTTGCCTGTAATAGAAGGGTCAAATACATTGATACGTATGACACAGAGGAAAGATTGTGTAGGTTCCTGACATCGCGGGCGCCTGGAGAGTCAGCAGAAGAGCGAGATCTTGTTTTAGAACGATTGCGGCGCCTTGGATATTTGTAACGTTATTGTAATGCTAACTACAGAATCCAAGACTGCTTTGGCGCTACTCGGGTTAATCGACATTCCGTTAATTTTTGCAGATGTAGATTGCGCGCGCATAGGGAGACTAAAGATTGAGATTGTCAATTTCTACAAAAGAACACAGTCATTGTACTGGGTGTGGAACCTGTGCAGGCATTTGCCCTCGGAATAACATTGAAATGCAAAGAGGCCAAGAAGGCACCTATTTTCCGATTTTCAAGGACTTCAACTGCCAAGCGTGCAGCCTCTGCGTGGAAGCTTGCCCTGGCAGATCGACGGATTTGGCTAGTGCAAAACACCTGTCACTTGGCGAAGTTTCATACGACCAAATGATTGGGCACTTCATGAACTGTTATGTTGGGCATTCCGCTGACAAGGTGCTACGTTTGAGATCGTCTTCCGGCGGTCTAGCTTCTGAAATCGCAGCTTTCGCAATAGAAGCGAAATGGGTGGATGGAGTGGTAGTGACCAAGATGAAAGAAGGAAACCCGCTGGAACCCAAAGTGTTTGTTGCTCGAACAAGAGAAGAGGTCATTTCAGCATCAGGGTCCAAATATTGCCCTGTTCCAGTCAACATTTCGATCAAGTGCTTGCTTAACCACCATGAGAAATTCGCTGTAGTAGGACTACCATGTCATATCCATGGGTTACGAAAAGCCGAGTTTCTCAACAGCAATTTGAGGTCAAAAATATCGTTGCATATTGGACTTTTTTGTAATCACACAGTTAATTTTTGGGGGACGGAATTTCTGCTTGGAAAAATCGGACTTGAGAGAACGAAAGTCGCTCGGTTGAGTTATCGTGAATCAGGATGGCCAGGGGATTTTACTGTCACATTGCACGGTGGGGACAAAATGCGGATTCCCATGGATGTGTACTGGCGACTCTTTTTTTCGCAGAACTTCTTCACTCCGTTGCGATGCACTTTTTGCTCCGATATGACAAATGAAAAGGCCGATCTTTCATTGGGCGATGCTTGGCTACCTGAACTGGTGAAAGAATCAATCATAGTCACCAGAACTCAGAAAGGCGAACAAATATTGCGTGAGGCCACAGAACGCGGGAGGATTCATATTAGAAAGATAAGTTCCGGCGATGTCGTTCGATCCGCCAAAGGGGGTCTTTACTCGAAGAAGAAAGGTTTGGAGGCGCGTATCAACTTGATGAAAGCACTCGGTCAATGGGTACCGCATATTGATGGACTTCCCAGACCAAATCTTGTATCGTACATTATCGCTGCGTTGACATACTCTAACATCTATGCGTCAAAAAGGCGAAGTTTTCGAAAACTTCTCAGATACATTCCTCATCCAGTCTTGGATGCATATGGTCGGATGATCAGTACGTTAATTATATGGGGTCAATGATGAAATTTCTAATAGTCGGAGGAATCCACAACCTCAAGAACAAGGGAGTCGAATCGATTCTGTTTTCCTTATCAGAAGCGATTTATGAAGCATTTCCCACCGCAAGTGTTAGCATACTCTCAATGTATCCAAAAATGCGTTCCCAAGTAGGTTCAGCTAAAGTCTTCGAGTACTTTATCGCATCTACGCAATCCCCTGCAACATTTCAACGATTTAGGGAAGCCGTTTCATTTGTCCAGTGTCTGATTTTAGCGTCATTGCAAAGACTCTTGGGAATCAACGCAAGGAGATTGGTGGAACCAAGAAAACGTAGAGCATTCAAAGCGTACGAGGAGGCAGACTACATAATAGTTTGTGGTACGGACGTGATTACAGACTATTATGGATTCTTGTCTTTTGCCATATTCTTAAGCGAAGTCATCATAGGAATCATTTTCAAGAAGCCGATAATATTTTCCGCAACCCAGATTGGACCTTTCACTAAAGGGTTGGAAGGCAAGATTACGACTTTCTTAGCTCGACTCGCCCTCTCAAGAGCCCTACTGATAACCGTAAGAGACTACTCATCGCTTGAAAATCTCAAGAAAATGGGGATCCAACATTCCTTCGTCCGCGTTGTTGCGGATCCAGCTTTGCTTTTGAAGTCGGCAACACATGAGAGGGCAAGAGAAATACTTTTGGCGGAAGGAATAGATCCAGAAACTAGGCCATTGATAGGAATAAACGTAAGCGCTTTGGCGAGTCAACGTTCTCAATACATTCAAAGAAATTTGAAAGCGGGAAATGTCAATTATGAAGAATTCATGGAACAGGTAGTTAATTATCTGACAAAAGAATTGAATGCAACAGTTGTTTTAGTTCCCCACGTTTTCGGTCCTAAAAATGACGATGATAGGAAAGTTGCCGAAGAAGTCTGCCGGAATGTCGGGCTAGATCACAAAGTCAAAGCGATAACTCATGAGTGGACATCAAAAGAATTGAAAGCTATTATTGGGCAGTTAGATTTGTTCATATCTTCAAGGATGCACCCACTCATTCACGCGCTCGCAATGCGTGTTCCATCAGTAGCTATTGACTACACATTCAAATCGACGGACCTCATGAAGGCTGTTGGTCAAGCAAGTTTTGTATGTCACCTAGAGACTTTGAGCTACAACGATTTGGTGCCGAAAATAGAGAGAGCCTATTTAATGAAGGAGGAAATAAGAAGAGAATTGAACAATAAGGTAGAAATTATTAAGAAACGATCGTTACTCGCTATAGCCCTGCTCAAAAAATATCGCATGCGGGGTTAACTTGTCAGGTATACGATAATTTGTAGAAAAATGTATGTATTGCCACAGTGTTCAAAGAGCATACACTGAAATCATGTTAGGCCTCTCTTTTGTGTTTACGATCCTTTCAAAGGTATGTGAATTACGCTTGCTGAGTGAGCTGGAAATATCCTACTGAACTGAGGAGAGATAGGTATCCCAATTGGACTTATGTCATTTACGGAATTTTCTATCGTGCTCGAGTTGGTTACGTCAATTGTTGCGCCATTGATGTTAACAAGAGTAGCGTCATATGTGTCTCCGTTCAAAATGTATAAGTAGCCTCTGGATGAAACATTTCCGTCGTAAACACTTAAAGTTGCTGTTATGTTTTTAGAAGTATGTTTATTAAAAACTATGACGTACAGGTCGTTGCTTTCGTGGCTTACAGATGCACATATGCTTAGGTATTCATCATTTGTCGTCGAGGTGCTAACCCAGTACTCTCCCCGCCATTTTCCGTACATCAAATATGCATAATACGTAGGTCTTAGTGAAACGACTCTCATTTCTTCGGGATACCGGGAGTGAATGAACAGAGCGTTTCTGAAATCATCCCAATCTGGACTTGTGAAAGAGTAGTATAGAACTGAATGGATACCAGACATCCCAAGTCTCCCCAAAGTGTCTGCAAGCCACAAAGCTGTACTTAGACTGTCACTCACCCTATTGTCCGTGGACAAAGGAGCCCATGAAGGACCGTATTCAGTTAGGGCAACAATCCCTTGTGGTACATACTTGTCCCTCAAATCCAAGAGCTGAGTCGAAACAATATTCAAGTAACTTATTCCCGCTACTACTGGATCCGTTGCATCATATCGAAGAAGGTTTTCGATACTTGGATAGTTATCTTTGCTGGGATCAATGCTCTCATCCCCTAAGGGATAGTGATGCGCTGACATCAAGTGTACGTCTGAACCTCGTTGTTTGACGAAAGGTTCTATCCAGCTATTTATGTCTCCCGGCCATATACCGCCCATTTCAGGGGCTGAGAGTCTAATTGAGGGGTCCACGGCCGCCATGGCAGCAACGTAGTCTCTAGAACTGGTCATGTATCCCTCAAGAGTGGTCCAGTGATTTGGTTCGTCTCCTATTCCCCAATATTTTACATTGTAATTGTGATCAATATTACAGTATTTAACCAAGTCCGCCCAGAGATCGGGAGCGTATGTATTCATATCTACTTGAATGAATGGCTCGGCTCCAACCTCTCGACAAAAGGTTATGAAATCGTCCACAACTTGTGCAGTGATAGTATATCTATAGCCCGGTGGAGCCTCCCACCATTTGTACGTATTGCTCCTATCCCAATAAGCCTCGTTGTTTCCGCCCGGAAATCTTATCAACCCAGGTCTGATGAACTTCACCAAAGTCACTAGGCTAGTGTCTGCAGGCGCAGGAGAAAACATTGGAACACTCCAGATCTGAAGGTTATCGCCAAAAAAGAGGTCGCTAACTGGAATCCCGCTCGATGTGTTAATAGATAGTTCTACAGAATGTGAAGGTACAATACTTCCAACTGATGAGAACCTAACCGTACCCTGAATGGTTGAAGAAGCTGATACAATAAATGATGGAATAAGTAAAACAGCAATCAGTATTACAACTAAGGGTTTTCTTTCCCGCCCCATCCTTGCGCACGCATCGCGTATCTTGCTATATAAGATAGCATAGTCTATGCTACTATTAAAATTTTGCCGTGCGTATACCCTTAGGGATGCTGTTGAAGTGTTCACCGCTGAATGAGGGGAATATCCAATGTTGTTCCTTGTAATGCCAGATTGCGTGTCTAGTCAGGCTGAGGCCAAAGGAATAAAAATAAGAGAGACTGCGGAATTTTATTTTGAAGAATTCTACTCTCAAGTTTTGACAGAGGGTCGTTCGCGTCTGGTTCAGAGTGGTTCAATGCTATTAATTTATGAAACTATGTTTCCGAATCAGATGCTTAAGTCACCATTAATCGATGATGACGTGCTTATCAATTTGCTGGATGATTGGCTTCGCTATTTTATCATTTTGGACGCTCCAAAAAAGACTATCACCATGGCCAATGGCCTTTCAGCTGCCAAGTCATTATATTATCACATTGATCAGAATAACCAAAAGATATGCTGTTCAAATAGGATATCTTTGTTACGTAAGTGCGGCGTCCCGATACGAGAAAACAAGGACGTTCTGCCCGAATTCTTCGTATCTCGCTTTGTTGCGCCGCCAAATACGATGTACGAGAGTGTCTTTCAAGTTGCGGCCGGTCAGAAAATTAATATAATCTTTAGGGAAGACTCGATTAAAGTTGATACCTGTTCAAGCTACGTGCCCCGAAACGCTCGCGACGAATTTGTACAGACGGGTCACTTTTCGACCAGACTTCTAGAACTCATCGCCGAGGACCTTACAATGGTTTATGATTTTGACAAGAATGTTTCATTGCTTTTAAGTGGCGGGATAGACAGCTCGGTGCTTACGAAAATTGGAATCAGGCTTGGCATGATCGAAGAGACATATTCAACAAGCTATCCCTTTGTTGACTCGAAGAAAGACACTGAAAGACAATACGCTCTTACTGCTGCAAAATCATTCGGAATCTCTCACAAACATTTTGAAGCGACCACCGAAGAGTTCTTGAAAGGCGTAATTCATTGCATTGCAATAAATGAGGCACCTATTCAGTGGGCCCAATCGGTGATGCTATACCTGCTACTCCATAAAGGCCTTCCGAGGGATAGTAAGATCGTAATAAACGGTTATGGAGCCGATGGGATCGTCGGCGGTAGCCTCTTCAGCTTGAAAAGGCGTATGCCTTTCATAAAGGCCTTGTCTTTCCTTAGGCTCTCCAAAACTTTTGTTCGACTGTTTGCATCGCTCAAGAAAGATGCCAGTATCCTGTCTAAATCGATGAAAAGAGATTTCGATAACCCCGAAAATATTGTTTGGCACTTCACTAACTACGGGGATGAGGATTGGGTCTGCAACACTTTTGGAGTTGATAAAAAAGAAATTATAGAGGGCCGCCTCAAAGCAATACAAGATTGTAGAAATCGGTCAATCTTTGATATCATCTGTCTTTTAGACCACCTTGAGGGAAACGAAACTCGATCTATTTGGAACAGGCTAGCAGAGTCTGCTGGCAAGATTTTCTATTTTCCATTTAACAATAGAAAATTTGTCGAAGCTTGTTTCTCTATACCTTGGACCCTAAAGCTTAGAGAACCTAAGCATGTAATTCGATGCGCTGCCCGTGAACTGGGAATCCCTGGATTTATCATAACTCGAAAGAAAAGTGGATTTGGACTGGCACCTTACGTTGATCTTTGGGCAAAACCTGGAGGGGCTTTTGCCCCTCTTGTTAGATTCTGTAGAGATCATTTTTCTGATGCTGAAATCAGTGAGTTGCAGACAGGCAACGAGACAAAAGCTGCGACTTTATGGACCATGATCATGTATTCCATTTGGAGGAAAATAATGATAGATAATGTTCCAGTATCTGATTTGTTGAGAGAACTAACTGACAAATCTGACTAGCCAAGCGCGCGCACTCCTGATTTTTCATGTTGCGAGTAGGACTGCCTCACAACAGTCACGAATCTAGGGAGCAGTCCACCATCGATCGACGGAGTGAATAGATCCTTCCCTTCTTGGTGGCCCTCTCCTGCACCCACGATTTAGGAACAAATTTTAGGAGCTTTTTTACGTCAAACAATGTTGATCTGTAAAGAAATAACGCTATACTCCAAATGCGCACGCGCAGTGACTAACAAGAAGTCTTGACGTGCGCGCCAAAAAGCCTATTTTAGAATTTCAAGTCGGTGAACAGAACGAAAAACACGAGTGGAATTGAAGATTTCGATGCGCTGAACAGCCAATCCCCACTAGGAAATTTTTTCCAGAGTCGACAGTTCTATGAAATTTTGAAGCTGGCCGATCGCGCCCCGTTTTTTTTGACAGCCTCCGAAGCGCGGAGTGCAGGGTTGCTGGCATATACTCTTCCAGACACACGATTCATTTCCCGGTTCTTTCCTAATCTCATAGTCTACTACGGACCCATCCTCGGCAAGAATGCTAACTCAAACACTTTAGACAACTTGTTAAGACAACTAAAAAAAGAAGCACAAAAGCGTGGAGCCGTTCGAGTCGATATCAGAACACCATGCCCGTTTCGCGAAATGCATAACGTTTTTGTGAAAAATGGGTATGTCAGGTACGATCCAGGCGGCGAATACTCCGTAGTAATTAATCTCACTAAAGACGAGAATACTCTTTGGAGGGAAATGAATAGCGGGGCAAGAAGAGATGTCAAAAGGGCAATCCAGAGCAGTGTCAAGATCAAAGAAGTAGCCGACAAACGAGACTTATGCAGTTTCTATGAGATTTATGTGCGAACAGCAAGAAGAAGAAACTTCGTTCCGTACTCATTCGACTTTTTCAATGCAATCAGGCTGAAGCTTGAGCCAAGCGGCGTAGCGAAATCCTTTCTGGCCTGGCGGGGTGGCATACCGATCGCCGGTATCTTGAATACTATCTACAACGATCAGTCAGTGGTTTTCATAAATGCATCTCTAAGGGAGTATTGGAACCATCGCCCTAACCATCTACTCCATTGGCATTCGATTTGCTGGAGCAAAAACGAGGCAAAAGCTAAAACCTTTAAACTCTATCATCTACCCAAATCCAGATCTCTCAAGAACGGGATAGACTATTATTCCTTCAAAACATCCCTTGGCGGAAATCTGATCCACGAATGCTATTTCTACTATAAGATCGTCTCACAAATCAAGTGGCAAGTTCTAGAAACACCAAGCAAGCTTTTGCAGATTGGAAATGCTATCCGAATTCTGCAGCATGCGCAACGCATGCGTAAGTCTGGAATAGCATAAAGAGTCTCAACTTTTGAGATGCTGATAGATGAAGCAATATGTAAGATATGTGAAACCAGGATTCAGAGAATTCGATCCAGTCTCCTTAGCGAGAGAAACGGAACGAATTGTCTGCAAGGGAGAAAACAGAAAATATACTGGTTTTGTCGCGGACCCAGAGTATCAGACAATAGTCACCGGTTATGCTTCTGGCTGTTGCTTGCGTTGTGTGTTCTGCAGCGCGGATTGGAGTCGGGATTACCCTAGAAAATGCGGACACTTCTATTCCCCAAAAGAGGCTTTCGAAAAGCTATCCCGTACAGCGAAGAAATTTGGATTCAAACGGTTGAGAATTTCTGGCGCTGAACCGACAATCGGTAGAGAACACCTTCTTGAACTACTAGAACTTGTTGAAAAGTCTAGATTTCGCGTCTTTGTCCTTGAGACGAACGGCATACTGTTTGGTTCGGACAAAGACTATGTAAAGGAGATATCCAGATTCAGAAAGATTCATATCAGAGTTTCTCTGAAAGCGGGAACACCAGACGATTTCGCCAGAAAGACTGGCGCCATCCCAGAAAGCTTCAACATACCTTTCCAAGCAATTGAAAATCTGACAAAATTTGAAGTTAGATTCAATGTAGCCGCAGTCACTGACCCAAGATTGATGAGTAGATGGGAAAGAAACGCTCTTTTAAAAAAACTCAGCGACATAAGTCCGAAAACGCTATTGAGCCTGGAAGATGAAGTTATTTTCCCATACGCCACAGCTATCGCAAGGCTACGAAGTGCTGGATTCAATTGGCATCATTTCTTATTGCCTTTGAAGCTAATAGGAGTCATAAAACGACATAATCGCGCCTTTCGGCATATCCACTATGCTTTTGAAAGGTCTAAGAACAGAATCTCTGATTGACGCTTTTGCCTGGGAAGGACTGATGATGGGCATGTTGCGAGGTAAGATTCCTATCTCAGATCCCTACATTACTCGGGAAGACGTGGTGGCTATCACGGAAGCAATCAAAAATAAGAGGCTGTCGCAAGGACAGTATGTCGACAGATTTGAGCGAGAGTTTGCAAATTATTTGGGATGCAAATATGCTGTAGCCGTGATGAATGGCACTGCAGCTCTGCATGTTGCGGTGTTAGCAATAGAGGTAGAGCCAGGGGATGAGGTTATCGTTCCATCTTTCACTTTTGTAGCTACAGCCAACTGTGTGCTTTACGTCGGGGCTAAGCCAGTGTTCGTTGATATAGAACCCAATACATACAACATTAATCCTGAAAAACTCAAAGAGGCAATCTCGGCGAAGACGAAGGCCATAATCCCGATGCATTACGCTGGTCAGACAGCGAATATGGACGCCATATTAGAGATAGCTGAAAAGCATGATCTCCACGTCATAGAGGACGCAGCTGAAGCTCATGGAGCTACTTACAACAATCGTATGGCGGGAACTATGGGGGAGATTGGGTGTTTTTCTTTCTACCCAAACAAAAACATGACAACTGGGGAGGGGGGGATGATTGTGACCGATAATAAAGAAATGGCGGAAAAAGCTCATCTGCTCAGAAATCATGGACAAGATTCTACATACCATCATGTGACAATTGGATACAATTACAGAATGACCGACCTTCAGGCAGCACTAGGAATAAGCCAACTCAAAAAACTTGATTGGATTCTTCAAAAAAAGCAAGAAGCAGCTGACTATTACGAAGAACTACTTTCGGACGCCAACTCTGTGAAGACACCATACATTATGCAACACGCTATTCACACATACATGTTTTACACAATCAAGTTTGTGGGAAAGCAAGAGAGGGATAGAGTCATGCAGCATCTCAACGGAAAAAGTATAGAAACTAGAATCGCATTTCCTCCAATCCATTTACAACCCTTCTACAAGGCACTCTACGGATATGAGGAAGGTTCGCTTCCAGTTACAGAAGAGTGCGCTAACAAAGTATTGTCTTTGCCGATGTATCCTCATATTCTGAGGGCAGACCAGAAATTTATAGTCAAAACGATACTCGAGGAGATCAAAAAGTGAAAGAAGAGAAGGTCTTCGTCACCGGCGGAGCAGGCTTTATCGGCAGTTCACTAGTGCGACAACTCATCGATGGAGGACGTCTGGTTACAGTCTACGACAATCTCAGCACTGGAGCCGTTGAAAACCTTCCGCCAGATAAATCCATGCGATTCGTCGAAGGAGATGTCCGAGACTTTGGAGAGGTTTGTTCGGTCATGAAGGGGCATGAATTTGTCGTTCATCTAGCAGCACAAGCATTTGTTCCAAGAAGCTATTCCTTCCCAATACAAGTTTCAGAAACAAATACTATTGGGAGTTTGAACGTTTTCATAGCCTGCCTGAAAAACAAGGTCAAACGAGTTGTACATGTTAGTAGCAGCGAAGTTTATGGAACTGCCGAAAACGTACCCATTGATGAACGTCAGTCGCCAAATCCAGCAAGCACTTACGCTGTATCTAAACTTGCAGCTGACCTCTCGGCCCAGACGATGGCTTGTGAACACAAACTACCTGTAGTGATTGTTAGACCCTTTAACACCTTCGGCCCTAGAGATACATGCCCCCGCTTCATTCCTGAGGCAATAAGACAATGCATCAAAGAACCTGTAGTATTGGTTGGAAACACCAAATCAAGTAGAGACTATACTTACATCCAAGATACCGCACGAGCAATAGTATTGGCCTTGGAAAAGGAAGGAACAGACGCAGAAGTGATAAATATTGGTACGGGAAAAGCTTTTGAAATGTCAGGTATATTGGAAATGATAAAACACTACACGGGGAACGAAGACAAGGAGATCCTTCTCGATGCCGAACGGTTAAGACCGAACGATCCTCCCGTGCTAATCTCCAGCACGACCAAGGCCTCTAAACTTCTAGGTTGGAAACCCGAAGTTGAATTTACTGAAGGATTACGCAATACCATAAGATGGTATCTAAGAAACGGAAAGACTTGGGCCTATGAAAAACGTTCTTGGAATGAGCAAAGGGCTCTTGAATTCTACGGATGAAATCTCGATTTTGAAGCATGAAGGGCCGCGAGTTGAAGGCTTACATAAGTTGCAACGGATGTGAAGACGGTAGACTTGCTTCAGCATATGTTGAGCGATTTTTCAGACTGAATGGCTTTATCCTCACGAGAGATCTATCAGAAGCGGATCTCATTGTCTTCTATGCCTGTGGATTGACGGAAGAAAGGGAGAACGCTTCATTAGCCATCATAAAAAAATTGAAATCTAGGATAAAGTCCTCTGCAAGCTTCATCGTCTGGGGATGCCTTCCCAAGATAAATCCACAAGCTCTTAGCACAATCTACGACGGGCCCCTTGTAGGACCGAAGGACACAACTTTCTTTGAAAAGGTCCTGGAAAAACCTACGATATCCTTTGACGAAATAAGCGCTAACTCGCTAGTTCCAAAAGAGACAATTTACACAAATCTAATTGATCGATTGACTGAATACATAAATAAGTACGAATACCGCTCCACGTTTTTCATTCAGGTTGCAGCTGGTTGTACAGGGCATTGCACATACTGTAGCGAACGTTGCGCAAGAGGAAGGATCAGCAGTCGACCAATGGAGAGAATCGTTTCAGAATTCAGTATTGGCCTCCGAATGGGCTATAAGCATTTCTTCTTGGTTGCCGATGATCTTGGTCCCTATGGAGTAGACAAGGGATGTAATCTCGTTGATCTTCTAGAAAAGCTTGTTCGAATTGATGGTGAGAACGATTACAAAATCATCATGAATCAAATCAGTCCCTTGTACTTGAAAGAATTCCTTCCTGGCCTAGAAGAGGTCTTCAATTCTGGAAAGATAGGTTTTGTGGGATGCCCCGTTCAGTCAGGAAGCGATAGAATCCTCAACCTTATGGGTAGGAGATATGCTGTAAACGATTGGAAGGAATGTACACAAAGATTTAGTAGAAAATTCCCTCAAATTCATCTAGGCACACATCTGATGGTTGGCTTCCCGACCGAGACAGATGAAGATTTCAACGCGACCGCAAGAATTCTTAACCACATATTTCTTGATAAGGTGGGCATCTTCAAGTTCTCTACAAGACCATGTGTGTACGCATCATACATGCCAGGACAGATACCAGAGCGGATCAAAGAAAGCAGATATAGAAGACTATTCCTAAAAGGAAAGCTCAATACCATAATTAAGAAGATTCAACGGTTTCTTAACATTTGAGATTCTCTCGCTGTAAATGCAAATCTCCAACCGATCCAACAACAGATTTACACGTATAAAGGGCAAAGCTATGACAATCAAGAGAGCCACGTGCCAAATTGAAGACCTTCCTTCGGATTCCTCCCTGGCGTACGTATGGCATCCAATAGCCCTGGTGAAAAGGATACGCTTATCCCTTACTTTGCGCAGAGCCCTTGCTTTGTTTCACAGAGAAAAAATCCAGCAACCTTTACCTACTGTCCTAGAGCTCAAACCGGGAGAATTCGTTGAAGTGCGATCAGAGGAAGAGATTCTCGCCACACTGGACAAAAATGGCAAATTTCAAGGGCTGACATTTCTGCCTGAAATGTTCCAGTTCTGCGGGAAGACGCTTAGAGTGTTTAAACGCCTTGAGAAAATGATGGTGGAAGGCAAGGGGCTAAGGAAAATTAAGAATACTGTTCTGCTTGAAAATGCAATCTGCGATGGCGAAGCACACGGAGGGTGTGACAGATCCTGCTTTTGCATGTGGAGGGAAGCTTGGCTCAAAAGGGCAGAATAGCATCTCCGCGCGCATGGATAAGATTCACACCCATTTTCATTCGTCAAGAACTCAAAGATTTTTCTGAAAGGCCGGTCTCGAATTGAAACAGCCTGCTGGTCTAGCTCCATTGCCCCTTTTAAGGCGGTATAGCATGAACTATGCATTCAGAAAGCTTACAAAGCTGTAGTCTAAGAAACTTATCTGGAAGAGACGCCAATGAGAAAAGCATCACAGATCATCGCGTACACCCTCCTCCTCGTTGGGATATCATCACTGTTATTCTCCGTGCTCTACGAACATTCTGTGCTGGCCTTCATCGGTTTAGGCCTCACCTTCTGGGGGGCCCTCCTCCTCTACATAAGACCAGTAAGGTACGTCAAAGCTACCCTCCTCAACTCCACCACCATATCCACCCTCACCACGCTAGACCAAATCATAAAGGAATACAACCCAAAGGGAAAACCCATATACTTACCGCCAGCCAGTCCAGAAGAAATCAAGACCGGAAAAACCTTCATACCATTTGAAGAACGAACCATGATACCCTCCTCAGAAGAAACACGCACCGAGAAGATACTCCTCACAAACCCAAAAGGCCTATTGCTCACTCCACCAGGCACAGCCCTCACAAACCTCTACGAAGATACCTTGGGAACTAGCTTTACCAAGCTGGACCTAACAGACCTACAGACCAAATTGCCAAAACTGTTCATAGAAGACCTAGAAATAGCCGAAAACCTAGAAATCCACCAGAAAAACAACCGAATTCACATTAAAATCACCAGATCCGTCTACCAAGATTTCTGCGAAAAAGCCCAAAGCCTAGACTACATCTGCAACAGCCTAGGCGACCCTCTCTGCAGCTCCCTCGCCATCGCCCTCACCAGAACTATCGGAAAACCTATAACCATAGAAAAAACCCTCCCCGGCTCTGACGGGAAGCACACCATCGAAGTCTACTATAGAATCCTTGAGGAATGACACCGTGAATTTTCCCTTATCCCTTTGGGACATAAGCCTCTGGCTAGCAGTCACAGCCATCATCCTGCTGAGTACGTCAGAGCTGCTGTCACCGTATTACGGAAAAACAAGCATCCTCATCGAGAAACGCCGCCTGCGAAGGGTCGCACTGACTGTAGGCCTACTATTCATGTTTACCGTCTTTATACGAATCTACCAAATCATAGTGTCATGAGGAAGCACATGAACGGCGAAGAGGAAACAACATGGGCGACAAAGACTCGAAAACATTAGATCTCAAAGAGCACATACTGCAGACAGTCAAGCACAAACATCCAGAAACCGTCCAACGACTCGTCGAACTGGTGCGTCAACAACATCCATTGCCCCAACAAGAAATCATGACGCACATATTAGATCTACAAAACCAAGGGAAGTTAGCTCTCAAGGAAAATGCAGCGTCCATTCCCTTGACACTCAAAGGCTACCTCGCATCCCCCCATTCATATTGGTACTGGACCATCGTCGCACTGGCAATTGCAACTACTGCAGCCGTCTTCACCATCCAAGAAAACGCCTATCCAATCGTCTATGCGAGATACCTCCTCGGCTCCATCTTCGTCCTCCTACTACCCGGCTACAGCTTTGTCAAGGCCCTATTCCCAACAAAAGAAATCGACAGCATAGAACGAGCCGCCCTAAGCGTAGGAATGAGCCTCGCCCTAGTCCCTATCACGGGACTCCTCCTCAACTACACACCATGGGGCCTAAGAATCACACCCGTCACCCTAAGCCTACTCGCCCTAACCACAGTCTTCGCCACTGCAGCTATCCTGCGAGAACACGAGGCAGCAAGCATACAATAGAACTCCCTCCAAATCTTCTATATCAAAGTAACACGCATACATAAATTCGAGTCTTTGCATTTTTTGAACATGAAAGAAAGAAGAGGAGGTGAGAACGTGTCAATGAAAAGACTAGTTGTTCTGGCGATACTAGGGACATTTGCTGCTATGATGATTGTTCCAGCTCATGCGTGCTACTATTCACCTGGATGGTGGAAGAAACACGACTGGCCAGTACCGATAATAGCCCTTTGCGGCCAGACGCTTACCGAGGAAGAGGGGCAAGCCCTTCTCAAAACACCAATAAAAGGAGACCTCACAATTCAGCTAGCACACCAACTCATCGCAGCAAAGCTCAACTGGGAATCAGGCGCAACCCTGGCCTATTCAGGTGGGCTAATAGACAACGCAGAAGCCTTCCTATGCAGTGTCGGCGGTGTTCCACCTAATCCCCCGCTCAGCACCGAGGATCACGAAACGTGCAGCGACTGGATCGAACTACTCGACGCAGCCAACAACACTCCCTGGTAAACAATTGATGATCGATCTTCATCATACCCAGGCGATTTTCCGAGCGTAGCATCCTTCGTTACTACACTTGATTATTCCAGCAGAAGCCAGACTAATGTATGCTTGCTCAACTTGAGTATCGACCGGGAATTCTGTCGGTCAGCAAACGCAGATCCGACGACCGGCGATACCTACCGTAGGATATAGATATTGTCGAACGGTATGCGTGGCTGCAGCCGTTTAGCCGCTTCCGGTGATGATGATGTCGAAGCTGAAGCTGCTGATGCCCTCGATGGTGTCGGAAACGGACAGCGTCAACGTCATCTGAACCACCTCGTGCACCATAAGAACTTGTCCGCCGTAATCCCACGTGAGACTTATGTAGCTGGAGGTCGCCGCAGGGTCCCAATTCTCCGTAGTCAGGGACAGCGTCATCGGATCCGTGCCCTCATTCTTGATATAGACATTCACATTCTTGGTCGCCCCGGGCTCAAGCACGCCCCAATCAACGGAAGTGACGATGTTGCTGCACGCGCTATCCCAGTAGGCTCCGACGCCAACTGTCCGAAGGGTTCCTAAGGCGGGCAGCGTCAGTTTTCCGAAGATACTTCCCGTTGCCGCACCGTTCAGAAGGAAGAGGGTAGTCACGGCGCCCACGACGACTACAGCGGTGACCGTAATGGCAAGGTTTCTACCAATCATAAGATCGCCTATCGTCTATCGCAAGAAATAATAGAGCCGAAATCTGTATTTAAGCTTTACTTTCCAACAGAACAACACAAATACACATGCAAAAAACACACAAAATTCGATGGAACTGCCCTATAACTTGCTCACACAAGCCTTCATCCAGTATGCGTCACCGGCACCAAGACCACCTCATCCCCATCCTCCACCACAGTCCCGACGCCATCCAACACACCCACCTCCCGCCCATTCACCAGAATCAGCGCCCTCGGCCCAGGCTCACCCAACACCGGATCCACCAACGCCGCCTTGAACCCAGGCGGAAAAGCCGCAACCAACTTCTTCACAACATCCCCAACGGTCGCACCCTCACCCAATTCGAGCCTGACCCGACGCCTGCCCGACAGAACCCCAAAGACCCCCAAAAGCTTCACGCTCACACGGACAGCCAACTTCAACCCTCAAACACATACACCGCCTCCTCATACCGCCGCCCCCGAAACACAGTCCCCGCAGACACAAACCGCAACCGCCGCCGCTCAAGCCTCCGCCGCAATTCCTCATTCACCGCACCCACCGCCTCACCACCCCGCAGCAGACTGAGCGGAACATCCACATGCAACGGCCGAGCCGGCACAACATGCCGCGTCGCCTTATACGCAAAGACCGCACCCGAAAGAGCCGTGCGCACTATATAGTCCTTCGTAAGCCGCGGAGTCAACAGCACCGCGTCCACGACGCCTCCCTGCAACATCCGCAACGCATCATCCTCCGTCTCATACAACACCTCAAAAGATGAAGCCCTCAAACCCTCCTCAACCGTCTTAACACGGTCATAGGCCGCCTTCAAATCACCAAACGAAGCACGAACAAGATAATCGCTATCCCGAGTCTTTACGGCGGCGAGAACCGGGGAGACCCCGATGCGCTCGTCATCAATGTCTGTGACCGGCTCTACATCAAAACTCATCCGCGCAACCTCCGCCACAACACCGCCCAACATCCCAGTTCCTTTAATCACCCGATACCAGCAACCAACAGTAATTGCAGGATTCCTGTAATCCACGAAACAAACAGGAGACCGAATGCAGCCCAACCGCTGGAGCGCCGCAACCCGATGCATGCCGTCAAGCACAACATGAGAACTATCATCGACAATGACTGGATGCTTCAGACAGCCATCGGAATCAACAGTCCGTACAAGCGCCTCAAGAAGCTCGGGAACAACTTCCTCATGCAGATGGAGGTCAGCTATGTTAGATATGGCGATTCGCAGCTCCAGTTGCTCGTGCCTGATGACATAGGGGAAGGCCAAGAGCTCACCCATAGATTCACTAAGCGGTCTCGCCAGTAAACAGCCTGACCACATCAGAAGCCAACTCGATAACACTGTTAACCTCTTTCATGGCCGCCTCATGGCTTGGATCAGGCGATTGCCCAAACCGTTGCACGGTTCTCTCAATCTCAACGAGAAACCTCAAAATCGGATCACCGATAGACTCCTCTAGCAGGTTCTCACTCACAATCGCCCCAACAAAGGCCGGCTCACCTAGGCTGTAGTAGATCGCTCCCTGAGCTTTCCTCAGAGCCTCCAGAATCAGCCCGGGAGCCAAATAAGGCGTCCTTTGAGCCGCAACCAATTCTGCCTTCGCCTCCCTCAGATAGCGCAGAGCCCATCCCTTATAGCAGCCGTCCACTATCGGCATTTGAGTTCTCTCCTAATGGCAATGTTAATGGAGCCGTTGTTACTTTTAACATAACAGCCAACCTATAAGTTTCTTGTTCCACGCCATCACTCTCGAGGATAAGCACAATTTGTGTGTGAGGTTAATTATTCGGTCGCTATTTAGCGTTGCATGGCTAACTATATAAATCAGAAAGCCAATACTCCACGGAACTACTATATTAGAGGTTTAGACGATTGTTTGACCTTCTACAACATGCCATCACAATAGGAGAGAGACTGGGAGCTAGACTTGCTGAAACCAGATTGGATGACTTCTACATCCGAGAGATAAGAACCGAAATGGATGAAGTCAGAGACGTAAAAAATATACGCCGAGTAGGAATAGGCATAAATGTCTACTACAACGGAGCATCTGGCTACTCTTTTGAAACAAACCCTTCAAAAAAAACCATAGAAATAGCGACGAAAAGAGCGTACAAAATAGCCAAGGCGTCCTCGAAAGCTGCAGAAGTCAAAATCGATCCTGGAGAAGCCCCGTCACACAAACAGAAGAAACTAGAATTAGAAGTCAAAAAACATCCGAAAGACGCCTTACTATCTTTTAAGAAAGATCTGGTTCTTAGAGCGGTAGAAACTGCACAAGAATACGGCAAGAACATAGCCTCGATAACCGGCAGATACGGTGAACTCTTCGGCCACAAACAATTCATGAACAGTGAGCAGACCGAAGTTTCATGGTCCCCGCTAGTAGTGGACCTCAACATTCAAGTTATCTCAAAGGCCGGAGAACTTCTGGTAGACGGAAGGGATGGTGTGGGCGGAAGCTTCGGACTTGAACTCTTCGAAACCAAGAAATACTCTCCTGAGAAAATAGGCGAAAACGCTGGAAAGTGGGCAACAGAGAAACTACAGGCAAAACCAGCACCACCAGGAAAACATCGTGCCTTATGCGAAAATCGTCTGGTAGGAGTATTAGCCCATGAAAGTTTTGGTCACCTAACGGAAAGCGACCTTGTAGTTACAGGTATGTCTCCACTCGCCGGGAAAATAGGTCACCAATTGGGATCCGAACACGCAACAATAACTGACGAAGGTACAATGGACCCAAGCCGATATCACGGCTTTTGGCTCCCCTTTGATGACCAAGGAATACAAACAGCAAAAACCGTTATCATGGATAAGGGTAGGCTTGCTGGATATTTACATAACAGAGAGACCGCCGTAGCGATGAAAGCAGGCCTTACGGGAAATGCAAGGGCAGTTAACTACAATTTCCCGCCCATAGTGAGAATGAAAAACACCTACTTTTCTCCAGGCGATCTTTCCTTGGAAGAAGCCTTGGAACAGCTTGACACGGGTATATATGCTATGCGAACAGTAGGAGGGCAAGCAAACATGGACGGTACATTCATGTTCAAAGCTTCTCGAGGGTACTATGTTAAAAATGGTGAAAAAGAATATCCATTAAGAGAAGTCACACTCACGGGGTCCATACTTGACTTCCTCAAAAACATTGAAGGAGCCACAAGGGAACTATCTCTTTATAGTGGCTATTTCGGCGGATGTGGAAAGAACGGGCAATATCCCTTGCCTGTTGGTCTCGGGGGACCGCACTTACTGGTTCGGGAGGTTCAGTTCGGAGGAGAGAAACAATGACATCGGAACTAGAAACATTAGCAAACGAATTGTCTTCATTGGTCGACACTGGCGTGAGAAAGGCCTTAACAAGAGGAGCTGAGGAAGCAGAAGTCTTCATTTCACATGTTGACACACTGGCTGTCAACATAAAAACTGGCATTTTAGAGGCAAGAGAAGGGGCATCGCTCGGAATAGGAGTACGGGTTGTGGCGGATGGAAAGGTGGGATTTGCAGCTACAAGCGGAATGGATGAAACCAAAATTGACCACACAATAGAAGAAGCATTGGGTGTTGCAGGAATACGCCCAGTTGATCCGAGATTCAAACATCTTGCGGATCCGATTTCAAGAACCTCAAAAGATGGCATAATAGATGACGCGATTTTAGAATTTTCCAATGCAGATGCACTTGAAGAAGTTGACAACCTTTCGAAGGCAGCCTTCAAATTTGACAAACGCGTAAGAGCGATTTTTGGAGGAATAAGTGTAGAGAAAGGAGTCTTTGCAGTGGCTAACTCAAGAGGAATCTTTGGTTGTTCCAAAGGAGCTGTCATCGGCGGAGGCGTTTACTGCATCGCAACCGATCAAGGAAGACAGAAAACAGGCATCGAATCTCTGGACTCTCGACAGCTTCCAGACTTCAGCGATGTCGGTTCAAAAGCTACAGATCGTGCCATAAAAATGCTTGAGGCGAAACCACTAGGCGAGTCGCTTAGAACAACCACCATTTGGGAAAATGTAGCAATAGGGCCGATGCTGAGGGCTATGCTGAGTTCGGCTTCAAGTGCCACAAATGTTCAGGAAGGAAAAAGCTATTTAAAAGGAAAAATGAAGGAAAAAATCGCAAGTGACGAAGTTACGATTTTTGATCATGGTCAATTGCCAGAAGGACTACTAACGTTCAAAACGGATGCTGAGGGCGTCCCTTGTCAAAAGACAACTCTAGTGGAGAAAGGGGTTCTAAGAAACTACATCTATGACAGCTACGCGGCCCTTCAGGAAAATAAGGAGAGTACGGGGAATGCAAACCGACAATGGCCTGAGCCCTTTCTGACCACACCAAACGTCTCGACCTCGAATATTGTTTTGAAGGCCGGCACCAGCAATTTAGACAGGTTGATCGCAGATGTCGACAAGGGTATACTGGTAACTGGAATGGTGATGGGAGCGGGTCATGCAAACCGAATTACAGGAGAGTTTAGTGTTGTTGCTCCTAATGCTTTCTTAGTAAAAAATGGGGAGATAGAATATGCGCTGGAACCTCTCACCATAGCAGGAAACTTCTTTCACTCGCTAAAGAGAATAACGAGAGTTGGCTCTGACTCTCGAATAATGTCTGTAGGCAAAATCTCCAGCTTGATCATTGATGATTTAACAATTTCAGGATAACGTCTCTAGTATACCCATTAAACACGACTTAGCTATACACGCGTGCAGTAATTCATTCCTAAAATAATATAACTTGGGAATCATTCAATTTCTTCTAGGTCAGAAGCTTCAGCACTTTCCATGGTGCCTGATAAACTGGTTATGTAGCCCGCTATCCTGTTTCTTAGTTTTGCTGAGGAGACTGTGGTGAAGGACTGCACGAGTTTCTTGTTGTTCTCGAAATCAGCATTGAATTTGTCTGGGTATCGCTCCACCAATTCTTCGGCTATCCTCTTCACCAGTTCCGTGCGCACTTTACCCAAGCTTTGACTTGCCCTCCAATCTCACGATGCTTTGCTTGCTTCATAACCGTTCGCTTCTTTTATTGATTACCCTTCCATCTATATGAGATACGCCTATTCAAACAGGCGTTACTCCACAGAAGTCGATCACATTTAAGGAATCTCGGGCGATCAGAGTCATCGATTGCAAACAAACGTAAAACCGACTGAGTATGAGATTAGTTTCTAATGATAAACACATATAGGCACTCATTGGTTCCGTTAACGTTAAATAGTGGCTGAAAGAAAAAAAGAGCTACGGAGGAAGCTTTATGACAGATCTCGAGCTATCCATTGCTCCCATGCATAGAATATGCAAGAAGGCGGGAGCGGAGAGGGTGAGCGAATCAGCCGCGAAGGAATTGGCAATGACGCTTGAGGATGTGGGCATAAAGATCTCGAGAGAAGCTATCGACTACGCCATGCACGCTGGAAGGAAAACTGTCCAAGCGGTGGACATAGAGATAGCGGCAAGGAAATTCTTGGGCAAATAGAAAACATCTTCATTCCCTCTTTGTTTCAAGCTTCTAGCAGATTCTTTCGTTAGTGGAAGCTTTCGGTAGGTATCTACAGATGTCTTTGACGTAACTAATGTGGAAAACATGTGGCCCACGCTTGTACGCTGAAGGATACAAGTTGTCTACACTACAAGAGCATTCAGATCCGTCTGTCCAATTACAGCCTGTTTAACTGTAGAATGGAAACGGAGGCTAGATTATTGTTTATTCATGAGTTTACAGAAAAGCTACCTGTGAAATTTATGACTGGAAAGTTTATTTCTTAGTGAACAAAGCATATGTTTTTCCCGAGAAAACACTGGCAAAATCCGCTAAAAAGATGTTTTTCTCGTGTTCATTAAAAACACCGGAAATTTACACTAAAAAACCCCTCTACACCAAGCGAATAGTTTATATTTTAGAGGAAAATTGCAGTAGATAGAACCATATTTCATAGTAAACGGAGGGTTTGTATGGCCTATTTGACTACGCAAGCTGGACAGCCAGTTCTTATCCTGAAAGAGGGAACTGCCCGCAGGAGGGGCAGGGAAGCGCAAAGAAACAACTTCATGGCAGCCCGAGTCATATCTGAGGTTCTGAGAACGACCCTTGGCCCACGTGGCATGGACAAGATGCTCATAGACAGCCTAGGAGACATCACAATAACCAACGACGGAGCAGCTATTCTGGATGAAATCGACGTTGAGCACCCGGCAGCGAAGATGATGGTGGAGGTGGCCAAAACACAAGACGACATGGTCGGCGACGGAACCACAACCGCGGTGATTTTAGCTGGAGAACTGCTACGAAGAGCTGAGGAGCTACTGAACCAGAATATCCATCCGACCATTATCGTGAGCGGATACAGAAAAGCTTGCCAGAAGGCGATGGAGGCACTCAGCAAGGTGGGAATTTCGGTAGATCTTGAAGATCGCGAAACTCTAAAGAGCGTTGCAGTAACCTCGATGACGAGCAAAGCTGTTGGTACCGCAAGAGAGCACCTCGCGGAAATCGCGATCGACGCTGTGAAGCAGATTATTGAGGAGCGGGGTGGAAGAAACATCGCAGACATCGACAATATTCAGATCATAAAGAAAGAGGGAAAGAGCCTCATTGACACAGAGCTCGTCAGGGGCATAATCGTTGACAAAGAAATAGTTCACCCAGGTATGCCAAAGAAAATCGAGAATGCGAAGGTAGCCTTACTCGACTCCCCTCTAGAGGTTGAGAAGACGGAGTTCAACGCCGAGATCAGGATACGAGACCCCACACAGATGAAAGCCTTCCTAGACAAAGAAACCCGCATGCTGAGTGAGATGGTTGAGAAGATCAAGGCCTCAGGCGCGAACGTGATGTTCTGTCAGAAGGGAATCGACGACGTGGCCCAGCATTTCTTGGCGAAGAAGGGAATCCTAGCCGCCCGAAGGGTCAAGCAGTCGGACATGGAGAAACTTTCCAGGGCAACTGGAGGAGAGATAGTCACAAACCTCGATGATCTTAAAAAAGGAGACCTTGGACAGGCGGGATTGGTAGAAGAGCGCAAGGTCGGCGAAGACAAGATGGTCTTCGTGGAGAAATGCAAGCATCCACGCTCAGTTGCTGTTCTGATCCGCGCAGGCCTTGAAAGAATGGTCGACGAGGCTGAGAGAGCCATGCACGACGCCCTGTCAGTCGTCGCCGACGTTGTCGAACACAACAAGATCGTTGCAGGCGGTGGGGCGATCGAGTCGGAGATAGCGAAGGTGATTCGTCCATATGCTACGAAAGTTGGGGGAAGAGAGCAACTCGCCATAGAGGCATTCGCAGACGCTATAGAGATAGTGCCGAGAACTCTCGCTGAGAACGCAGGCCTTGAGCCTATCGACATACTCGTTGCATTAAGGTCGGCTCATGAAAAGCCTAAGGGTCATCTGATGGGCGTGGACGTCTTCACGGGGAAAGTCCTTGACATGTATGACAAAGGCATAGTCGAACCCCTACGGGTCAAGGAGCAAGCCGTGAAATCGGCAACAGAATCGACCTCCATGATCCTCAGAATCGACGATGTGATAGCGTCGACGAAGCCCAAGGAAGAAGGAAGAGGCCCAGGAGAAATGCCTGAAGACGAAGAATACTAGGAAGACCACAAATCTCTTTTTCTCTTTTTGTCATTCTTTTTCATTCTTTTTCAAGCTAAGAATTTAAGGATTGGAAGTACTATTAGTCACGTTGCTCCGGTAGTATAGTCCGGTTAGAACTGCCTTCTATGGAAATATCTCCCGCAAACCCCCTTTTTCTAATCGACCTTGGACGAGCGCATCAAAGAGAGCTGGAATTGCCTTAGATGTTGTAAAACTGGATGCATTGTTGCTGCTTATGATGGCTGAGCGATTTCCACGATGACTGAGTGGTCTCCACTCTTTATCTGCTCCAAGGTATAGCCGTAATCATTAGGGGGATACTCGTCTTTTAGTTTTCTCGTGGAGAGGGTATCGTTTGTCAAGATGATTTTTATGGCGCGCCCTTGTTCCTTTGCTGCCTCCACCATCCAGATGAGGGTGGCAAGGTCTGGATTCCCATGTTTGCCGTTGCCAGATATTATGTATGTGTCGGCGGTTATGGTGCTAAAGAAGTCCTTGGTGACGTTCCTATCGCTGCCGTGATGTGGAACCTTCAATACGTTGACGTGTAGGCTATTGTCGGCGTCGAGCAGACCAGCTTTGCCCAAGCCCTGGATGAGGTGATCGCCGCGACCGTCGCCGGTTAACAGGGCCTTTTTTCCTTCTGCCTCGGCTAGAACCATAATGCTGCTCAGATTCTTAAAGCTGTCATCGGACATCGACGCAAAGAAGGGATCGGCAGTCTCGACGCCCCGTTCTTGGGCTTCTAACCATTCTAGCCACTCTTTTTGAAGTATTTCGATGTTCTCCTTCGTAGGGCCGACTACGAGTAGGCTCAAGTTGTCGAAGACGTTCCTAGTGGGCATCTCTTCAACTGAGATAAATCCGCTGGGAGACTCGTGGTTGATGGGGATGCCGTGGGCCGAAGCTGCTAGCCTCAACTGATGACCCTGACTGATACCATCCAAGGACATCCCAGCGACGGCTATCGTCTGGGGTGCGGTGGCTGCCGTTGTGAGGAGCGTCCTTAACCGAGACTCTATATCAGTGCCGCTTCCTATGGTCTGGCTGAATGAGTTGTGCCAGAGGGAGTCGACGGTGATCGTCTCTTTTTCGCCGTTGGCCCGTTGTTGCCGCAACTCTGCTATCATATCCAGCAAGCCGATCACATGGTCGTTATCGACGTGGCTCAGGATTACGAGGCGAAGCTTTCCTCCCCCGTCCCTGATTTTTCTCAGCTCATCCTTCAGGTGATTGTCGTAGATGTATTTTGGACCGCCGTCGATGAGAATGTACTTGGGGTCTGCGGTGGTTCCATATTCTAAGACGAAGCAGTCGCCGTGTTCCGCTTGAAGGGCTTTCAGCTTCAGCATTCTCCACTCTTCCCTCTGTGCTTTATCTTTGCATCGGATCGCTCAGTACAGTGCCAACGGTGATGTCAGGTCGCCTGTGGCTACTAAGGCGAAGTCTTGCGGAGCCTTGAGGATGTTTGTGGCGGTGATTTGGATCAGGTAGTCCCCTGCTTTTGGTTTCTCAAGCCGTACGACTTCAACTGGGTTGTCTGGGTCTGGAATCTTTAAGGCAATCGGTAGGTCTTTGTTCCCGATCCACTTCTCTCCTGTGTTTAGATGCTGAACGAAGAGGTTCAGGTTGTTCTGTAGCGCCCGGCCGGGAGGGTCAGTCCATGTCAGGCATATTCGTAGCCTATTCTTGTCTGACGACGAGAACGAGTATCGTAACCTTTGTCCAGCTACTGTGAATTGTCCAGCTGGGTCCTTCCAGGTGTCGACAAAGCCGAGTTTGAGGTTTGGCTCAGAAGGATTGGGGATTGCCCAGGGCATGTAGACGCAGCCAAAGCCCTGATGGTGGTTCGGCAGATTGGGATGGTCTGCAATGGCGTCTGGTCCCGATAGCCACAGAGTACTGTTGATGATCGTTGCTTTAAGGAGGGCGGCGCTAGGCTCATGGTTATGGGCGGCGATGTAGTATTCCCTCACCAGCGCAGCACATCCAGCGACCAAAGGCGCCGCCATACTCGTACCTCCCATAAACGCGTATTTATCGTTCCCAGAATATGCCCCCCAGAAATTCCTCAAAGGGGCGCGCGATGATTTCGTCGAAGCGATATCTGTTCCTGGAGAGACGACATCAGGTTTTATACGCCTGTCATCGCACGGTCCACGGCTGCTGAAAGCGGCAAGTCCATCAGGATTACCGGATATTTTCTCTTTGGCGATGGGAGGATCTGGAAAATCCCAGGGCCAGGCCTGACCATAGGTCAAATTCGAATAACCACCCGAGTTGCGGCTGCTCCGGCTCGCGCCCACCGTAAGTGCGTTCTTGGCGGAAGCCGGCGAGCCTATGGAGAGCCAGTCAGGGAACCCTTGCCGACTGTGGAGGCAGGTTGCCGCCTGGCCCTCGTTACCCGCCGAGATGACTATTAGCATGTCGCGGTGTCTCCAGACGAAGTCGTCGACCTCG